>Ga0265337_1000739_pt1 | contig 17239 bp, 13 predicted proteins | sample 42122metaG_FD_192441 | JGI IMG/M metagenome (GOLD analysis project Ga0265337, IMG submission 192441) | Rhizosphere microbial communities from Carex aquatilis grown in University of Washington, Seatle, WA, United States - 4-21-22 metaG | ecosystem: Host-associated > Plants > Roots > Rhizosphere >... | reverse complement strand
CCGGCGCTTGGCGCGGCGCATCCGGACACGCTCGCGAGCCGCAATTTGCGGGCCGAGGTGCTGGAGCGGCTTGGCCGGCACGAAGAGGCGCTCGCGGCTATTGAGGCCGTCATCGCGGCAGAGGAAGCGAGCCCGGCGCTTGGCGCGGCGCATCCGGACACGCTCGCGAGCCACTATCTCCGGGCCACGGTGCTGGTACGTCTTGGCCGGAACGAAGAGGCGCTCGCGGCTATTGAGGCCGTCATCGCGGCAGAGGAAGCGAGCCCGGCGCTTGGCGCGGCGCATCCGGACACTCTCGCGAGCCGCAATTTGCGGGCCGAGGTGCGGGAGAGGCTAGCCCGCTAAGAATTCGCAAATTCGGGCTCAATTGTTGGGCCTGGCTTTCCAGAGTTGTGCGGTACAGCCGTGGACGAGAACTTCTCAGAATGGGGCTTATCGGCGGACGTGGAGCTGGATGCGTCCGTCATTATAAGGAAACGTGAGCCTCCCAGGTGATTACCTATGGAACGACGCCAAATCTACCGTCGGTTTCTGGCCGCTGAACGATCCTGCCGACAGACTTTATCGAGCTCCTTAGCTGTGTTCTGTGTTTGTGCCGCAAAGCGTATTTTGGCGGACAAACCTTTAGGTGAGCCCTTTGCGATCTCGCACTGCGACGGCGATACGCCTAGCGGCTCAGCGCCGCTTAGATACCTACCCTCCCCAACATCGGATTTCTTGCGTCCAGACGTCCAACGAAAGAAGGCCCGGACGTGCCCGGGTCTTCTTTCGTCGCGAACGTAAATAACGTGTCAGTTGATGGCGAAGCAGTAGAACTTGCCCGCGCCGCCGGTGGCGACGAGGCCCGCCGCAGTGCAGTCGCGGCTCATATGCGCCGAATTCCACGACACGTTGCCGTTGCCATTGCGGTCGTGGTGGCCGAGCATCGCGCGGTTTGTCGCAGAGTCCGAAGTCCAGTTGTTGCACGTATGATCGAGACCGTCGGTGAAAGCCCGGCCGTCGGAGTCCGAACCCGTCAGCATGTCGTGCTGGTTGGGCATGTCGCCGAAGCCGTTGACCATCTCGCCCTTTTCGGTGAGTGAGCTGGCCTTGCGGATGGAATTGCGGTCGCGCGCCTGGTCGCCATGCAGATCGGCGACGTTGCTGGCGATCAGCTGACCCTTGGCGTTGTACCAGGGTCCCGCCCCGATTCGGCCGCGTGCGTTCACAGCAGGTGCATTGCCTTGCGCCTGCTGACTCAAATAGGCGTGCCAGGTCTTGCCGCCCGCGCCCGCCGCGGCGGCAAGGTTCTGGCAAATCTGGTCGGCGCCTGTGAGGCCACCGAGATTTCCGGTGCCCGGAACGGTACTGGTGACGAAGAAGCTCATTGGCTGCTGCGGCGCCTGGGCTGCGAAAACGGCAGCCGAGCCGAGCAGGGTGACGGCGATTGCAGGCAGAATGATTTTCTTATTCATGACAGCGCCTCCTCGTTGATTTGGATGAGGTGTGCGGGACCCCACGGGCCAGCATCAACTGGAGCATGATGAATATTCGCACCCCAATTTACAAGGGCCAGACGATGGTAGGCCCATCCTCAGTGCATTTCGTTGGCCGCCGTCCCGTTACTTCAGTGAGATGTCACGGCTATCTCCATCAACGGCCAGAGTTAGCCGTCCCCGTGCCAATGTTCCGGCGGCTGATGGCCGATCACGGAGGCGGCTGTTCCCACCGAGTTGAATGAAAGAACGCTCAGATCACCAGAGGACAATTTTACAAAACTTTCTGAAGGTGATACAAACAAAGGTGTCTCTGCTGTCCTTTCGAGGGGAATTGCGATAGCGGATCTGATGATTTTTGTCAGGGCGCGGGGGCTACCGTGAAATCATCTTGGATGGAGAGCTTCCGCTCTCCTTTGCAATCTGCTCCCTACATTGGGGGGCAAGGTGCGTGATCATCAATTTTGGTTTGTAGTTCGCATTCCAATTTGCGGAATCGGATTCTTTTTTATCGCGGGATGCGGTCCAGTTCTAACGAGTGTTCCGGAGTCGACAGTTCTAGCGTCTACTTCTAATCAAACCCTTCATAGATCGTACTGTCTTCCAAGGACGCTGTTGTCTATCACGGTGACCGAGGATGTCTCTGCAGGCGACGGGAGTTCCACGACGCCGGGGGAAACTCCGCAAGTGGGGCAGGAAAGGGCGGCTCGCGTTCCCAATCCCGCACCAAATGCGCCTGTAACTACGGCTCCCGCACCAACACAAGCGCAAAGTCAAGCAGCGCCAAGCTCGCCCGGTACGCCGCCGGCGCAGAATAATCAGACGCAGATGCCACCTTCATCATCACAGCAAGCGAATCCGGTGCAAGCTCCGTCCCAATCCATGCCTCAAGGGCAAGCGCAGAATCAGCCTCAAGCGCAACCCCAAATGGCCATAAACGGTGATGGTGTTAGCGTTGCTCTCATTACCCAGACGGTTCCCGATCGTACTCACCTCTTCGGCATCGAATATGATGAGTCACCATTGTCCGATGACGACATTACTGTCGAGAATGTCAGCAAACCATCGGGGAACTGCTTGCTGCAAAAAGTCTCAACATCGGTTGAAGATCGGACGCCAGCAGTCATTAGTAATCTCGTGGCAACCGTCATTCGTGCGGCTACTGGCGTTCCTACTGCGGGGACGGTCCGCACCGGCGAGGTTAAGGCCGGGAGGCAGCGCACATTAACCGCTGTACTTGATCAATTTGGGGCCACCGATACCGATGCGCTGAACACGAAATTAATGACCGCGGGCTTTGATCTTCACATCTCCATAACCCAAATTGGCGCCGCAGCGGGTACGCCTAACCAATCCGCATTTAAATATCAGAAAGGAAATGGCATCTACTTCCTGGATCCCGTCCCATTTAGACTCAGCCTATCTCGACTATCTAGCAAGGGCTCTACTCTCATAGGCGAAGCAATCTTCTATGCGCATGACGCTTCGACACCGCAATTTCTCGAAATTAAGCGCTCCGCGTTCGTAAAGCGAGAGACGACTATCGTTTTCGACAGTGGCGTGCCAGTTTCAATCGAGACGAAGAAGCCGAGCGAGCTCCTGGGTTTCGTATCCATACCGCTAGAAATTGCCACCGATATAGTCTCGATTCCTGGCCAGCTGATAAAACTCCGTGTTGACTATAGCTCGCAGGAAAACTCACTATTGGAGGATAAAACAAAATTCTACGCTGACTATGGTGCCTTCCTGCAGCAATATGAGACTTTTCTAAAACAACAGTCTGATGCGATGAAGCTGCTCGGTGGGCAGTCGCTTCCGTCAGGCCTTCCTTCTACAGGTGTTCAAGTGCTTTCAAATACCGGCGGAGTATTGTCACCCGGAGCATCTGGGCCATGAAAAGTAAATATCTATTTGGATTATTTGTGGCTGTTGTGCTGTTGCCGGCTGTCGCGTATGCGCAGCAGCTACCTAATTTTGACGCGTTATTTCCAGCTTCTAACGGACGCGATGCTGCTGCTCGAGGGAACGCAGTGACAGATTTGGCGGATGCTGCAAAGGCAGCACTTTCTATTGCGGATCAAGAATCAAGTGTGGCCGCCGAACCAAACACCCGGCAGGCGAGTTACGCCGCGAGGCTACAGGATGCTTTCTCCCAACGATGGCACCCGGTTCCGGGTAACATTATAGTGCCGTTCGCCCAAACCACCGATAGCTCTGTGTTAACGAACGAAGTGTTTAATCGTAACACCAGAAGCCTTTTCATATCGTTGGCGCAGAGCGATCGAGAATTAGCAAATAAAAAGTACGCCGACGTCAGGGTCATCGGTGGCTCTCCGATTCCAGACGCTGTGGATGTAGTCGCGTTGGTTGGCAGCGTTGGTAACAATTACACCGAAGTGTGTTCGGGCGCGATGATATCTCGGACGAGAATTCTTACGGCTGCACATTGCGTCTGCAACGGAGCGGCGCAGTCAGTGCGCGCGGGACAACAGATCTTCGGGATCGAGGGTTATACGTCCTATTTTGTAAGTAAAACATATCTTTATGGACAAACCCCTGCTCAGTCCAATGCACAGCGCGCACAGTCAGATTATTGCCCCAAGGGCAATTCATCCACTTCAATTGAACAGGCTGTTGCTGGCCGCGATCTTGCAATTGTGGAGACAGTCGGGTCCATTTCAAATGGAAAGCCGAGAGAGGTGGTGGGGCCTGCTGCATTTCTTCGGTGGCAAAGCGGTCAATACAAGTATTTTGTCAGAGCCGTCGGATATGGTTTTAGTCGAATAGACGCGAACGGAAACCCGGCAAGTATTGGAAACCGCCTTTTCGCCGATGTTGCTGTGGCTTCATATGACTGCACTGATCTCGGCGCGGTGAACTTTACCTGCCGAGCGGGCAATGAATTGGTTGCCGCTGGACGCCCGCTGCACCAAGTAGCCGGGCCTGTACCGGATACCTGCGGAGGAGACAGCGGCGGTCCAATATATATCCAGGTGGACGACAAAGGGCGGAGTGTGTTTAAGACGATCGGAATTACATCACGTGGAACTAACATAGGCTGTGGCGCAGGAGGAATATACGCACTCACTGCGACTGCGGAGGCAAGTGCTTGGTTAACCGGTATGGGAGCAACCATACGGGATGACGTGCAATGATCCGATTTATGAGTGCATTGGTAATCGCGATCGGAATTGCAAATGCGTCCTTCGCTGATGCCCAAGACGCGGACGCGAGTGCCTGCCAATCTTACTCTGGAACCAGCCAAATCGAATTATCTACATTCCGCGCCTGGGATGAAGCGGTTGTAGGACGACCGAAGCAGATCGCGCTCGTAGTTGGGAACAACTACCCGGATGCAGATGGGCATTTCGGAATTAATAGTCTTCAAAATGCCCAATCTGATGCGGAATCGATGCGGAACCTCCTAAGAGCAAAAGGCTATCAAGTTGTTTGCTTATTTGAGGTGCGTGAGCAAGACATGTATGCGGCCATGGCGTATTTCACTGCTGCGTGGCAAACGGGTGTAAACGATTATGGGAATGTGCAGGGCTTAATCTACTTCGCTGGACATGGTGGGGAACGTGGTCCAGGCGATCCGATTATCATACCTTCGGATTTTTATCGGCCCGGTGAGCAATCGCTTAGGGACGTGGGGCTGTTTCATCTGTTGTCCTACTTGCCAGATCACGCCGACGGAGATGTTCCGATTGTGATAATTGATGCCTGCCGTAGTGTGGTATCTGCCTTGCCACCGTTTGAGGCCACATCCCTAAGCACGGTATTTACAGCAACAGCCCCATATAGCCTTGTGCTGACCACATCCGAAGGCGCAGTTGCTGGCGATGGTACGTTTGTGCCCGCTCTATTAGCCGACGTTGGACAAGAGCGATGGAAAACTCCAGTGGATATTTTGTTGCCCGATCTTACGTATGACATCAAGAGTTTCCCGCCGCTTAGCGCTTTGGGACAAACACCGTCTGCGCCTTTCGGCGCTTCAGGGTTCGCCGAATTCCTCTGGCAAGCGCCTAACCCGCCGCTATCTGAAGATGATTATTTATGGGTGTTGGGACGGATCGAGTCACTGCGAAGGCATCCAAGCGCTGAGTCATGTTTTACGTTGAAGGCCATACTCGAATATTTGGCATCCGTTCCTGCTGGAAACGAATGGCTTCCAAAGGCTCGCAATGCCTTTATGCCTTATGTACAGAGTCTTGGTTGTCAGCGCTTGATTGGCCCTGAGCTGTCGTTGACAGCACAACTGTTGCCATTGCCGATGGGTTCGGTGATCACACCAATGCGTGGTGCGCCGTCTTCACAAGAATCAAGGGATGTGCTTGCGACGTCATCTGCGTCGAGAGCGGACTTATCGTCATCCTCTCAGCAAGCCGGTTCAGCGCAAGGTTCTTTGTCAATAGCCGCTCTCTCCTCACCTAACACTCCGGTTATTATGCAGCCCGCGGCCTCTGTGTTCGATCAAACCTTTTCAGTACCCATTGATGCGGTGACAGGAACCGTTGCTTCGATCGAGTTAGGGCGTATTGGTGATTTCATAAAAGCATTCGACAGCGATGAACATCGAATCCGCTCTGTTGACATTGCTGTAGTGCAAACAGGGCGGGAAAAACCGATTGAAGGAGTAACCGTGGCGAATGCACTGCTCGAAGCCGGGCGAGAGGCGGCGAGGATCGGTGCACAACTATCTTTGCCGAGTGAGGCATTAGTGGTCCGTCGGGGCGTTCAATTGGACCAGACATCGCAGACACTTTGCCTATCCCGTAATGTTCAAGGGCTTTGCCTCCTTGTCCGAGTAACAGTTCCACCTTCAGGGAACGTAAATTAACGGCTTTTGTCCTGATGTGCTCCCTTTATTGCGCTCGTTTATAGGGAGAACTGTTCTTGCTTTGCAATGAACAGAAGCATCGTCAAAGGGCTTGAGCGGACCAAAAATGTGTCTCAAATCGCGATCCTTTCGACCTCATCGAGCGTGATCTCGTCGCCTGTGCGGTCATAGAGTTTCGTGGTGCGGGGACTTTCGTGCGCGGCCATGGCCTGTGCGTTTTCGAGAGAGCCACCGTTGCTAAGATAGGCCGTGATCCCCGTCGCCCGAAACGTGTGGCACCCCATGCGCCCGGCCAACCCTGCGTCGGCTGCGCGCCGCTGGATCATGCGGTAGGCGTCGACCCGGTGCATCGCTTTCTCGGTCAGAGAATCCGTTTTCCTGTTCGCGCTGCGGAAGAGGGGCGACCGGACATCGCCGCGGATGCCGGCGGCAGCAATGTATTCATCCAGAAATTGTTCCAGCTTGTGGTGCGCCGGCATTTCGTGGCGCTTGCCGCCTTTTTCGTGAAGGCGCAGCCACCAGCGTTTACCTTCCGCATAGTAGTCCTCGACCCGCATGGCGACGACGGCGCCGACGCGCGCGAAGGAATAGGTCATGACGCCGATCAGTGCCCGGTCCCGCAGGCCCACGAGCGTCGTGGCATCGATGCTGTCGAGAAGCGCCCGCGCATCCTCTACCGAAAGCACCGGGGTCTTGCCACGGTTGACGACGTGTTTGGGCCCGCGAACGGCGTGGGCCGGGTTGACGGCGAGGACCTGACCGGTCACCAGCCAATCGAAGCACATGCGAATGGCGGCGAGGTTCTGCTTCACCGTCGGCTTGCTGTAGGGCTCGTGGGCGTCCTTATGGGGCTTCAGGAGCATTTGCTCGACATAAGCGGCCACATGGAGCGGCTCGATGTCGGGCAGCTCATGCAGCCCGTGCTTCTCGCACCAAGCGAAAAACCGGCAGACGGCCCGAAAATATGCCTCCCGGGTGTTTTTGTTGCGGATGGTGGCGGCGAAGAACTCCAGAAACCGCCGCGAGGCGTGCTCGCCGGCGCCGGAAATGAGGCCTGGGACCGCGCTGAGCCCGGATCGGGTCCGGTTGGCGACAACGAGCGCGCCTGTAGAGGGCTTTTCCACCATGGCGATAGTGTAACATAACGTCCTTTATGTTACACTATAATTGTGTCTATCGTAGCGCGGGCGAGAGTGAGTCTTGGGCGACGGCATCTGTCCAGCACAAAGCTGCGCCGTTGAGTTCAGCCATCTTTTGGTAAGCCTTGAAAGCGGATTCTGTTGATGTTCCAGCCAGTTCGGAGATTTCTGTGTGAACACCTGGTTGATGTGTTAATTTTGGTCCACTGATTTGCCTTCTGACTGGAATGTGTCCCGTGGCTCGCAGCGATCTTCTCTTATCAATAGTCCGCGCGGGTGCTACCGGCGATCGCGTTGCGCTGAGGGCGTCCGTCGAGGCCGCCGTCGCGGAAGAACGCAGCAAGAACCACCACATCCTCGCCGATCGCCTCCAGCGCGCCTTGAGCAGCGTGACGGTATCGCCGCCGACAACGTCCACGGCGTCCGCCGCTCAAACCGGTAAGGACACGATCCTTGAGACAACGCCGAGGCAGCGACTTGAGGACTTAATTCTGCCGTTGCCTGTTTCTGAACAGGTGAGGCAGCTTGTCGAAGAACAGCATCGCGCTGATCTGTTGAGGTCGCACGGCGTTCAGCCGCGACATCGAGTTTTGCTGTCGGGCCCGCCCGGAAATGGCAAGACCTCCGTGGCTGAAGCCATCGCAGAGCAGCTCGCTGTTCAATTTTTCACCGTGCGCTATGACGCGCTGGTCGGCTCTTATCTCGGTGAGACCAATACCCGTTTGGCGCGGCTGTTTGACTATGCGCGCACCGTACCTTGCGTTCTCTTTTTCGATGAGTTCGATTCCATCGGCAAAGAACGGGGCGACAATCACGAGACGGGCGAAATCAAACGCGTCGTTTCGTTTCTGTTGATGCAGATCGACCAACTGCCGAGCTATGTCGTGACCGTTGCAGCGACAAATCACGCGGAGCTGCTCGATCGGGCCGTATGGCGCCGCTTCCAGCTTCGGCTATCATTGCCGCAGCCGTCGCGCGATGCGCTGGCTGTTTTTTTGAATCGTCAGTTCGAGGCTTGGCCGGAGCCCGTGGGAAGCAAGCCGGAAAATATAGCCTCGAAGCTGGGCCTTATCAGCTTCGCAGAGGCGTTGGAATTTTGCCAGACGATCCGGCGGCAGCACATCCTGTCGCTTGGTCGTCGAGCGTTAAAAGACATTTTACGCGAACAAATTGAACTTTGGTCGACCAGAGTCACGCCGCAAGATCATGCCACATGATCCGGGAAAGCCCCTCCTTCGACTGAATGAACCGACGGCAGTTCCTAAGCGCCGTTCCGGGGGTGGAGGCAGTGAATCGAGACAGTTTAGTCCGGGTGCGCAGGCGTCAGCGTATGGCCCCGTTTTTACCCATTTAAGGGACGTGATAAATACGCAAAACCCGACGCTTCAGTTGCGCGCTGATCCGGCTTCTCTCGCGCCAGAGCGCCTACTCGTTTTTGAGGTAACAGGGTCAGTCACAAATTTTGCGAAAGCGGTCTCCCGAATCGATGGCCTCGAGTTTGCCGGTGAAGAGGAATTGGAGGGCGATGAGCTTGACGAGAATCCTGAATTCTATCTGCTCGTGCCGCAGCTCAGTGCGCTCGGAGAGATCGTCTCCCTTTGGGAGCAGTGGCAGCAGACAGGCAGGGTTCCGCGGAACTACACGCCTTGGCGGGATTTGTTTGCTCAGCTGAAGAGTGTCCGGCCATGGGGACCCTCAGACCGCGTTTCGGTTTTTAATCGGGGTTATTTCCACAGCGTCGTCGACGGCGCACCCGATAGCACGCCTGTGCGCGTTGAGATTGAGCTTATTTTTCGCGCCAGTGCCGATGCCTCCGATGAAGCGGAAGTGGCGTTTGCAGCGAAAGTCGCCGCGGTGGGGGGTACGATTGTGCATCGCTCACGACGGGTGGAATTCGCGTATCATGCTGCACTGGTGGACTTGCCGGCTGCGGAGATTCGCCGAATTATCGCGTTGGATCCTGCCTCGCTCGCCGGCGCCGATCCCGTCGCAAATATAGCACCCCAGAGTGTCGGATCACCGATCGAAGTGGCGGATAGATTGGCCCTGGCCGTTACCGTGCCGCTCCCAGGCGACGGTACGCCGATCGCTGCGGTGTTTGATGCAGTTCCAGTCCAAGCCCATCCTCTGCTGGCTGGCCGTCTGGCCATCGACGATCCTCTCGACTTGGAAGCATTGGCCGTTGGACCTCGCGTGCATGGCACTGCCATGGCATCGCTGGTCATACACGGCGATCTCAACGATCAGGAATCTCCAATTAGCCGCCGCGTCTATTTTCGGCCCGTCATGTACGCGCCAGCGTTTGGAGATGAGCTGTTCCAATCAGATCGACTCGTGATCGACGTTATCTTCGAGGCGATCATGCGCATGAGAGGCGGGGCCGCCGCTGAAGTGATCCTCGTCAATCTTTCTCTTGGAGACAAGACAAAGCCGTTCTCGGGTAAAATCTCAACCTGGGCTCGTGCGCTCGACTATCTCGCATTCACTTACGGCATCCTCTTTCTTGTCAGCGCCGGAAATACAGGCGAAGGAATTACAATCGGGACATATGGAACGACAGCAGAATTCGACGCCGCGCCTGAAGGCGATCGTGCAACTGCAGTACTCAAGGCGCTCGACGCATTAAAGGCGGATCGGCGAATTTTGGCCCCTGGCGACAGCGTGAATGCGCTCACGATCGGCGCTTGGCATCGCGACTCGTCTCAGGATGTCTTTCCGGGGACGACTCCCTTTCCGCCCTATAGTCTTGCAGATATGCCAAATCTATCCTCGCGGCTCGGTCCCGGGCTGCGTCGGGGTACAAAGCCTGATGCCCTATTTGCCGGTGGCAAGGAGCGCGCGCGCTTTTCTCCTGGTGTAACGCCTCCTGTGTTATTATCCCACCCGCATCCAAGCCGGTATTGGGGACTCAAAGTAGCGGCACCGCCGGAGAACGGCGTCAGCGGTGCGCATTTTACCATTGGCACAAGTGCTGCGACGGCGCTTGCCACCCATTCAGCGCATAGAATTTTCGATGCACTCCAAGATGCTTATCCGCAGCTGGTCGCCGCGATGCCCCTCGTCCAGCGAGCTTTGCTGCTTAAGTCGCTCCTCGTCCACTCCGCATCATGGCGGGACGCTGAGAACTTCATTCGGCCAGTCCTTGATCCGGACCAAGCTTTGCACCACGAACATTGGCGCCGCGAAGTATGTCGGCATCTTGGGTATGGTTTCGTTGATCCTGAGAATGCAATCGCCTGCGCAGGCGACCGAGCTACGATGTGGGCTACGGGCGAGCTTGGCCCGGAAGGTTCGTTCACTTTTAACGTTCCGGTCCCGGCTGTCATTGGGGCGAATGCGCATGAGCGAACCGTGCGCGCTACACTTGCTTGGTTCACCCCGATCCTGCCCGGTCATCTCGCCTATCGTGCGGTAAAATTGAAAATCGCATCATTGAGGGATGACGCCTTACATGTTACGGGCGTCAAGACGACAACTGGCCAGCCTACAAATGCGCAATCGGAGAGTGGCACAATCGTGCATCGCAGATGGTCTGGAACCAACATCGGCAATGCGCACTCGGCCACGTTCCCGCTCCAAATCCAGAGAGAAAAGGATCGCGGAAGTCCGATTGACGATCTCATACCGTTTGGGCTGGCTGTTTCAATTGAGCTGCCTGGCGCGGTAGAGATTTATGATCAAGTGCGGGCGGGAATTCTCATTAAGCCGCGGGTGAAAGTTGCTGCTTAGAGTCGGTTCAAGGCGCGTGACATCCCGAGCCCCGGCCCTATCGCTGCCGGGGTCTCAGCCTGACGGCAACGATCGGTCGCGGAAAAACGCGTTCTTTCGTGCTTTATGACGTTCCCATCGGTCCGGCGTGCTCCCTTAAGGTGGCACCCACCAATTCGATGTACGCGGCAGTTAAACGGAGTTCCAGCTAACCTCTAAGGGATCACAATGGCCTTTATGTGATCGCTGTACCTTAGCTTCGCCGATGAGAAAAATCCCCCACACTCCGCGCGCACGGAGCAGCCCTCGCACTCCGGCATGTACTCATTTTTCCAATCGCTGATGGACCGCTTTGCATAGGACCATAATGCGCGGTCCGTGATGCAAAGCTGATGATTGTAGATCGAAACCTTAACGCGATTATCCGCAAGAATCCTTGTCGCGTCCAGAAGCTGCGGCTGGTAGGCGAGCGGATCGATCCAGAGATCATTCAGGTTGGCCTTCGTGAAGCCCGTCATTTCGAGTCCCATCAGGACCACCTGATCGACGAATGTCAGATTTCTGGCGATGAACCGGGCGAGGTCCGGCAGGCGTTGGTAGGTTTGCTTGTGAATGACCACGCGGATTTCAACTCTCTGGTTGAACCTCTTGAGGTTCAGGATGCCGCGAAGGGTCTCATCGAACGCACCATCAGCCTGCACGACATAATCGTGAACCTCCGACAAATCCGAATAGATCGGGATGCCGACCATCAGGTCGTGGTGGTCGATCTGGGCCAGTTGCTCCGCAAACTGGGGATTCACGAAGGCGCGCCCGTTCGACAGAATATGCAGGGCGGTATTCGGCAGATAGGATTTGCATTGGCGCACAAGCTGCAAGAACCGTTCGCCGAGCAACGTCGGCTCGCCGCCCGTAAATCCGATTTCGACGGTATCGGGATCAATTAACGGTATGGCCTCAAGCAACGTATCGACAATCCAGTTGTCGTTCACGTTCCGGGGTGGTTGCGAGCACATAAGGCAGTAATGGTTGCAGCGTTCCGTCAACAGAAAGCTGTTATGCCGCGCTTCACGCCGGTACAGAACGGAGAATGCGCCGCGTGCCGGCGCTATTCGAACCACATCGCCGCTGCGCAGATATTCATAGCTCGGGGGCAGGAAGATCGCGGGGGCGTCGTTCGGAACATCACTCGCCTCTCCGTCGGTCAGGAGATACCACGCGAAGCCGGGCGGCATCGGCCCGCCGCGACTTATATATCCCTCCGACTTCCTCAGAACGGGCGGACGCTGGGGATCGTCGGAAAGCCGCAGTACCGCAGGACTACCGGCAGCGCCGGTATTGAGTGTTCGCAAACCCTGGTTGCGGAGCGTCAGCATGTCAGCGGTTCGCCCAACGTGCGAACAAATGTCTGGTTTCGGCGTCGGCTTCCATCCGGGTTATCAGGCCCCGGAATATCGCCATATTCCGATTGCAGAAATCAGATATCGGCTTGCGGCCCACCGGATCGCCCTGCGTCGCATGGTGAAAGACCGGTTCTGCCCCGCAATAAGGCTCAAAGGCGCACGTCGAACACATCGGCGCGCTTGCGGCAAATGAGGCTTCAAGCGGATCAAGAAGCGCCGGGGACAGAATAATGTCCTCGTAACTGTCCTTGTGGACGTTGCCGAGCCGGAAGGACTTATCCCCCATTTCGGCCAGCATTCGGCTTTCGTCGGACGCGTAAACGTCACCATCGTAGTTATAGACGAGCGCTCCAATACCGATGCCCGCAGGACTCGACAGGTCCACGTAGCCAGGCTGGAACGGTGTAAGCATTTTGGTCAGGATGACCGAGGCGTAATACTCGCTGAACGGCACGCCCGCCTTGTTCAGCTCGATAATGTAGTCCAGCCCGTCAAAATAGAAGTCGAGCCACATCGGCGTTTTATAGGCGGCGTACCACTTTGTTTTCATGGCGAAGCCGTAGGGCGACAGAGGCCGAAGAAAGATGCCGCGAAAATCGTGCGCCACATACTCGTCAATGATCTCGCGTGGCCGTTTCAGGCTTGCCGTCGTCGTCGTCATGATGGCGCTGATCTGATCGCGCCCCAGCGCCTGCCGAACGCGGTCAATTCCGGCAATGGCGCGCTGATGACTGTCGCCGCCCGGACGGGGCCGGTTCTTGTTGTGAAGATCGGCAGGGCCGTCCAGCGATGTGGAAATCGCGATTGACTGCGCCCGGCAAAAATCAAGAATCTCGTCAGTGACGAGCGCCAGATTCGTTGCGATGACGAATCCAAGGTCACGATTGTGGACCTTATTGAGCTCGGTCGCCCGCTCGACAATGTGGCGAATGAGAGGAAAGTTGAGGAGCGGTTCGCCTCCCTGAAATTCGATCTTGATGGCCGGCGACGGTGAACGGAATACCAGGTCAAGCGCGCGCTCCGCGGTTTCGGGGCTCATGTCAAATTCGGAGTGCTCTATGTTCTGGCGCGATACCTGACAATAGGGACACGAATGCTCACATCGGAGCGTCACCACAAACAGGTGAAGGCCGGTGAAGTTTGAAAGGCGCTCGAATTTGGTCCTTGTCTTCAGAGAAAGCAGATCAATCGCGACATTCGAGTCGTCGTCCATGAGGAAATGGCGAGATTTCAGGGTTCGGAATGCCGTACTGCCGGGTTCTATGCGGTGCCGCACAAAATCATAAAGGTCTTGGCGTGGCAGAAGCGCGTACTCACCTGCCATATTCGTCAATACGTACCGATCTTCGTCCAAGGCCGTAAATCGAAATGGCAGGAGCTTGTAGCTTGCGCTGTTTTCATACGCACTCAGCGGATGAAACTTGCTCACTGACCGAAGCCGGTCTTCGAGAACGCAATCGACAGGATAAGATTGCGGACGGATTCCGTTTCAGCGGCAATTGTTCGCCGAAGGTCCTGGTCGAGGACTTCGATTGAAAAGTCGCTCACGATGGCAAGGTGATCCGCCTCGCTGACTGCCATCAAGGGATGCAGGCGGCAAATGACGACGGTTTCCGTGGGTTCGATTTCGACACGCACTCGGTCACTGAAGCGGTAAGCCGCGCGCTTGATCGCGTCCAGATCATAAAGACCAGCCGCAAAGCAAACTTCGCGGCAACCATTGCTGGCGCCGCTGGCAAGGTTGCTGACCATTGTTCAGCGAAAACTAAGGGCTGCTCGACGTATGTGACGCGTGGCTCACGTGGCTTGCATGGCTTGCGTGTGCTGCAACCCGCGTGAACGGTTGCGTGGCATGATCAAGGACCAAACCGCCAAGGGAATTGGGCGCGCCTGAGACCGTGGAGGCGGCTTCAGTATTCGGAGGGGGCACTGCCGCCTGGGATGGAGCTGTCGTGAACGCTGCCACCGAGACTGCAATCGGAACAAGGAATTTCCGTGTCGCCATTGTTGCCTCCAAATTGAGCAGCCAGTCTCGGGCTTTCACAAGAATAGTCAAGCAGATTTCGGAACGTCACTTGAATCTGGTAACTCTTTGAATTACGTCGCTATTCGAGCAAATTAACTATGCGAGCTTCCCAGGCTACCTTCCCCGATGACAGGGCAATCTCGCCCTATACGCGGTCGTGCCTTCCGCGTATTCGAAAGAATCATGCTCTCGACGTGCTCGATATTCCGAGCGGTTTTGGCAGACATTCCCTCTTCCTGGCGGGCCTCGGCCATCGGGTCGTCTCTGTTGATGTGGATGAGAAGCGATTGGTTCATGCCGCCGTAATCTGGGATCATGAGCAGCGCACGTCGGGAACGCTGGCGCATGTCGTCGCGGATGCCCGTCACGATCTGCCGTTTCCCGCCGATGCTTTCGATCTGGTTCTTGTAGTGCATTACGTTTCGGATCGGATCATTGAGGCGGTGTGCCCTTTGATTCGACGCGGCGGACTGTTGCTTTACGAGACGTTTGGCGCACAGGGCGACAACTGGAAGGATTTGCCGCTCGCAGGGGCAACAGCAAGCAGGCTGCGAGACTTTGAAATTCTTGATCTGCGTGAGCGCCCGGTTCAACGCTCTGCGTGCGTCGCGGTGACCGTGAAAATGCTCGCGCGAAAACTTTGACTTCAATTCCAGGGCGCCTTTCGCCGATGTCGCGTGTACCCTACCCTTCGTCGAAGTCTTCAATGTCCACGGCCTCGGGCACACGACGCGCGATGAACAGACCGACGATCTTGGTGTCCGGAAAATGCTGGCGCAGCATATTTCTGACCGCCACGAAATGCGCGCCCGTCGTCACCACGTCGTCCACCACGGCGATAATTTGTGGATTTGGCGCCAGCAGGGCCGGATCGAGGGCGTAACGCGCTTCAAGCTCGGCCGGAGACGGACGTTCCGCGCGATCGTGCACGGCATCGGTGCTTTGCTGTTGCAGGATCAGTTCGCGAATATCGACGGCGCAGTCCGGCCAAATGGCCCTCAGCACTTGAACGAGACGATCGTCGTAGAGGGGATCGCCCTTTGCCTTCGATGGCGGCACGGGGACGAAGGTCAGCATCGTTCTCGCGTTATCGCTCAGCGAAGCCCGTAGCGCTGTCGCCGCGGCTTCGATCGCCCGCGCCTTATGGGACCATTCCGGCCGGCCGCGCCGGTCCATGCCCTTTTTCAGATTGAGGATGAGATTGTTCGTCGCGCTGACGGCGAAGCCTTTGCGCGCCGAGTATTCGCCGATAAAATAGCACTCGTCCGTTGCCGCCAGATAATAGTGATCCGGCCGCGTCAGTTCGTCGATTTTAGTGAGCCGTTGGGGAAAGCCCTGTCCGGATGTCATCGTAATCCACCACCCGGATGGCTCCCCGCTCCGCGAACCGCTTGGGCCAAGTCAGATTCTTGTTGTGAAAGCAGCTATCGAGGATGAAGAGCTTGCGGCCTTGCTGCAGGGCGGCGCGCGCCTGAATGAGCGTCCCCGAGGTTTCGCCCGCCTCGACGATGATCGTCGCTTCGGTCAGCGCCGACATCGTGACGTTGCGCTCGGGAAAGAACAGCCGGTTGCGCCGGAAATCCTGGTTTTCGTAGCGCTGCAGGGGCACCTGGCTAATAACGAGAAACTCCGATGCGATTCGGCGCTGCAGCTCGGCGTTGTCGCGCGGGTAGCTGTGAGAAAGCGGTGTTCCGATCACAGCGATTGTCCGCCCGCCGGCAGCGATGGCCGTTTCATGCACGGCGGTGTCCACGCCCGCCGCGAGACCCGAAACCACGGTGAAGCCGTCCTCAACGAGCTTGCGCACGAGCTGGCGCGTGCGCTTGAGGCCGTCGGCCGTGGGCTTGCGCGTTCCGACCACGGCGACCGACCGCGAATTCACGAGATCCCACCAGCCCTGATAATAGATCAGCTCGACCGGGTGCGCCGCGTCGCGCAATTTCTCGGGATATTCGCCGGCGCCGTGCACGCGCACGCCGAAGCGACCGATATGCGCTTCGCGGAATCGTTCCTGGACGAATTCCGCGCACTCACGCGCCCGGCCTGGCGGCACGAAATCCGACGGCACGGCGTCGGGCCGTGCGGCAAATTTCTCGGAGAGCGTTTTGAAGGAGGTCTCCGGATCGACCCACAGCGCTTCATAGGCGCCCAGTTCTTGAAGTGGCGAGATGGCCCGCGCTTCGAAGTCGGTCGGCCCTAATGCAAGTTCTAGCCCCATCTACCCCCCTCTTCTCCTATTGTCCGGAAAGACTGTTCTTTTCTCGATGGCGCCACCCCACAACCGCGACCAGAGCACAAACGAAGAACGCAATATGCTTGCCACGCTTCGAATCCGGCGTCCAGCGCCATCTCGCGGGTGTTTAACGGCTGGGAGTTTCGTCAGGCGCTCCCAACCGGATCGCCTATCGTTCACTCCCCGAATTACTGGCCAACTCACTCTTGCTGCTTCCGAATGTGTTATTCATTTCGGCGTTGCAGGAAATTGGTCCAAATCCTTGTGGTACTTTGCTTCCAGATAAGGACCGGCCGGAAGTCCCTGGCCCGCAGTTGATGCCGCAAGCAGGTTCGCCTGTTGCGTAATCGGCATGTAATTGGGCTCGGCCTTTTCAATCGCGGCAACTATGGCTTGCGCGACCAAATCGGCTAGG
>Ga0265337_1000738_pt1 | contig 17244 bp, 16 predicted proteins | sample 42122metaG_FD_192441 | JGI IMG/M metagenome (GOLD analysis project Ga0265337, IMG submission 192441) | Rhizosphere microbial communities from Carex aquatilis grown in University of Washington, Seatle, WA, United States - 4-21-22 metaG | ecosystem: Host-associated > Plants > Roots > Rhizosphere >... | reverse complement strand
ACCCAGCACCGTTCCATCGACTCCCGAAAGCCAGTCGCCTCCATCGACACCCGAAAGCCAATCGTCGTTCTGCCCCTGCGGACGCGGGGCGCAGCCGCTAACGGTAAGGACGCCTGACCGTAGGGATCCTCTCTCTTGTCTCGCCAGCAACGGCAGTCACAAAAATCTCTAGGGCAGCGTGACCGTCCCCGGGGAGCGCCGGCTTTGCATAGCCCAGGACCACGAATCCTCGCCTTTGCATAGCCGGTGGCTGGACATTCGGTACAAATCGAATGTGATCATGGGGCTCCGCTATGCAAAGGCGGCCGAACGTGGTCACCAGCTATGCAAACCAATGCGAACAGGGGGTCGGTGGCCGGGCCAAGGAGCTGGGAGCGGAGTAGTCAGGATCTTCCGCCTCGACTCCTCGACCTCAGCACCACCCGCAAGCGCGATGACACCACCGGTCATGTCGTAGGACGCTCGCCGCCCGGCCGGGAAACCCCGGCTACGCCAGCTCGAGCAGCAGCTCGGCGAGCTCGCCCGGGCGGTTGATCGGGATCATGTGATCGGTGTCGATCTCGCGGTACTGCCACGCCGGGTCGGCCTTCGCGTGCTCGGCGGCCCGCCAGAACGCGCTCGCCCCGGTGCCGGCGCCCGTGTCGGTCACTGGGCGCGGCTCCTGCAGCGCCTTGACGTAGGTCCGGGTGAACGGGTACTCCTCGAGCGGCTTGCGCAGCCGGACCGGCTCGGTGAAGCAGCCCACCGGGTGCCACGACCGCCGTGCGGTGAACCATTCGACCTGGGAGTCGTCCTCGAGCGGCCGGTACAGCGGCTCGATCAGCCACTGGCTGCCCGGCCCGATCGCCGACGCGCCGTAGGGCGCGCCGGTGAGGTCTTTGAGCGACTGCCCGTCGGCGGGCTTGAACGCGTCCAGGTAGACGAGGTGAGCGACCCGGTCGGCGACGTGCTCGAGCGCGCCGGTGACCACCATGCCGCCGTATGAGTAGCCGAGCAGCACGATGTCGGTGAGGTCCTCGTACAGGATCGTGTTCACCACGTCGGTGACGTGCGTGGTCAGGTTCACCTGCGGCGAGGCCAGGTGAACCCGCTCCCCGATCCCGGTCAGCGACGGGGTGAACACCTCGTGGCCCGCCTCGCGCAGCGGCCCGCGCACGTACTTGAACCCGTAGGAGCCGCCCCACGCGCCGTGCACCAGAACAATCGTCGTCATGCGCGGACGTTAGCCCCGCCCGGCGCCGCGCCGCAATGTGCCGCAGGACGGTAATCGCGCCTTCGGCATGAGGGCCCGCGGCCAAATCTGGTGGTGCGTCCCGTGATGCCACGCCACCAGGCAGCGGCCGATGCTTGCCATGTTGTCAGGCACCCGGGGCTCGATGGGGATCCCGGGGCAGTGAGTTCAGGCCCGGCGTCAGGGCCACAGTCTCAAGGAGGGCACATGAAACCGGGGACCAACAGGGTACGCAGGCTTCGCCTGGCCGGGACGAGGGGCACGCGCGCGGGCGTGCTCGGAATCGCGGGCACGGCCGCCGCGGCAGCGATCGTCGGGCTGGCGGTGCCGGCCGGCGCGACGCCTCTGACGGCGCAGCCCGCCGGAGGCAGGTGGGGCACCGAGCACTTCCAGATGATGAACACCACAACGAGCCAGACCTCGAACTCGGGCCCGGTCATCGCCTACGGCGTGTTCACCGCTCCGGGAACCGACTACCAGAACCCGAACGGCACGGACACGTTCGTGTTCCCCAATGGCACGATTAGCGTGATCCACACCCCGACACCGGGGACATCGCAGCAGTCGTTCAACGACAAGACGTGCATGTTCAGCTACTCAGAACAGGGCACGTTCAAGCTGGCAGGCGGCACCGGCACGTACCGGCACGTCGCCGGCCACGGCACCTACGCGCTGTCCGTCATCGGCATCGGCGCCAGGCTCGCCAACGGCACGTGCAACCCGTCGGACACCGCTCCGGCCGCCGCGCAGCAGCAGCTCATCCAGGCCGTCGGCCAGGTCCGGCTGCACTAACGGCGCGAACTGACTGCTGGCTATCATCAGGTGCAATGAGGGATTTGGTGCTGTTCGTGACCGTATTTGGTCGGAACAGCACCCAATCTTTTTCGTCTGTGACGGCTGGGACGGAACTACACGCGTGGGGGCCTGACGTTGCTGCGCTGCTGCGACGCGTGCGCAGGCTGCGGCGCGAGCAACTGCCGCGCCGAGTTCCGCCGTCGGCCTTACGTGGCTCCGCCGTCGGCCTTGCGTGCCTCAGCCCGGCAGGTGCGCCTCGATGGCGGCGAGCACCTCGGGGTCATCGGGCACGGTCCGCGGCCGGAACCGGGCCACCACCGCGCCGTCCGGCCCGATCAGGAACTTCTCAAAGTTCCACTGGATGTCGCCCGCGTCGCCTGAAGCGTCGGGCACCGCGGTCAACTCGGAGTAGACCGGGTGCCGTTCCGGCCCGTTGACCTCGATCTTCTCGAACATAGGGAACGTCACGCCGTAGGTCATCGAGCAGAATTCCTCGATCTCCTCCGCCGAACCCGGCTCCTGCCCGCCGAACTGATTGCACGGGATCCCGACCACGGAAAAGCCGCGCGGCGCCAGCCGCGCGTGCAGTTCCTCGAGGGCGGTGTACTGCGGCGTCAGCCCGCACTTAGAGGCGACGTTCACCACGAGCAGGGTCTTGCCCGCGAGCGCGCCAAGCGATGAGTCTTCCCCGCCGAGGGTCTTCAGTGGAATGTCGTAGATGCTCACGGCCCAACGCTACCCGTGCGCCGCACCGTCGCCGCCAACGTGGGCCGAAGAGCGGGCGCGCCGAAGTTGGGGTGAGCCCACAAGCAGTATTGCCCCCGCCAGCACCAAGACTTAGACTGAACATTCAGTCAAACCAGAAGACCGGCAAACGGAGCAAACGGAAGAGGCGCCCGGTGCTCACCCAGGCCAACAGCAAGCTCGCCGACATCATCGCCGAACAAGAAGCCATCTTCGTCAAGCGCCAGCCAAGCTCCGCCGCCCTGGCCAGCAGGGCCAAACACGTGCTGGCCGGCGGGGTCACCTCAAGCTGGCAGATCACCACGCCGCAGCCCGTCTGGCTCAGCCACGGCGCGGGCGGCAAGGTCTACGACGCGGACGGCAACGAGTACGTGGACCTGCACGGCGGCTATGGTGCCGCCCTGGCCGGGCACGCCCACCCCGCTATCGTCGCGGCCGTCAAGGACCAGGTGGGACGGGGCACCCACTTCGCGCAGCCGACGGAGAACGCGATCGCGGTGGCCGGCGAACTGGCCCGGCGCTGGGGGCTGCCGCGCTGGCGGTTCGCCAACTCCGGCACCGAGGCCACCATGGACGCCGTCCACCTGATGCGCTCCTACACCGGCCGGGACCTGATCATCAAGGTCGAGGGCGGCTACCACGGCCACCACGACTCGGTTCAGGTCTCCGTCATGCCGAACCCGGCCGAGGCGGGCCCGCGAGGCCGGCCGCACTCGGTCCCGTCCTCGTCGGGCATCCCCGAGGCGATCACCAGGCTCACCCTGGTCGCCCAGTTCAACGACCTGGGCAGCGTCAAAGGCCTCCTCGAGGAACACCCCGGCCAGGTGGCCGGCATGATCGTCGAGCCGGTCATGATGAACGCCGGGATCATCCACCCGCTGCCCGGCTACCTGGCCGGCCTGCGCGACCTCCTGCACGACCACGGCGCGCTGCTCACGTTCGACGAGGTCAAGACCGGCCTCACCGTCGGCCCCGGCGGCGTCACCGCGCTGTCGGGGGTCACCCCCGACATCGTCTGCCTCGCCAAGTCGCTCGGCGGCGGGGTGTCGGTCGCCGCGGTCGGCGGCTCGGATGACCTGATGGACCACGTGGCGGCCGGCCACTACGAGATGGTCGGCACCTTCAACGGCAACCCCCTCGCGATGGCCGCGGCCCGCGCGATGCTGACCGAGGTCGCCACCGAGGCGGCCTACCGGAGGATCGAGGGCCTGCGGCAGCGCGCCGCCGCCGGCATCACCACGGCGATCGAGGACTACGGACTGAACGGGAGCGTGGTAACCGCGGGCGCGAAAGGCTGCGTCGTCTTCGCGGAGCAGCCGGTCAATGACTACCGCGGCTTCCTCGCCGTCGACGACTCCCTCAGCCACGCGCACTGGCTGTTCCAGCACAACGGCGGGGTCTTCCTGCCGCCCTGGGGCAAGATCGAGCAGTGGCTGATCTCCGTCCAGCACGACGAGGTGGACATCGACCGGCTCATCGGCAACTTCCGCGCCTTCGCCGCCGAAGTTGGCGCCGCCGAAGTTGGCGCCGCCGAAGTTGGGCCTGCGGCCATTCGCGGATAGCGCATACCTCCGCAACCCATTCTTTACCGACAAAACCTTGCCCGGCACCTCTACCGAGAGTTCAATTGACCGAACATTCAGTCAAGTGAGGCAGGGGCGGGACAGCATTCGTTAGCACGAAGGAGGCGGCGGCCGTTGGTACACCCTCGTGAAGGCTGGCAGGGACACGGCATGCCACGCCGGCGGTTCCTCAAGGGCGGCGCGGGCCTGACGGCGCTCGCGGCGCTCGGCGCCGGCGGCGTGCTCACCGGCTGCGCCTCCGACCTGACCGGCTCGGGAACGCTGCCGCTGCCCCGGCCGAATAACCCGGTGAAATGGCCGACGTTCACGGGTAACACCGCGATCGAGTCCGGCCTCGCGGCCGAACAGCACGCCACCCTCCAGGTCTACATCTGGGAGGCGTACATCAACCAGGACGTGGTGAACAGCTTCGCCAAGAAGTACAAGTGCAAAGTGCAGCTCACCACGTTCAACACGATGAACGAGGCGCTGTCGAAGCTGCGCAGCGGCCTGAACTTCGATGTGCTGGTCGGGGCGACCCCTGACGTGCTCGGCCAGCTCATCGAGGGCAAGCTCGCCCAGCCGCTGAGCCACTCCTACATCCCGAACATCAGCCAGGCCTGGCCCGACTACACCAACCCCTTCTACGACGTGGGCTGGCAGTACACGGTCCCGTACACCATCTACACGACCGGGATCACCTGGCGTAAGGACAAGGTGCACGAGAACCCCTACGCGATGAAGAACCCGTGGGCGATGCCGTGGCAGCCCAAGTACGCGGGCCGGGTGGCGATACTCGACGACTACCGCGAGGGCATCTCCCTGGGCCTGATGAAGAACGGCATCTTCAACCTGAACACCACGGACTACAAGCAGATCGGCCTGTCCCGCCAGTCGATGCAGGACCTGACCGGCCTGGTCAACCTGAAGATCGCCAACACCGACTACTCCGACGTGCCCGCCGGGGAGACGTGGATAAGCAGCGCCTGGTCGGGCGACATGGCGGCCGCGCCGTCGTACCTGCCCAAGGGAGTGAGCGCCGACGTGATCGGCTACTGGTTCCCCGCCGACGGGCGCGGCCCGGTGAACAACGACACGATGATGGTGCTCAACGGGGCGAGCAACCCGGTGCTCGCTCACCTGTTCCTCAACTACCTGCTCGACCTGCCGAACGTCCTCAACAACATCTCGTGGAACGGCTACATGCAGCCGCTCACCGGGGTGACGCCGCAGGTGCTCGTCAAGCAGCAGATCCTGGACCCGGCGCTCACCTCGACGGTGGTGGTGCCCTCCACCTTCAAGACCGGGTTGTTCGAGCTGCAGCTCCCGGTGGACGCGGACGCGCTATGGCAGCAGGCCTGGCTCGTCGTGAGCAACGGGATCTAGGAGGTGCCCGTGGTTAAGCAACAGAGCATGCGGAGCAAAAAGAACGCCTTCTGGGTCGCGCTCGCCACGCCCGGCATCCTCTGGCTCGCGATCTTGTTCATCGTGCCGTTCTACGCGGTGCTTTCCATCGCGCTGGGCAAGCTCGACCAGCTCATCCAGGCCCCGGTCGCGGTGTGGAACCCGTTCGACTGGAGCTCGTCCGCCGTCATCGACGTGTGGCGGGACATCTTCGGCAGCGCGTCGTTCGCCGGCCCGATCCTGGTGCGCACGATCGTCTACACCGCGGTCGCCTCGCTGCTCTGCCTGCTGATCGGCTACCCGGCGGCGTACTTCGTCGCCCGGTTCGCCGGACGGCGCAAGGGGCTGTTCCTCGTGCTGCTGATCGCGCCGTTCTGGATCAGCTACATGATGCGGATGCTCGCCTGGATCGACCTGCTGTCCACCGGCGGCTACGTGAACAAGGCGCTCGGCTGGTTCGGCATCTCCCCGGTGAACTGGCTGAACGGCAACTCGGTCACCGTGGTGCTCGGCCTGGTCTACGGCTACATCCCGTACCTGATCATGGTGCTGTACGCGGGGCTTGACCGGATCGACCCGGCGCTGCTCGAGGCCGGCCGCGACCTCGGCCTCGGGCGGACGCGCACCTTCTGGCACGTGACGCTGCCGCTGAGCCGCCAGGCGATCCTCACCGGCCTGCTGATCACCGTGCTGCCGATGCTCGGCGACTACTTCACCAACCAGATGCTGTCCGGCTCGGCCTCCACCTCGATGATCGGCAACCTGATCCAGGGCCAGCTCGGCACCCCCGGCCTGGAGAGCCAGGGCGCGGTGCTGTCCCTGATGCTGCTCGTCATCCTGCTCGTCCCGATGATCTACTACGTCATCGCCACCAACCGGGAGGCGGCAGCGTGACCGTAACCAACGCGACGCCCGCGCAGATCACACCGTCCACGCCCGAGCAAGCGCGGCGACGGCTCCTCTTCTGGAGCAACCCGTGGCGGCACCCGTGGTTCCTCGAGGGCTTCACCTGGCTCTACCTGATCTGGTCGCTGGTCCCGATCGTGATCGCGGTGCTGTTCTCGTTCAACAACGGCCGGTCGCAGTCCGCCTGGCAGGGCTTCTCCTGGCGCTGGTACTTCACCGACCACACCAACTCGGTGCTGCACAACCCGCAGCTGCACGCCGCGGTCATCCAGACCTTCCGCCTCTCCGTGCTGGTCACGGTCATCGCGGTGCCGCTCGGCGTCGCGTTCGCGCTCGGCATCAACCGCTGGCGCGGCCCGATCCCGATGACGTTCAACTTCGTGATGATCCTGTCGTACGTGGTCCCCGAGCTGATCTTCGGCGTGTCGATGTTCATCGTCTTCACGACCCTGTTCAGCACGGTCCACCTGGGCACGCTCGCCGAGGTGCTCGGCCTGGTCACCTGGAACGTGAGCTGGCCCGCCATCGTCGTGCAGGCCCGCCTCGTCACCATCGGCAGGCAGTACGAGGAGGCGGCGGCTGACCTGGGCGCCAACCAGTTCCAGGTGATGCGCCGGGTCATGGTCCCGCTGCTCGCGCCCGCCATCTTCGCCAGCGCCGTGCTCGTGTTCTCCGGCGTGATCGACGACTTCGTGATCGTCGACCTGCTCTCCTCGAGCGCGGGCAACACCCCGATGTCGGTGATCATCTACTCCACGCAGCACGGCGGCAACGGCGGCCCCGCGCTGAACGCCCTCGGCTCCATCATGCTGGCGATGTCCCTGGTCATCGTCGTCCTCGGCTACGTCGGCTACCGCCTGCTGACCAGGGGCGAACGGGGCAGCGGCCTGGCCGCCCTCGCCGCCATCAGCGGCGAGAATGGCTGACCCGCGCAATCACCTGACCGCGCGAATGAACCCCCTTCACCAGAGACGGAGTTGACATCATGGCCGCAGGCATCGAGCTGGTCGGGCTGACCAAGCGGTTCGGGCACGGGGACACCTCGCATGCCGCCGTCGACAACATCGACCTGTCCGTCTCCGGCGGCGAGTTCTTCTCGCTGCTCGGCCCGTCGGGGTGCGGCAAGACGACCACGCTGCGGCTCATCGCCGGGTTCGAGGAGCCGACGGCAGGCCGCATCCTGCTCGACGGGGCCGACGTCTCCCACATGCCGCCGCACAAGCGGAAGGTCAACACGGTCTTCCAGTCCTACGCGCTGTTCCCGTTCCTGTCGGTGTTCGACAACGTGGCGTTCGGGCTCAAGCACGCGCAGGTCACCAAGGCTGACCTGAAGCAGCGGGTCGGCGAGGCGCTGTCCCTGGTGTCCATGTCGGACTTCGCCTCGCGGCGGCCGTCGCAGCTGTCCGGCGGCCAGCAGCAGCGGGTCGCGCTGGCCCGGGCGCTGGTGCTCAACCCGGCGGCCCTGCTGCTTGACGAGCCGCTCGGCGCGCTCGACGCCAAGCTGCGGCGCTCGCTCAAGGTGGAGCTCAAGGCGCTGCAGGAGCGCGTGGGGATCACGTTCATCTACGTGACCCACGACCAGGAGGAAGCGCTGACCATGTCCGACCGGATCGCGGTGATGAACGCCGGCCGGATCGCGCAGATCGGCACGCCGCAGGAGGTGTACGAGTCGCCGGCCGACGCCTACGTGGCCGACTTCCTCGGCGCCGCGAACCTGCTGCAGATCGTGGTCGCCGAACGGGTGCGGGGCGGTGCGTCCACCCTCAAGCTCGGCGACATCGCGCTCACCACGTCGAACGAGGTCCCGGCGGAGCCGGGCGCCTCGGCCCAGGCGGTGATCCGTCCGGAGCGGGCGCGCGTCGAGGCGCACGGCTCGGAGGGCCCCAACCGGGTACCCGCCCTCGTCGACCGCGTGGTCTACCTGGGCGCGGCCACCCAGGTGCACCTGCGGCTGGCCACCGGCGAGTCGCTGCAGTCGGTGGTGCCGAACGAGGACGCGGCCGCCTGGTCCCAGGGCACTCCAGTGCACGTATACCTCCCGGCGGACGCGCTGCGCGTGCTGGCCGGCGACGCCGAGCCCGCCCCCGCCGACGCCGAGGCGGCGGTCGCCAGCTAACTGCCGGGGTTTCCGCCCCAGTACTCCGGCGGCGGCTGCAGCACGCAGAACTCGTTCCCGTCCGGGTCCTCGAGAATGTGCCAGAGCCAGCCGTCCTCCTCGATCGGACTGTCCGTCTGCCGCGTCGCGCCGAGCGCGAGCACGCGGCTGACCTCGGCCGCCAGGTCCCGGGTGCGCAGGTCCAGGTGCACGCGGTTCTTGCCGTCCTTCACGTCGTCCGTGCGCTGCAGCAGGATCTCGATGCCGAAGCCATCGGCGGGCAGCACGTTGCGGTACGTCTCGTTGTCGCCGCCCGCGTCGGCGTACCCGAGCACGGCGGCCCAGAACCGGGCGGCCCGTTCAAGGTCCGCGCAGTCCACCACGACAACCAGCTCACCCCGCGCGTACCGGTTCGGCTCCCACGTCACCGCCCCATGATCTCACCCGGCCGGCAAATGGCGTGCGGGCCGGCCGGAATGCCCGGCGAATGCGCCGGGTTGGCGTGAACATGACAACTCTGGGACTGATCGGAAGCGGACGGATCGGGAGCACCGTGGCCCGCCTCGCGGTTGACGCCGGGCATGACGTGGTGCTGAGCAACTCGCGGGGACCCGAGACCCTGGCGGACCTGGTGGCGGAGCTCGGGCCGCGGGCCCGGGCGGCTACCGGGGCGGAGGCCGCGACGGCCGGGGCCCTTGTCCTGGTCAGCACGCCGCTTTCGGCCTACCCGTCACTGCCTGCCGCCGCGCTTGTCGGTAAAACCGTGCTCGACACCGGCAACTACTACCCGCAGCGCGACGGGCAGATCGCGCCGCTTGACTCAGGGGAACTCACCGGCAGCGAGTACCTCGCGTGGCACATCCCCGGCGCCCGGGTGGTGAAGGTGTTCAACAACATCTTCTTCAAGCACCTGCAGAACCTGCCCCGGTCGGTCGGCGCGACCGACCGTACGTACCTGCCGGCCGCCGGGGACGACGCCGCGGTGGCAGACGTCGCGGCGTTCCTCGACTCGATCGGGTACGGGACCGCCGGCTACGGCCCGCTCGCCGAGGGCTGGCGACAGCAGCCGGGCACGCCGGCCTACGGGATCCCTTACGGGGAATTCGAGAACGAGAAGGGAATCCCGGCGGCCGAGGCCGTCATCCGGGCAGCGCTCGCCGCGGCCACGAGGTAGCGGCGCCGTCGGCAGGCCAGGCACCGCGTAAATTCCGACCTGCCGCGTTCCTGGCACCATGCTTCTCGCTACAAGGAGAAGCCGAGCTGGCCGGCGGCGAAGCGCATGGCGAGGTCGTAGGCGAGCGAGGGCGGCACGTCCGGGTCTTCCAGGGCGATCTGCACGGCCATGCCGTCGAGCAGCGCCGACAGGGTGACCGCGAACGAGCCGGCGTCCACCGCGGTGTCGAACTCGCCGGTTTCCTGGCCGAAGAGCACGGTGGTGGCGATCGTCTGCCGCCACCGCTCGTCGAACTTCCTGCGCACCGCCGCGACCCCCTGGTTGCGCGGTGACAGCGCCCACAGGTCGAGCCACAGCAGCCACTCGGTGCGCGCCGCCGGGTCGGTGTCCGGCAGGCAGGTCATCGCGATCAGCTCGTTCAGCCGGCCGGCGGCGGTGCCGATCGCGGCCAGCCGCTGCGTCCCGGCGGCGTACCACGCGTCCTCCGAGTAGCGCAGCGCCTCGGTGAGCAGCTGGTCGCGGGTCTTGAAGTAGTAGATGACCAGCGCGGGCGACGTGCCGGCGTGCTCGGCGACGTCGGCGATGCGCGTGTCGGCGTAGCCGCGCGCCACGATGACCTCAAGCGCGGAGTGCAGCAGCTGCTCGCGCCGCCCCTCGCTGTTCTGGCCGTCTGAAGTTCCCTGTGCCATCGTGTTCTCGCAGCCCCCGCCTCGGGTCGCTGCACCGAGCTCCCTCGCCCGGTGGCCTTGTCTCCCAGCGTAGCAGGAATCTAGACTGAATGTTCAGTCAAACCTGTGCGACGGCGTCAGCTCGAAGTCGACCGCGCGGGGACGGGAGGATTTACCCAGCATGGCACGCGAGAGCTACGACGCGATCGTCATCGGCGGCGGGCACAACGGCTTGGTGGCCGCCGCCTACCTGGCGAGGAGCGGCGCGAAGACCCTGGTGCTCGAGGCACGGCAGCAGACCGGAGGCGCGGCGACCACCGAGGCGCCCTGGCCGGAGGCGCCGCAGTTCAAGGTCACCCGGCTGTCCTACGTGATGTCCCTGCTTCCGCCGACCATACTCAACGACCTCAAGCTCGAGCAGCACGGCTACAAGATCTTCCCGATGGGCCCGTACTACCAGGCCTTTCCCGAGGGCGGCTCGCTCACCCTGTACGAGGAGGACTCGCAGCGCGCCTACGACGAGATCGCCAAGTGGTCGAAGAAGGACGCCGAGGCCTACCCCAAGTGGAACGCCTGGCTCGGCGGCCTGGCCGACGTGCTCGGCCCGATGCTGCTGACCGTTCCGCCTGCCCTCGGCTCGCGCAAGCCCGCCGACGTGCTGGCGCAGCTGCGGCTCGCCTGGCAGCACCGCGGCCTGAGCGTCCGGACGATCGCTGACGTCACCCGGCTGATGGCGATGTCGATCGCCGACCTGCTCGACGACTGGTTCGAGAGCCCGCAGGTCAAGGGCGCGCTCGCCGTCAACGGCGTGATCGGGACCTGGGCGGGCCCGTACGAGCCGGGCACTGCGTACGTCATGGCCCACCACTCGATCGGCGACGTCGGCGACGGCCGCCTGGGCAGCTGGGGCTTCCCTGAGGGCGGCATGGGCGCGGTAGCGGCCGCGATCGCGAGCTCCGCCCGGTCTTTCGGCGTCACGATCAGGACCGGCGCCCGCGTCGCCAGGGTCACCGTCGCCCCGGGCACCGGCCGCGCCGCCGGCGTCGTCCTGGAGAACGGCGAGGAGATCACCGCGCCGGTGATCGTCAGCTCGCTGCACCCCAAGACGGCCTTCCTCGACCACGTGGGCCGGGAGAACCTGCCGGCCGACTTCGTCCGCGACATCGAGCACTGGAAGACCCGCTCCGGCGTCGTCAAGGTCAACCTGGCCCTCGGCGAGCTGCCAGATTTCACCGCCAACCCGGGCACCAACCTGCAGGAGCACCACACCGGCTCGGTCGAGATGGCGCCGAGCATGGAGTACATCGAGCGCGCGTTCATCGACGCCCGCGAGGGCCGGCCGGCGGCCCGGCCGTTCTCCGACGGCGTGATCCCCACCGCCTTCGACAAGACACTCGCGCCCGAGGGCTATCACATCATGTCCCTGTTCACCCAGTGGGTCCCGTCCACCTGGAGCAGCGAACCGAACCGCGAGGAGCTGGAGAAGTACGCCGACCGGGTGATCGACACCTACAACGAGGTCGCGCCGAACTTCAAGTCCGCGATCCTGCACCGCGACGTCGTCGGCCCCTACGAGATGGAGCACGACTACGGCCTGATCGGCGGCAACATCTTCCACGGCGAGCTGTCCCTCGAGCAGCTCTTCCACCTGCGCCCGGCGCCGGGCTTCGCCGACTACCGGACCCCCGTCCGCGGCCTGTACTACGCGAGCAGCGCGACCCACGCCGGCGGCGGCGTCTGCGGCATCCCCGGCATGCAGGCGGCCAAGGCCGCGCTCTCCGACCGCCGCAAGCGGCGCCGTGGCTGATCGGTTTTCTGCCGCCCGAACGGAAGCGGTAGCCTCCGATCCGCTCGCGGTCATGCTCGAGGCCAGGTCGGTCGCGCTCGTCGGCGCGTCGACCCGGCCGGGGAGCCTCGGGGCGCGGATGATCGAGGAGGTGGCGCGGTCGCCGAGCCGGCCGCGGACCTACCTGGTGAACCCGCGCTACGACGAGATCGGCGGCGTGCGGTGTTACCCGTCGCTCGGTGACCTGCCCGGGCCGGCCGACCTTGCGTTGCTCGCCGTCCCCGATGCCGCCCTTGAGGAGCAGGTCCGGGCCGCGGCGGCTAGCGGTACCCGGTCGGCGGTGATCTTCGGAGCTGCCGTCGATTCCGATGGGGGGAGTTCCGGGCCGGGGCTGCGGGAGCGGGTCGCGGGAATCGCGGTGGACGCGGGGATGGCCGTGTGCGGGGCCGGGTGCATGGGGTTCGTGAACGTGGCCCGCGGGCTGCGCGCGATCGGCTACACCGAGGCCGACCCGCTGCCGGCCGGGCCGGTCGCGCTGGTCACGCACTCTGGGTCGGTGTTCTCCGCGCTGCTGCGGACCCGGCGGGCGTTCGGCTTCACGCTCGCCGTCTCCTCGGGGCAGGAGCTCGTCACGCCTGCCGCCGCCTACGCCAGGTACGCGCTGGCCCGGCCGGAGACGAAGATCCTCGCCCTCGTTCTGGAGACGATCAGGGACGCGCCGGCGCTGCGCTCGGTGCTCGCCGACGCCGCCGCCCGCGACGTCCCGGTGTTCCTGCTCCCGGCCGGGACGTCGGAGGCGAGCCGCTCCCTGGTCGCCGCCCACTCCGGCGCCCTGGCGGCGGGCGACGGCGCCTGGCAGGCGCTGGCCGCGGCCTACGACGTTCACCGTGTCGGTGACCTGGCGGAACTCGCGGACGCCCTGGAACTGTTCAGCCTCGTCCGCCGCCCGGGCCGCTCCGCTGGCGTGACCCGGACCGCCGATGACCCTGACCGGGGGGAAACCGCGCCCGGTGGCCAGGGGCTGGCCACCGTGCACGACTCTGGCTTCGAGCGCGCCCACGTCGCCGACCTGGCCGCCGCGGTCGGCGTCCCGTTCGCGCCGCTCACCGAGCAGACCCGGCGGCGGCTCGCCGCGGTACTCGACCCGGGCCTCGAACCGGCCAACCCGCTGGACGTCTGGGGGACCGGCCGTGACGCCGAGGCGCTGTTCACCGAGGCGCTGCTAGCCCTCGCCGACGACCCTGGCACCGGCGCGGTCGCGCTCGCCGTCGACCTGATCCCGGAGTACGACGGCGACGACTCCTACCGTGCCGCCGTCGCGGCGGCGGCCTCCAAGACGGCCAAGCCCGTCACCGTGCTCGCCTCGATCCCCGCCGCGATCGACGCGGTCGCCGCGGGCCGGCTGCGCGCCTCCGGCGTCCCGGTCCTCGAGTCCACCCGCACCGGCCTGCTCGCGCTGCGCCACCTCCTTGACCGCGCCGCGCTGCCCGCCCCGGAGCTCACGACACCCGCGGATACGCCGCCACCGGCGGCCCTGTACCCAGCCGCTCGCGAGGCCCGCAGGGAACGCTGGTCGGCCGCCCTCGCCGCGGGCCCGCTGCCGGGCGCGGGCCTGTTCGACCTGCTGCGCGACTACGGCATCCCCGCCGTGGCTGCCCGTTCGGCCGCCACCCTGGATGAGGCCCTGGCGGCCGCGGCCCAGATCGGCTACCCGGTCGCGCTCAAGACCGACGAGCCGGGCATCGCCCACAAGTCCGACGTGGGCGGCGTCCGCCTCGGCATCGCGGACCCGGCCGAACTCGCCGCCGCCTACGCGGACCTGTCCGCCCGACTCGGCCCCCGCGTCACCGTCACCGCGATGGCCAGCCCCGGCCCGGAGCTCATCCTCGGCATGGCCAGCGACCCCGCCCTCGGCCCGCTCATCGTCATCGGCGCCGGCGGCGTCCTGGCCGAGTACCTGGCCGACCGCGCGGTCGCGCTGCCGCCGCTTACCGGGCACGCGGCCGCCGCCCTGATCGCCCGCCTACGTTCGGCCCGCCTGCTCAGCGGCTTCCGCGGCCAGCCAGCGACCGACCTGGCCGCGCTGGCGGCCGCCGTCGCCGCTTTCTCCGCCCTGGTCACCGACCTGGCGGACCATCTGGCGGCCTTCGACGTGAACCCGCTGATCTGCACGCCCGACGGCCCGGTGGCGGTCGACGCGCTGGCCGTCCCGGCCACGTCCCGTGGCTAGCCCGCCAGCCGCTCCGCGGTCGACCCCGCCGCGAGCAGCAGGCCGGCTCCGAGTGCAGCGATCAAGCCGGCGTCATGGCACGGGCGACGCGGCGCTGGTCTGTCTCGTAGGCAGCGGTCATGCGCTCGATCTCCACGGCGGGCAGCCCAAGCTGCCTGGCGACATCGCGCCATCTCGATGTCGCTCGCTCAACGTCGCCCATCAATCGACGCGCGGCACTCCGCGAGAGGCGGAAGTGGCCGCACACCGCGAGTGCGACATCGATGCTTGCGGTGGTGTCGTCGAAGTCGATCGCCGTGCTTAGCAGTGCAGGATTGTCCGAGCCTGGTGGCGTATGGAAGACACCGGCTGCCTTCGGCAGTGCACGATCGAGGTCGTAACTCCCTCGCTCAGCCAGGTAGGAATCGGCGTAACGGAAGGTGGCGCTCTGCCCGCTGCGGTCGTGGATCCAGAGCGTTCCCGCGGCAACCTCTCGCCCGTCGACCTGGGCGGTGACCTCGACAGGGTCTCGCCCGGCCATCAGCCGCGCACCCGCTTGGGAAGGATCTCGTCCATGCGAATCCGCCCGACGTCGGTCTGGTAGGGGTCGGCGGCGGCCACCACGCTGTCCATGATGCCGATGATCCGGAGCACCCTGAGCAGGTTCTCCGTGCTCGCCGTGCCCTTGCCCTGCTCGATGCCGCGCAGCGTCTCCCGCGAGATGTTCGCCCGCTCGGCGACCTGAGCGGCGGTCAGCCGGTTGAGCTTCCGCCAGTTCGACACGTGCTCGCCAAGGACCCGCAATGCCCGCTCCACTCCAAGCGGGGTAACTCGCTCCGTCCTCTTAATGGCAGCCACAGCAGTCATTGTAGCCCTTAAGAGAGGTTCAAGCTCTCATAGTGGATGCTCTATTCTCCGTGGCGCGCGCCAGGGTCGTCCTCAGCGAACCGGTTCGCTTCCAGCGCTTGAGCTCAGCGATCCGGTCCCGGTGACGTCCGCGCTGGCGGCGAGCAGCCGCAGGCCGAGCGCCGCCACCGCGTCGCGCAGTGCCGCCGACTCGGTCACCTGGAACGCGAACGGCATCATCGCGAGGCGGCTCGCGTACCAGTCCGGCTCGTCCGTGGACGCAACCAGCCGGGTCCTCGTCCCGTCACCGAATGGCGTGAGCAGCCCGAGCGACCGGGGCAGCCAGCGGGCCACCTCGTCCGGCGGCGCGTCGATCAGCACATCGACCGGATAGGTCCAACCTTGCGACAGGTGCTCCTCAAGAACGCGCAGCGGGTCGAGGCCGGCCGGCGGGGTGAAGCCGTCGAGTAGCGGCTCCGCGGAGGCGATCCGGTCCACCCGCAGCACCCGCTGCGCGCCCCTCGTGTGCGACCAGCACAGCAGGTACCAGCGGCTGTGCCGCAAGATCACCGCCCACGGGTCGACCTCCATCTCCCGCACCACCCAGCTGTGGCCCTCACCGGAACGGCTCCTCAGCCGGTAGCCGAGGCGCAGCCGCCGCCCGGCCGCGCAGGCCTCGAACAGCGCGGTGGTCAGCTCGGGACTGACCTGCGGTGGCGCGCTCGACGGCGGCGGCGTGACGTCCCTGATGGGGCGGACGATCGCGGAGACCCGCGCGGGCAGCACCCGGAGGATCTTGGCGAGCGCGCCGCCGACCAGGTCGGCCGGATCGACCGCGCCCGCGTGCCCCTCGATCACCGCCATGACCAGGCCGGCCGCCTCCGCCGCGCTGAAAGTAAGCGGCGGCAGCCGCAGCCCGCGCCCGACCTGGTAGCCGCCGTAGGGGCCGCTGACGGAATCGATTGGCAGCCCGGCCTCGCGCAGGATGGCCACGTACCGCCGGGCGGCGCGCTCGGTGACGCCAAGGCGCTCGCCAAGGCGCTGCGCGGTGATGCCAGGGACGTTCTGTATCGCCTCGAGCGCGAGCAGCGCCCGGGCCGTCGGGCTGATCTCACGCGTATCGCTCACCCGGTCCACCGGCGACCACCAGCCTCAGCATCACGGAAGCAGAATGTCCGTGATCTACGCTACCGTGACGGTCTATGAAGATCAGCGGGGACGGGCCGGTCAAACCGCAGGACCTGACCATCATCCCGGCCAACCGCGCGACGTGGGCCGACCTGACCGCGATCTTCGGCACCGTCGACAGTGGCCGGTGCAACTGCCAGCGGTTCAAGACCCGCGGCTGGTTCTGGGACCAGGCGACGGACGAGCAGCGCCGGGAGCGGCTGCGCGAGCAGGTCAACTGCGATGACCCGGAGTCGGCGAGCACGACCGGCCTGGTCGCCTACCTAACCGGCGGCGCTCACTTCCCGGAGGATTCACCGCCAGGGAAGCAGCGCGATGAAGAGGCGCGCGGATTCCCGGGCGTGCCGGTCGGCTGGGTCGCGGTCGAGCCGCGCACCGAGTACCCGCGCCTGCTGGGCTTGCCGACCGTGTGGCGCGGCCGGCACGAGGACAAGCAAGACGACGGCGTCTGGTCGGTCACCTGCTTCGTCGTCCGCAAGGGCTACCGCAAGCGCGGCATCACCTACGCGCTGGCCGCCGCGACGGTCGGCTACGCCAGGGAGAACGGCGCCCGCGCCCTGGAGGGCTACGCCATGCGCACCCAGCCGGGGAAGGAAATCACCTGGGGCGAGCTGCACGTCGGCGCCGTCCAGGTGT
>Ga0265337_1000736_pt1 | contig 17247 bp, 13 predicted proteins | sample 42122metaG_FD_192441 | JGI IMG/M metagenome (GOLD analysis project Ga0265337, IMG submission 192441) | Rhizosphere microbial communities from Carex aquatilis grown in University of Washington, Seatle, WA, United States - 4-21-22 metaG | ecosystem: Host-associated > Plants > Roots > Rhizosphere >... | reverse complement strand
ATGAGAAGCCGGGCGGCACCAACGAACTGGTGATCCGTCTCGATAATCCGCCCAATTCATCTCGCTGGTATCCGGGCGGCGGAATTTATCGCAATGTGTGGCTGGTCAAAACGCTGCCGGTGCACGTGGGACATTGGGGAACTTGCCTGACCACGCCTGCAGTTTCACCAACAGCAGCCACGATTGAGATGAAAGTGACCGTGGACAACGATTCCAGAGAAAGCGCAAATGTCACCGTCGCAACGGACATCTTCTCTCTTGATGCCAACGGCCACAAAACCGGGCCTGCCGTGGCCAGTATTGCTCCGGTCAATCTGCAAATCGCCCCGAAAGCCAATGCAATGGCTGAAGGCAGGGGAACGGTCACCAAACCGAAGCTTTGGGGGCCGCCGCCGACACAGAAACCCAACCGCTACGTCGCGGTAACAACCATCTCGCAAGGAAACAAAGTCGTGGACAGTTATGAAACGCCGTTTGGAATCCGCTCCCTGAAGTTCGACCCGGACAAAGGCGTGCTCGTCAACGGTGAGCGCGTCGAGTTGAAGGGCGTTTGTGACCATCACGATTTGGGCGCGCTGGGCGCCGCGCTGAATTATCGCGCCTTGCAGCGGCAGTTGGAGATGTTGCAGGACATGGGCTGCAACGCCATTCGCACGAGCCACAATCCGCCGGCTCCGGAATTGCTTGAATTGACGGACGAGATGGGCTTCCTCGTCATGGACGAATCGTCCGATGTGTGGGTGCGCCAGAAAACGCCGCTGGATTTTCACCTCATTTTTCCCGACTGGCACGAACAGGATTTGCGCGCGCAACTGCGGCGTGACCGGAATCATCCGTCCGTCATCATGTGGAGCATCGGCAACGAAGTCGGCGAACAATTCACCGGCGAAAGTGGCGCTGCGGTGGCAAAAGAACTCTGCGATATTGTTCATGAAGAAGACCCGACGCGGCCCACGACGACGGCGATGAATTGGTCGCAGGCGACGCACCCGCTTCCGTCCACAGTGGACATCATCGGCCTGAATTATCAAGGCGCCGGTGTGCGCACCGCGCCCGGCCAGTATCCTGCGTTTCGCGAAAAATTCCCGGACAAATTGATCTTCGGCAGTGAAACCGCGTCGGCATTGAGCAGCCGCGGCGAATTTATTTTTCCAGTCACTGCGAGCAACAGCGCCGCCGTCGGACCAAACTCCGGCGAAGCACAATCGAAGCACCAGGTGAGCGCATATGAGTTGTATGCCGCCGCGTTCGGCTCGTCGCCGGACAGAGTATTTACCTCGCAGGAAAAACATCCCTTCGTCGGTGGGGAATTCGTGTGGACCGGCTGGGATTATCTCGGCGAACCGACGCCGTTCGATTCATCGCGCAGTTCTTACTCCGGCATCATTGATTTGGCGGGTTTCAAGAAAGACCGTTTCTATCTTTACCAGGCGCACTGGCGTCCCGATTTTCCGATGGCGCATATCTTGCCGCATTGGACCTGGCCGGAGCGCGTCGGTCAGGTCACGCCGGTTCATGTCTTCACTTCCGGCGATGAAGGCGAATTGTTCCTCAACGGCCAATCGCTTGGCCGAAAAAGGAAAGGCGCTTACGAATATCGTCTGCGCTGGGACGATGTGGTTTACCAGCCGGGCATGCTCAAAGTGGTCACTTACAAAAATGGAAAAAAGTGGGCCACCGATGTAATGAAGACGGCCGGGATGCCAGCCAGACTCAAATTGGAGCCGGATCGCAGCAAGATTTGTGCGGACGGACGCGACCTGTCTTTCGTGACGGTGACGGTTACGGACAAGAGTGGTTTGATGGCACCGCGGGCAGACAATCGCATCCATTTTGACATCAAAGGCCCGGGCGAAATCGTCGCCACCGACAACGGCGATCAGACAAGTTTTGAATCGTTCCAGTCACATGACCGAAAAGCTTTCAATGGTCTTTGTCTGGTCATTGTCCGGGGAAAATCCGGACAGGCGGGAACGATCCGGCTCACGGCGACTTCTGAAGGTTTGAAAATTGGAACAGCATCCATCAAAACCACACCGGATAAAGAATGGAAACGCCCGTAGAATTCCCGGATTGCATCTTCACATTTTGGACTCTTCAATCTTGCGCTGGTTTTTATTGAAAGAACTACAAATAATGCGATATTGCGTAACCGACTCATGCGCAAAGCCATGTCTATTGTCATGCGATTTCTGGCCTTGGCGACAGCGCTCTGCCTGGCAGGATTGACTCACGCGGCTTCGGTCACATTCGAGGCGGAATCCGGCATGCTGGGGACCGACTTCACCAATGGCACTGATGGCGTTGTCCAATTCATTTCAATTTCAACGGACACTGTAAACAGTTCCAACCCGGGGAATACTAATCGCGTGGCGACCTATGGGGTCACGTTTCCGGCTGTCGGCACGTATCAACTTTACGCGCGCGTTCTGGTCGGGCCGGGCGGCTTCAACGACGACAGTATGTTTTACGGAAATGGGTTTGGAACGAAAAACCCAACAAATAATTCCGATTGGATCCTCGTGAACGGGTTGGGTGGCGTGGGATTCAGCAACAGCACCGACATGGTCACGGGCGGAGGGACGTTGGGCAGCGGCATGTGGAAATGGATCAACCTGTCAAAGTTCACGAGCCAGCCGGGATTAACGGTCAGCGCGGGGGGCTTGACGCAGACGTTTCAAATAGGCGCGCGCGAAAACGGCTTGGACATGGACAAATTTGTGTTCGGCACGGAGGGTTATGCTTTCACCGTGTCCAATCTCGATAACGGCACTGATGGCACGGTGCCGCCAGCGCCGCTGGCAATATCAACAATTGACCCGACCAAGACTTATCAGACCATTGAAGGGCTTGGCGGTGCGATTGCGTTCTACAACGGCTGGGTGACCGCTCATCCTTACAAGCTGGAGATTTACACGAACGCGTTTGCCGGCTTGAATCTTTCGATGCTGCGGCTCGGCGACTGGTTTCGTTATCAGGGCACCTCAAATTTCGATCCGGACGCTCCCGGCTTCGTTTCCAATGCCAGTCGAATCTTGGGCCATCCGGTTCCGGTTTACATGAGTTCGTGGGCGCCGCCGGCGTTTTTAAAAAGCAATGGCCAGGTTGGCAATGGTGGCACGCTCGTCGTGACCAATGGTGGATTCGGTTACACGAATTTTGCCAATTACTGGTATGACTCGCTGCTGGCCTATGGTTCCAACGGTGTTTCGCCCGCCTGGATCAGCATCCAAAATGAGCCGGACTTCGCGGCCACCTACGATTCATGCGTTTTTCATCCCAACGAAGACACAGTCAACGGAACCAACTATGCCAGCTACTCCAAAGCACTCGATGCAGTCTTCCAACGATTAACGAATCTGCCCTCGCCGCCGAAGATTCTTGCACCTGAGGTCGTCGGTCTCGGCTTCAGCGATGTGCAAAACTACGCCGCGACGATGCATTCAAACAGTTTCTACGGCGTGGCACATCACCTTTACGGCGGCAGCTCTGACGGCACGCCGGATGGATACAATGCGAATTTGTTGGCGCTGACGAATGTTTTCCTGAGCAAGCCGAGATTCATGACGGAGTATGGCTTGAGCGACATGATTCAACAGGCGAATCTGATTCACAACGTGTTGGTTGTCGAGCAGGCCAGCGGATACAACTACTGGAGCTTGATCTGGCCGGTCAGTGGGAATGGTTTGGTGCAGATTGAAAATCCGTTCGATGGGAGCAGGGCTAGTTGGACCAATGCGCCACCCGGCACGACCACGCAATCACACGGCTATTGGTTGACGCCGGCCTATTGGGCGATGAAGCACTTCTCTTATTATATTCAACCTGGTTTCAAACGCGTCGCCGCCACCTGCACCGATACGAACGTGTTGACCTCGGCATATCTTTCGCCTGACAGTTTGCGTCTTGTGGTGGTCTTCATCAATAGAAACCCGGGTCCATTTACCAATAGCCCGAACTTCGGCTCTTTTTCGTATTACTATTCGAGCGTCTATCAAACCGCCGGCACAAATTACTTCCAATCACTTGGCTCCGTTGGCTCGCAATTGATTCTGCCAGCTTCGTCACTCACCACGGTCGTGCTGGACAAATTTGTCGCCGTCGGTCCGGCAACCAATCCTTCGCCGGCGCAGAAAGCAACCGGCGTCGCATTGAGTTCCGCGTTGAGTTGGACGCCTGGCAGCAACGCGCTGGCGCACGCGGTCTATCTGGGAGTTGATTCGAACGCTGTCGCGCAAGCCACGCCGGCGTCGCTGCAATTCCTGGGAATCATAAGCACCACCAATTTCTATCCGCCACTGGCTGCGGGGACGACCAATTTCTGGCGTGTGGATGAAATTGCCGGAGCGAACACGAACACTGGCGTCGTTTGGTCTTTCAGCACTGCGCCTTTACCCGTGCTTGCCCATCGTTACAGCTTCAGCGAGACGAGCGGCACGACGGTGGCCGATTCCGTGGGCGGTGCGGCGTGGAATGGCACGCTCCCCAACAGCGGAACATTTTCGAGCGGCCAATTGACGCTGACATCCGCCTCGTCACAATACGTGAGTCTCCCAACCGGAATTGTCAATACCTTCAGCAACTTCACGATTGAGGCGTGGGTGAAACTCAATTCGACGACCAACTGGAGCCGCATTTTCGATTTTGGCAATAATACCACGACCTATATGTTTTTGACACCGCAGAATGGAAGCACCAGCCGCCTGCGCTTTGTCATCACGACGAGCGGCGGAGGGGGCGAGCAGCAGATCACGGGCACTTCCGCCTTAAGCGCGGGCGTGTGGAGTCACGTAGCGGTGACGCTCAATGGCAGCACCGGCATTCTCTACCTGAACGGCACACCAGTGGGAACGAATAGCGCCATGACGCTCCGGCCATTGAGTTTGGGCAGCACGGCCAACAATTACCTCGGAAAGTCCCAGTTTTCCGATCCTTACCTCAACGGCCTGCTTGACGAGTTTCGCATTTATAGTGTGGCGCTTTCTTCGGCAGAAATCGCCGCAACTTATACTTTGGGGCCTGGTCAGTTGTTAAACACGAATAGCCCCACCGTCGCTTTTTCAATGTCAGGGCAAAATCTTACTGTATTGTGGCCGCTGGTGTCCGCCAGCTTCACGCTGCAATCGTCCACGAACCTGGCTGCGGGAAATTGGGTGACTGTTTCTTCCCCTGCGCCACAAATCGCCGGCACTAATTATCAAGTGGCTTTGCCGGCCACCAACGCGATGCAATTTTTCCGATTAACCAGGTAACCAGGAACCAACAACGCGGATGAAAAAACTCGCAGCAATGTTAAGCTCCGCTGTCATCTTGGCGGTGTGCGCGTCGGCGGCTCCGACGTTCACCATTGATGCCAGCCATTCCGCCGGCAAAGTCAGTCCGACGTTCTACGGTCTGATGGCCGAGGAAATCAATCATTTATACGACGGCGGACTTTACGCGGAGTTGATCCGCAATCGCGCCTTTTCGGACGACACCAACACGCCGGCCCTGCCCGTTTCGCTGGTGGACACGAACGCCGTCACGAATGGAATGCGCTTTTACCGCATCGGGATTGGGCCATAACACCGCCTATCGTCAAATTTGCCAATGTTCACAGGGCAAAATGTCCTTTACTGACTGGAGGATCATGCATCCGAAACATAGTTTTGTCCATTCCACAAAACGGGGGATGATGATACTATCACCACACTAATTGGGATGGAAAACGCAAATTTGTAACAAAAAAAGTTGTATGAAAAATCACATTAAAACCATTGCAGCGATTTGTGGCGGTGTTGCCCTCATGGCCTTGTGTGGAGCGGCGCAGGCTGCAATAACCTTGAACAACACCCCCACTTCCTCCGCTTTCCCGGCAACGTCAATCAGTGGAGTAAACGGGACTCTGTCATTTTCGGACGTTCTGGCCAGTCCTGCAGGTGCAACCATTGCCGGAGGGACAACCCAAGGCCCGTTCGCTGCCAATACTGCTTTGGGCGAGGTTTTTCAATGGGGAGGCAGCGCCAACGGAAATGTGTTCAGTGCCTTCAGTATCATTGATCAAGGCGGTGGCGGTGCATCCACCTATCAACCTTTTCTGTTTGATTTGGGAACTGGTTATACATTTAATGCAAATGGCAGCACGTTTAATCCAAGCCTCTACACTGATCTTTTTAGTGCAGTTACTGTCACGCCGCCGCCTCTCGGGTCAGGAAATTTTCTCGAGTTTAACTTAAACGGAAGCGATGCAGTCACGCTGAATGTTGGTGATACCTATGCGTTCGGTTTGTTAAACACCAGTGGAACACCGGATTTTAATTTTCTGCGCTCGAATGGGACTCAAGCAGATCCCAACGGTGCTCCTTTTCAGATTTTGAGTGGTGGTCTTACTAGCACCAGTGCTACAGTGCCCGGTTACGGCGGTGGTCCGCGCAATCTGTTTGTCGGCATTTATACCGAGTCGGTTCCCGAACCCGCTTCCATCGCGTTGCTCGGTTTGGGCGCGCTGGTCGGCGCGTTTGCAATTCGCCGCCGCAAACAGTAAAAATAGATTTTTGTTTTGAAACAAGCCAGAGGCCGTCGCCAATCATGCGACGGCCTTTGAATTTGGAGCGTTCTGCGATTTGTGTCCTCAACATCGTGATCGTCGGCAAACTTCCGGCACCCCTTTCGGCAAAGCCAAACGCGAGGCCAGAATCACCAATCCTCGCGCCTGTTGATTTATTTGCCCTGATTGAACGCGGCGACGACCTGATGAATCGCGCGGGTGTGTTCCGGGGTGCTGCCGCAACAGGAACCGATGATGTTGGCGCCGGCCGCCAGCGCTCCCGCCACTCCGCCCGCCATGTCGGCGGGTGATTGTTTGTAAACGGCCCGTCCCTTTTCCAGCACCGGCAGACCGGCATTGGGCTGCACCATGACCGGCAGCTTGCAGTGTTGCCGATAGATTTCCGAAACTTTCGCGGCGCCCGCCATGTCCATGCCGGTGCCGCAGTTCAAGGCCACGATGTTCCCGCCCCGTTTCTCGATAAACTTGGCGGCCTGCGCGGGCAGGACGCCCATCATCGTGACATAGAACGTCTGGTCCGCGGATAAATCGTAGGCCAGTGAAGCGATGATGCACCGAGCCCCGGCGGCTTTGGCGGCGTCAATGGCGATTCCGATTTCGTCCAACGACGTTTGTGTTTCGATGATGACCGCATCCGCGCCGGCTTCGATCAGCGCCCGGGCCTGTTCTTCGTAAGCGGCCCGGGCCTCCTCCTGCGACAGGTCGCCGTATGGTTCCAGAATCGCGCCGAGCGGGCCGAGGTCACCCAGCACGTAACCATCGCGCCCGCCAAACGCTTCGCGCGCGATGCGGACCCCCGCATGGTTGATGGCGCGCAAGTCGTCAACGTGGTTGTGCCGCTTCAGCGTGATCCGGCTTCCGCCAAAGGTGTTGGTGATGAGGCAATCCGCGCCTGCGTCCGCATAACGCCGCTGTATACCGAGCACGCGGTCGGGGTGCGTGAGATTCCAAAGCTCGCCGCAGGCGCCGCTCTCGAGGCCGGCCAGCATCAGTTGCGTGCCCATCGCGCCGTCGCAGACGAGACGGCATTCGCGCAGGATTTCTTGAAGTGACTTTTTCATCATTGGCGCACGGTTCCGGGTTGCTTGAACACGTATGGTTATGACAACCGATGGTTATGTTCAAGACCCGAATTTAATGCTGGAGTATGGCCAACGACGCCATTTATCCTGTTTAACCGCATACGAAAATCGAAGACAGCCACATGAGCGTCGAACTTCATTTTAATAATCAACGACGAGACGTCGCGCCGGGCGTTTCGTTGTTCGATTATGCGGAATCGCTGGGCATCAACGTGCCGACTTCCTGCCGCAAGCAGGGCAAATGCAAGGAATGCGTGGTGGAAGTCACCGAAGGCTTGGACTGTCTTTCTGCCCGGGTTCCGGCAGAAAAACATTTGAAGGGCAACTTCCGGCTATCCTGCTCCTGTCGCATCGTCAAGGACTTCAGCATCGTCCGCTGCCACACGATGCGGCGCGGCGAGATGCGCATTGAACGCGATGCACTGCATCTTCCCGGCGGCAATCAAAAACTGAAACTCGACCCGGCGGTGACCCGCGACGGCGACCGGATTCTCTTGGACGGCGTGGAAATCGCCCGTTCAACCGGCCCCATCCACGGGCTGGCAATGGATTTGGGCACCACCACCGTCGTGCTCCGGCTCCTGAATCTGGAAACCGGCGAGGTTGTCGCCGATGCCTCCTTTGAAAATCCCCAGCGGTTCGGCGGGTCGGATGTGATGTCGCGGATTCATTACGACACGGAGGAAGGCGGCCACCTGCTGCAAAGGACGCTGGCCGGGTATCTCACCCATGCCATCGGGGAGTTTCCGGCGGACCCAAGGACAATTTACGAAATGGTCGTGGCGGGAAACTCGACCATGCGAGACATGTTCTTCCGCCTGAACGTTCATTCCATCGGCCAAAGTCCCTACCGTTCCATCACCGAGCTGGAGATGGCGGACGGCCATCGGCCCACGACAAGCCTGGCCGAAACGGCCAAAAAATTATTGCTGCCACTGCATCCCCAGGCGCGCGTTTATGGCCTGCCCATCATCAGCGGCCACGTTGGTGCTGATGCCGCCGCCTGCATGCTGGCCGTGGACATCGCGAACGAGGAGCGCTTGATTGCCATCATGGACATCGGAACCAACACGGAATTGATTCTGGGAAATGAAAACAAAATATTTGCCGCGTCGTGTCCGGCCGGTCCCGCATTTGAGGGCGGCAAAATTTCCTGCGGCATGCCGGGACTCCCGGGCGCGATTGAAAAAGTGAGGCTCAACGCGGACGGCTCGTTTTCCACGCAGGTGATCGGCGGCGTTCCGCCGGAGGGCATTTGCGGTTCCGGCCTGATAGACCTGTTGAGCGAATTGTTGAGGCACAACCGGATCAATGCGCTGGGCCGTTTTGAAAACAGCGAAGACCGCATCGTCGTGGATGCGAGCGGCGACCAGCCGGTTTATTTCACGGAAAGCGACATCAACGAACTGGCCCAGGCCAAGGGCGCCAACGTCGCCGGTTTGCGCGTGGTGTTCGATCAATACGGCCTGCGCTTTGAGGACCTCGACATATTTTATCTCGCGGGCGGATTTGGCCGCCATTTGAACGTGGAGTCGTCGAAGCGGATTGGCCTGATTCCGAACATTGACGATGCAAAAATTTTGCAGGTCGGCAACGCTTCCGTCGAGGGCGCTTGCATCGCACTGCTGTCGCGCACGAAACGCGCGGAATTGGAAAGTCTCGTGAAGCGCGTCACGCATTGCCGGCTGGAAACGCATCCGGATTTTTTCAATTACTTCGTCGAAGGCTGCCAGTTCAATCCGGTCGAATCTTCAAACGCGCTGGAAAATTCAACGCAGATTTCTTGAAATGTTCGAACTGTTTGAACCAAATCCGCTGGTGAATGTGCAGGAATCCGAATACACACGGCTGTTGGGCTACCCGAAACGGCACGTGCTGGAGGGGCGGCCCCGTGAACTCGCGGACGCCGCGCGGCAATGGTATGCGAAAAACGGCCGGCCCTGGTTTTACGCGCGGCAAATGGACGCGCTGGAATGGGCAAATGGGAAATTGCGCATCGGTGGGACCGAATTCTCCTCGAAACAGCTTCACGATCAATTCGCCGGGGCGCAGGCGGGCAGCGCGGTGCTCGTCGCGGTGAGCGCGGGCCGGGAATGCGAGGAAAAGGCGCGGCAGCTCTGGCGGGAGTCGAAACCGGACGAGTATTTTTTCATGGAAATGTTCGGCTCGGCGGTCGTCGAACATCTGGTCACGGTCGCCAGCGGCCGCATTTGCGGCTGGGCGGACCACAACGGCGCGGCGGCCCTGCCGCATTACAGTCCGGGCCATACGGGCTGGGACATTTCGGACCAGATCAAATTGTGGAATTTGATCCGGCAAAACGGCGCGCCCCATTTCGACGGCAAGCTCGATGTTTTGGAAAGCGGAATGCTCCGGCCAAAAAAATCGCTGCTGACCGTTATTGGCGTGACGCGCAATCTGGCAAGGGCGCGCAGTCTCGCGAAATTGATTCCGTGCGAAAGTTGTTCGCTGTCCAATTGCCAGTATCGCCGAGCGCCCTGCCGGCACGCGCCGCCGCAAATGGAGGATGTGCGCGCCTTGCTCCCAAATGTAATGGGAATTTTTGACGACCGAAACAACGCTTCCGTTTTGAAAACTGACGCCAAATACACGATCAATCCGCGCGCGCTGGGAAAATGGTCGAAGGAGCGGCTGCAATTGGATTTTTTACGCGACGGCGCAGTCGAAGCCAGATTCCGTTACGAAGGCACGACGTGCTCGAACATGGGACGCGCGCTGGAATTCGATTATCGCGTCAAGCTCGCGCCGCCGGAGGACGATTACCGGATACTCGAAATGCATTGCGCGCCGGCGCCCGGCGACACCGGCCACCAATTTCAGTGCGAGTATTTGAACGACTCCGACGCGCTTACGCACAGCATCGCCGGCGAAAAACTGCTGCTCGGGAAACCCTTGAACGATGTTTTGACGTGGGAACGGCCCTGGAACCCGTCCGGCTGCTATTGCGACGCGGAGCGGCGCGCCCACAAATGGGGCCTGGTGTTTGAAGTGATTCATTACGCCCTGGTCCGGCACGAACGGGAAATGGTGGATGGACATGCCGGGACAATTTTGAAAAAATCCGCCACCGGACACTCAATATGACCAAACTTTGTGACATCAACGCGGCGGCAAAGGAAAAACTCCCGCCCGGTTTCACCGACAAATCAGGCATCGGCGTGCATTACGCGGATGCCTTCATCAAGCCGATTAACACGAAGCTGCCGGATGGCACGCGCGTTGGCTGCAAACGCAAAGGACTGAAATTGACGCTTACCGTAGGCGCCAAAAAAGGCGAAGGCTTGATGCGCCGGCTCGCTGTCAGCAAAGACCCGGTCGTGATGTTGCAGACCGCGCTTCAGGAAGCCGCCAAGGCCGCGGGAGTCGAGTTAAAAATCACCGACACGGAAATTTTGGTCGCGGCGTAATTGACAATCAGGGTCGTTTTACCGGACGATAAATCATGCGTTCCAAATTCTCCTGCGTCCTCGTTTTTGTCTTCATTGCATTGCTCTCTGCCACGGCGGCGGACACCAACTCGTTGCCGTTCGTCAGCCCGATGTTCAGCGACAACATGGTTTTGCAGCGTGGAAAACCGAACCCGATTTGGGGCTGGTCGAAACCCGGAGAGGTCATCAAGGTGGAAGTTGCCGGGCATACCGCGAAAGCCGTGACCGGCGCGGATGGCCGTTGGCAGACGGAGATTCAACCGCCTGCGCCCGGAGGGCCTTACACCGTCAAAATTATTGGACCGAACCAGACCGTCGAGCTGCATGAAGTTCTGGTGGGGGATGTCTGGTTGTGTGGCGGCCAATCCAACATGGAACTGGGTTTGCACCGGACGCGAAATGGCGACGAGGAAATCAAATCAGCGAACCACCCGGAGATGCGATTTTTCATGGTCAAGCAGCACGTTTCCTATTCGCCCGCGGCGGTTCCTGAAGGTTCGTGGAAGATTTGTTCCCCGCAAACCGTGGCGGAAGGCGGAGAGGGATTTTCTGCAGTGGCATATTACTTTGGACGGAGTTTGCAGGATGAACTCCATGTGCCGGTCGGCTTGATCGAGGACTGCGTGGGCGGCACTCCGGTGGAAAGCTGGACCAGTCCAAAAACCCTGCACAAGGTTGGCGGCTTTGATCCGCAATTGGCTGAAATAAGCCGGCTCAGCACCAAAAGCGGTCCTGCATACGGCAGCTTTCTGATGCATTGGCTGGACGAATATGACATGGGGTTGAAAGGCAGGGCTTGGGCGGCTTCGGATCTGGATGATTCGGACTGGAAAACCGTCCAGATTCCCGGCGCTTTCCAGGATTTGGGAGTGGCCGATGTGCCCTGCGTCTGCTGGTTCCGCAAGACAATCATCCTTCCCACTCCTTTGCCGACTGGCAAAGCGACGATCCAGCTCGGTTCCATCGAAAAGATGGACACCACCTACATCAACGGCCATTGGGTCGGAGCCAGTTCGTGGGTGGAAAATCCGCGGGCTTACGACGTGCCTGATGGAGTTCTTAAGCCGGGCACGAACTTCGTGGCCATCCGGGTGTTCAAGTGGAAATCGCAGGATGGATTTCTGTCCAAGCCGGACGTGATGCGGCTGGTGCTGGGTGATAAAACCGCCATACCGCTCGCGGGGGAATGGAAGGGCAAAGTCAGCTTCAACGCCAAGCCGCCGCATCCGATGCCGTTGGACTTTGAAAATTATCCGACGATGCCCGCCGTGCTCAATCTGGGCATGATTGACCCGGTGGCGCCGCTGGCGATCAGAGGGGCGATCTGGTATCAAGGCGAGGCGAACTTTACGCGGGCTTACCAATACCGGACGTTGCTCCCGGCCATGATTGGCGACTGGCGAAGTCTGTTCGGCCAGGGCGATTTTCCGTTTTACATCGTCAGCCTGCCGGCCTTCATGCAGCGGCGTGACGGGCCGGGTGACGATGCCTGGGCAGAATTGCGCGAGGCGCAGGCCTTGACCGCCCAAAATGTCCGGAATTGCGGTCTGGCCGTTACGGTGGATACGGGCGACGCCGATAATATTCATCCGAAAGACAAGGCGATTGTCGGCGAGCGGCTGGCCTTCTGCGCGTTGGCCAGGGACTACGGCGAAAAAATTCCTTTCCAAGGTCCGACCTTTGCTTCGATGAAAAATCTGCCCGGGGCGTTGAAACTTAGCTTCACCCATACCGACGGCGGGTTGACCGTCAAAGGCGACAAACTGGGCGAATTCTCCATTGCAGGCAAAGACGGCAAATGGAACTGGGCCGAAGCCCGGATTGACGGCGACTCGGTCGTGGTCTCCTCGCCAAAAGTCCCTGACCCGGTGGCGGCTCGCTATGCCTGGCAGGCCAATCCGCTGGCCACGCTCTACAATGGAGCCGGCTTGCCCGCGGTGCCGTTCCGCACGGATGATTGGCCCGAAAGCACCCTGAACAAATAACCAGCGCCCGTCAGCGTTGAAATTTCAAACCCATTGAACTGGCGCGTTCGCGGTTCTCGAAAACAACGTCATCAAGCCCGACAAATTTTTGCCTATCGAAAACGAAATCCTTTTTGCAGCCTGAATCGTGGGGAACCCTAACCCGGGAACTTTCTCTCCAGTTCATTTTTAACCGCTTCCGCAACTTCTTGCGCGCTTCCGTCGCGCTCCTGTTCATCGCTCCATTTCCATTGCGAAAGAAAATCGTCCGTGCTGGTCAGGCCTTTTGATTGCGCCAGCGAATCAATCCGGACGGCGAAGCGCTGCGCCAGTTCGACTTTGATTTCATTGAAGTCGTCCCATGCCTTGACCTGCGACGGGACGTCCTGCCAGCAGAGGATTTGAAATTTTGATCTGGCGTTCGCCGGCCGCGATGCCGCCCGCGATTCGGCGCGCTCGGCCATGACCGACGCGATGGATTCCATTTTGGACACGGCCTTGGGAGCAGCGCCTTTGCCGACGAAATATAGAAACAAATCCACCGCGCTCGAAGCGTCCGCGCCGTAACCGTCCGCGCCGATTTCGTCCGCATACATCTGACTGATGGGCGCGCCGCCGACGGCGAACTTGATGTGGTTGAGGCCGCGTTCCTTGAAGCCGTCAACCACGGTTTTCATGTAGGTCATCGTCGTCGTGAGCAGCGCGCTCATGCCGATGATGTGCGGCTTGAACTGTTCGGTTGCGGCCAGAAATTTCTCGATGCTCTGGTCCACGCCGATGTCGTGCACCTCAAAACCCGCGCCTTCGGCCATCATGCAGACGAGGTTTTTACCGATGTCATGCAAATCGCCGCGGACGGTGCCCATCAAAAGAATTCCGGGAGGCTGAACGTCGGAATCTTTTCCGGACAGCAGCGGTTTCAAAACCGCCATGCCGGCCTTCATCGCGCGCGCGGCGATGAGCACTTCGGGCACGTAAAGAATGTTGTATTTGAAGTCTTCGCCCACGACGCTCATCCCGGCAATCAGACCCTCGCTGAGGACTTCCTGCACCGGCCGGCCTTCCGCCAGGGCGTCCCTGGTCATCTGCTCGACTTCCTTGGCCTTGCCTTCGTAAAGGCATTGATTCATCAATGCGTAATCGGGCATTCAATTCCTTTTTAAGCGCCTGCGCGTTTTGAATTAAATTCCTCCAGCGCCTTCAGCATGGCTTCAATGTTTTGTTTCGGCATTCCCGGACTCGTGCCGCCGCCGACGGACAAAATCATTCCCCGGTCGCCGCCTTTTTCGAGAACGTCCAACGTGGCTGCGCGCACTTCCTCGGGTGTGCCGCGGACGCCGATTTCCAGCGGATTCACGTTCCCCATCAGGCACATCCGGTCGCCGACGCGTTCTTTCACTTCGGCGATGTCCGTTTGTTTGCCCCAGTTCAAAATGTTGAAGCCGCAATCGGGCAGGTGATCGAGGCACGCCTGAACCTCTGCGTCGTTGTGATAAATCTTCACCCAGTCTTTCGGGAAGGCGTCGCAGATCCTTTTCAGATACGGATGCGCGAATTCCTTGTAATGCTCCTCATTCACGAAGCCGACGATGTCGTCCAGGACGAAAATGCCTTCCACCGTGTTGCCCATCGCCTTGTGCTGGGCCTTGAGCCAGTCAATGACCAGGCGCGTGCACAGGTCGAGCAGCTTGTGCGCCCACTCCGGCTTTTCCACGATATCAATCATCAGGTTGGTGGTGCCGCGCACAAAACCCGCGGTGCACATCGGCCCGCGCGACGTGACCAGCGGCAGGATTTCCCCCGTGTCCAGGATGCGCTTCCGGTGCATCCGGATGCGGTGCAGCGTCATGCCCATGAAGGCATCGTTCTCCACTTCGTATTCGGGAAATTCCTCGATGTCCTCGATGTGGTAGAGCGTGTGGTATTCGCTGGGGGTGTTGTCCTGCCAGAATTTGATCTTCGCGCCGAGCGCGGACGGTTCGGCGGCCATGCCGTATTCCATCCACCACGAAGGGACAAAAATGATGTCGGGGAACTCGCGGTGAATTTTCAGGTTGGATTGGAACCACAATTCCGGGTCGAGAAAATAATCCATGTGTTTCAAACCGAGGTAGCCGGGAATCCAAGGGCTGTCAATAATCATGGCCATGGGGACCTTGTCCAGTTTTTCCAGCCGCGCGGCCATCTTGAAAATTTCCCATTGCTCAGGTCTCATATTGGATAACTTTCCCATTCAAACAGGTCCCACTTCAAGCCGGAAAACGCAATCCAGAGGATCATCCATGCTATTTGTGGCATTTCCGCCGTGTTGGAGAGCTCGGTTTCCCGGCAGGAGGCGGTCAGCGGCGCCAGCAGCTTCTTCAGAAGCATTTCGGTTGAGCGGGCTGCCATTTATGGCAGCGGGTTTCAGAAATCTGATCTGTAATCCCAAACGTTTCAAATTTCCTGCCTCAGCCGGACGGTGTCAATGATGACCGAAGTTGAGATGTGGGGATGAAAAATTGCCGGAGAAACTTCGCCTAAAATCCAGATGTTCGCAGCTCCAATTACAAGATGATGATCGTCAATAACGGTGACCTCCGACACCTCGAAACCTTGGGCGAGCCGCAAGAACACGGAGGGATGATTGGCATTTCGGCCCAGCACTTACAACGGCAAAACCATCAATGATCGTGTGAGTGCCGGAGTCGTGCCTCAGGCAATTGTCGCACAGTTTATGCCGTTTGGTTATTTGCTGATGCCGCGTTCGCTGGCGCGGACAAATTCAATCAAATGCCGGACCTCCGGCAATGGCGGCAATTGTTTTTCCACCTTCGCAATCGCGTTGGAAACCGTCAGTCCTTCACGGAACAAAAGTTTATAGGCCTGCCGCAGCGCGCTTTGAGCCTCCTCCGAAACGCCGTTGCGTTCCATGCCGGTTTTGTTGATGGTGCGCGTTTCCGCCGGATTGCCGTCAGCCATCATGAACGGCGGCACGTCCTGCACCACCTTCGAGCAGCCGCCAATCATCGCCATCTTCCCGATGCGACAAAACTGATGCACCGCCGCCAGCCCGCCGATGACCGCATAATCCTCCACCGTCACGTGGCCGGCGAGCGTCGCGACGTTGGACATGATGATGTGGCTGCCGAGCGTGCAATTATGCGCAACATGGCAGTAGGCGAGGATGGTGTTGTGCGAACCGGCGCGCGTGGTTTCGCCGTCGCCCGTCGCGCTGTGGACGGTGACGTATTCGCGGAATGTGTTGCCGTCGCCGATTTCCGTGCGCGTCACGCCGCCTTTCCATTTCAAATCCTGCGTCTTCAACCCAATGCTGGCAAAGGGAAAAATTTCATTCTCCTTGCCGAGCGTCGTATGCCCGTCAATGACCACGTGCGAATGCAATTTGCATTTGCCGTCGAGCACGACGTGTTCGCCGATGACACAATAAGGCCCGATCTCGCAACAAGAACCGATTTTCGCCTTCGGATGAATGATTGCCGTCGCGTGAATCATATTATTCCGCTGGACGCAGCATGAAGGTGACTTCCGCCTCGCTTACGACCTCGTCGTCCACCTTGCAGACGCCTTTGGCCTTGCCGATTTTTCCGCGTGCTTTCGTCAATTCGACCTCGATGACCAGCACGTCGCCGGGCACGACCGGCTTGCGCCATTTCACGTCCTCCGCCGACATGAAGTAGGCCATCTGCCCGAGATTTTCCGCCTGCCGCAGCATGAGGATGCCCGCGACCTGCGCGATGGCTTCCAATTGCAGCACGCCCGGCATGATGGGATGCCCCGGAAAATGCCCCGGAAAATACGGCTCGTTGTTGGTGATGTTCTTGAACGCGGTGATTTTGTTGCCGTCAATCTTCAGCACGCCGTCCACCATCAGGAAGGGATAGCGATGCGGAAGAATCTGCATCACCTGCTCCGCGTCCAGCACGCCGCCTTGCGCCATTTGTTCCAGCAGAATTTTCTTTTTCTCGTCATTTTTCATGGACGGCACCGGCGGCGGCCCGAACGTCTGCGCCGCGCGCAACGGCTTGGTCATCTGCGCGACAATCTGCCGGACAAACTCGCAATTCGCCGCGTGGCTCGGCTTGACCGCGATCAAATGCCCGTGGATCGGCCGGCCCAGCAGCGACAGATCGCCCACGATGTCCAGCATCTTGTGCCGCACGAACTCCTCCGGATACCGCAACGGCTCGGTCGTCAGCACCGCG
>Ga0265337_1000733_pt1 | contig 17262 bp, 11 predicted proteins | sample 42122metaG_FD_192441 | JGI IMG/M metagenome (GOLD analysis project Ga0265337, IMG submission 192441) | Rhizosphere microbial communities from Carex aquatilis grown in University of Washington, Seatle, WA, United States - 4-21-22 metaG | ecosystem: Host-associated > Plants > Roots > Rhizosphere >... | reverse complement strand
AAGAGGTCGAGGACTTCCGCGCGCGAGTTTTCATCCAGAAATTCGATGGCGTCACGGAGGCTGCGGGCGGCAGCGTTGTGTCCGTCACCGAATCCGGCCGTCAGGATGAGAATCTTTTTCATGGTCGGACGATGGCAGGCTAGCCTGGTCATGTTACAGGAATGTGTCGAACGTGTGAACTTCTGTTCACATTGTTACTCACAGGAAAACAGAGGAAAGCGGGAGTGGCGGCCTGCCGGATGGTGACTCATTTTGAAGTTTAGAGTTCCACCTTTAGGCGGCTTCACGGCCGCGTAAACGCGGAACTCCAAACAAAATGATTCATTACCGCCTGACGCGAAAGGTGGACAAAAATGCGTAAAGAGCAGAGAATACGCCCACAGCATATGCAAGCCATCAGTTCCAGCATCCGGCGTGGAAAGCGGCGCGCCTTTACCTTGATTGAACTCCTGGTTGTTATCGCCATCATAGGCATTCTGGCGGCAATGCTGTTGCCGGTTCTGTCGAGCGCCAAGGCGCGTGCAAAGCGAACGACGTGTTTGAGTAATCTGAAACAGATCAGTATCACCGTCCAATTGTATGCCGATGACAACAATGACACACTGCCAGCCACGCCGGATGTGACCGCAGTTAGCTATGCCACCAATCATTTCTCAATCTTTTACAAACGGCTGGTGAAAGGTTATGCCGGACTTCAGGGTGCATCGTCGCCGCAGGACAAGCTGTTCGCCTGTCCGGCGGACACATTCTATTATGATTGGCCCGGCATGGATTACGAGAGCCGGAGTTTGCATGACCAATTCGATTCTGATTATTCGAGTTATGGATTTAATGGTGGCAATGGATTTACCGACTACCCGCCTCCTGCATTCCTTGACGAGATTTCCTTTCCAGGCGTTTTTGGCCTGAAACAAACCTCGATAAAAGACCCGGTCAAAACCCTTCTCCTGACCGATATGCCGCCTTTCTTCTGCTGGTCCTGGCATCAACCGCAAAAACTGCCTCCGAGGCAATGTGAGTTTAACGACGCCAAAAACATGGTCAGTTTCGTGGATGGTCACGTCAATTATATCAGGATTTATTGGAATTCAGACTATGGCAACAACTGGACGTCATGCTGCTACGATCCTCCAGCCGGATACGATTACAAAAGGAGTGGAGATTAGCAGCTCATGAAATCACTCCTCAAACAGCAAAGTGCCTTCACCTTGATTGAACTTCTGGCGGTCATCGCCATCATTGCCATCCTCGCCGCGCTGTTGCTGCCGGTGCTTTCAAAGGGCAGGGCCAGAGCACTGGGGATTCAGTGTCTGGGCAACAACCGGCAATTGATGGTGGCCTGTCGCATGTATGTGGAGGAATCCAATGGCCGCCTGCCCAACTCCAAGGGAGGCCCTTATCAATGGATGAGCGGCTGGCTGGATTACAAACCCACCAACCCCAGCAACTGGGACCCAAGCGTGGACATCATGAAAAGCCCGCTCTGGGCTTTTTGCGGGAAAAATGCCGCCATCTTCAAATGTCCGGCCGATCCGAGTGTGGTGCAGGTTAATGGAGTCACCCATCCACGCGTCCGGAGCATTTCCATGCTCAATTGGGTGGGTGGACGCGGGGATACCAATGGAAATCCGGTTCCGATGAATTGGTCAAACACCAAGCTTGGCAGCACGCCCGGCGAATATCGCGTTTATCACCGGCTGACAGACATGGTGAATCCCGGCCCGGCGATGACTTTTGTCTTCGTGGACGAACCCATGGACCGCATCAATGACGGATTCTTTGTCACGGACATGCTGACCTACCCGGCCACGACGGAAGACATCTGTGATTATCCCGCCCAGTATCACAACGGCGGGGCGAGCTTTTCCTTCGCCGACGGCCATGCACAAATAAAACGATGGACCACGCCGCAACTGCTTCCGGCCCCCCGGCGGAACGTGACCCGCGACTATCCCACCCCGTTGAAAGCCTTCAACCCGGACGTCTTCTGGCTGATGGATCATGCGACCCGGCTGATAGAATGATGGTTGCGGATGTCCTTTTCTTGAATTGGAGAAATCCATACCCTCAAGGCGGATGAACAGGAAAGGCGCTTTCACGCTGATTGAACTGCTGGTGGTCATCGCCATCATCGCCATTCTCGCGGCGTTGTTGTTGCCGGCCTTGAGCAGCACCAAGGCGCGCGCCCGGCGAACGACGTGTTTGAATAATCTGAAACAGATCAATCTCGCCGTCCAATTATATGCCGGAGACAATGATGACACCCTGCCAGCCGTGGCAATTACGCAAGCCGACGGAATGCACACCAATTCCTTCGAAATTGTTTACAAAGGCCTCGTGAAGAAATATGCCGGACTCCAGGGCGCATCGTCGCCGCAGGACAAGCTTTTTGCCTGCCCGGCGGACACATGGTTTTACAACGACTGGGCATACGTGGCGGACAGTTGGCACAACCAATGGTATTCGGACTATTCGAGCTACGGATATAATGGCAGCGGCGGGGAATATAACACGCCGCCCACTTTGCCCGGCCAGACGGTTTTGCCCGGCCTTTTTGGCCGGAAACTCGCTTCGATAAAAGACCCGGTCAAAACCATTCTGCTGTTTGAACTCGCAACCGGTTATCCTTTTCCCTGGCATGAACCGAAGCAAATACCTGATGGACTCTCGGGAGTCAACGGCTCCATGAACATGCTCAGTTTCGCGGATGGCCACGCCAGCTACACCAAGATTTACTCGAACGATGATTATTTTGTGGCCACGATCTGGTATGACCCGCCTGCCGGATATGATTACAAATGGAGCGGAGATTAGTTCTTGTTGCTCCGCGAGGAATTCCATTCGAGGCGGTGAGGAAATTTGCGGTTGAATGGAATCCGCGTCCATCCGTGGTTAAATTTCCTTTTCACTTCGGCGAATCGGAAACACATCATCCATTCGCAACCACTGCAAATCAGACATGCTCCGGCAGACGCATGGTTTCAGGTCTCCGTTCGCACAGTCTTAGTTGCTGGTTGATCGAGTTTCAATCTGGCATTCGCCTTCTCCAAGCACTGCGGACAAATGCCATGGGTAAAATCAGTGCCCGTGTATTTATGGATGTAAGCCTCAACCTGATCCCAGTATCCCTCATCATCGCGGATGCGCTTGCACCAGGCACAGATGGGCAGCAGCGCCCGCAGCGTTTTGACTTGGTTGAGCGCATCCGCCAGAAGGGTTGAAACCCGCCTTAACTCCAGCAACGCCATGACCTGCCGTGACAGGGCTTCCAGCGCATTTTGCTGCACAGCCGAAAGCTGGCGCGGCTGACGGTCAACCACACAGAGTGTTCCCAGGGCCAGCCCGTTTTGGTTGATCAGGGGAATGCCTGCATAAAACCGGATATGGGGCTTGCCCGTGACCAGGGCGTTGTCAACAAACCGGGGGTCTTTCAGGGTGTCTTTTACAATGAACGGTCCGCTTTGGAGAATCGCATGCGAACAGAACGCGACCTCACGGGCCGTTTCCTACAGTTCCACTCCCACTCTCGACTTGAACCACTGCCGAACTTCGTCCACGAGGGAAATCATGACGATGGGAACCTCGCAAATATGCGCGGCTAGGGTGGTGATATCGTCGTAGGACTGCTCGGTTCCGGTATCGAGAATGTGATATGCCTTCAAGGCCGCGAGCCTGTCGGTCTCATTGTTGGGCAGCGGGGCCATCATGTTTTAATCGCCTTTTATGTTGAACAGAGCTGCGGCCGCTCCGTCATGGTTTAGACCGCGCCCCCATCCTGGAACTGGTATGTTCGGTCACACTGCTTTACAACGTAAACTTCCTAAATTAGGGGAGAAGAGTATCACGGATTGCTCGAAATCAAACTATATTTTCCGCGTCAATGTTTGGCGGTTGGGCGGCGCTGCCGTGCCGCCCTGAAATAAAATAACCTGGGCTGCGCAGCAAGGCAGCCCCGGCCGCTTCGCTCCGAGCCCGGGCTGTTATCTATCAGCCTCACAGGCTTTCAATTCACGTCTAAATGGCTTTTACGGTTTGACGAGACGGAAAAATGCCTTGCTGCTGGCCGGCCAGTTGGTCTGGCTGACAAAACCGTTGGTTGAACTGTAACCCGAGGTCCAATTGGTTCCGTCGGTCGCAATAATATTCTGCCATGTTCCGCTTGAAAGGTCGGTTTCCACCTGCAGATGGGCGCCGGGACGGCCAAGCCAGTTCACGGGCACTTTGCCTGAAACCGGTTTTCCGACGTTCAGATTGCCTCCGCCGGTCGAGGTGGCGCTGAAAAATGGCTCGCGATACTGATTGCCGAACGTGTCGGTTGGCATGGGATAGGGATTCAACGCGGTCGAGCGGACCACGCGAAAGTGATTTGCTTGAAAGCCGGCCTCATCATCCAAAGGACCGCCGTTTGCCCTGAAGGGGTCCATTCCATATTTGTATTCAAGCCCCACCGGTGTTCCGGCGGGCATGATAATGGTATTGGTGTAAATCATGGTAAGTCCCTGCTCAATCATTTGATATCCCGCCGGAGCAGTCCCCGACCAGGGATACCAACTGCCGAACTGACCGTTGTAGTTGGCAAACTGGCCGTTGATATAGACCGAATCGTTAACTGGATCAAACGCATGGTTATCTATTCCGGACGCACCGTTCATGTCCACACTGAAAAGCACTGCTGTATCTTCAGGCAAATAATCAGAATCAGTAACATCATAATTGCCGAAGTTCACGACCGGTAGCAGCAATACACCATTGGCTGCGAGCAGGTTAAATGTGCGGTTGTTGACTTGTTCATAGCCGTTATCGTCGGGAGGCTGGCCGGGATCGTTGTCAGTAAACTTGTAGGCAGGCCCCGGTGAATTGGGGAAGCCGATAAAGGTGTTGGTGCCATAGTAAATGTTGGTATTGCTGCCGCCGTTGTAAGGCGGATAATTCGTCAATGCCAAAGCTCCCGCGCCGGTTCCCGCCCAGTTGTTAAAATCGCCGCTCACGAACACGGAAGAGCCCGGATGGAACCGGCCAATCTTTATCTGGCTCGACATGTCCACCGCAAAGACAACCCGGTTTGTCACCACGGGAAAGATCTGAAAGCGCCCGTTGGGCAAATCCAGTTTGAACAGCAACGTCTCATTCGCATTGACCGTCGTGACGGAAATGTTTGCGGCGTTCATGCCAAAATCCGTGCCAATGGCGCCGTTCCAGGTCCCGGCGGTCTTGAATTTGAAGGAATACGTCCCGGCGGCGGGGATGACATAGGAGACGGATAAAACTCCGCTGCCATCAGCAGTCATTTGGGCGCCGGCATCATCACCCCAGTTGGGACTCGTAAAGTCGCCGGACACCTCCCACACATTGCCGGGATTATCGTATCCCACCCGGTTGGCAGTCGGAAACCAGCCGTCGGCGAAGATGCCGGGAATAAAGTAAATCGTGTTCGTGCCGCTGGTGTCGAAGTCAATTTGCAGGTTGCTGTCGGGCCATGAGTTGTTCCAGGTGCCGTCAGTGACTTTCAATTGTTCATAAGTTCCCGGTGTGCCACCGGTGACCACATTGGTATAAATCGCGGGGCCGCCATACATCTGGCTGCCCTGCGGACCGCTCCAGCCATTGATGAAATCGCCGGCGTTGAAGTAGGATTGCGCCTGTGAGACGGACGCGGCGGCAGCAATCAAACCGGCCATTGCGAATGTTTTGAATTTGCCTCGTTTTGTTTTCATATAAGTTTAGGTTTTGATTTCTTCACTTCAATGATGATCTGATTTTCAGAGCCGTTTATACGCCCCGTCAAAAATGGACACAACCAAAAAAGCGCAATGCCTTGGGCTATTATCCTTCACCCTTAACAGGGCCCGGCTCGTCAGGATGCCCGCCCCACCAATTCCGTTCAATGGTTGACCACGCGCAGCGGCAAACGGTCTTGTGTCAGTTGGTTGAAAGTTGAAGGTCGAGCGTTGAAAGCAGAAGGCTGATTGGCAGAGAAGTCGCGGTAAAGAGTGATGGCCATGTGTTCGTTGCACGGATGCAGTCCTTGATGGCTTCGGCATCTTTCCAGGCATGAATGAGGTTTTCCCACGAGTAAATGTGCTTGGGCTTGTGGAAATCGCTGCTGGCAATGAAGAGCAGGCGTTTGAGGCCGATGTCGTTGAAGATGTTGTTGCGGTTTGCGCTTTCCCAAGCGTCGGGCCGCGGCGCAAGTTTCCCCGATTTTCCCAGAGGGGAAAGGCTTTTTGATTGACTTTTGGACGAGGTTATGGGAATAATTAGCAAATCCGATAGAGGCAAATATGGTGACATGAACGCCCGGCCAATTTTCCAAACCATCATCTTATGTGGATTTGCCGCTTGTTCATCCCCGGCTGCGGTGCTGTATGTAGATTTGAACAGCCCCAGTCCCGCGCAGCCTTACGCCGATTGGAGCACCGCCGCGACGAACATTCAGGACGCAATTGATGCGTCCAGCGATGGCGATTTGATTCTGGTGACGAACGGGATTTACCAGACCGGCGGGCAGGTTGAGGATTATTACGGCAATGATTTTTCCAATCGTGTGCTGATTGACAAACCGCTCACGGTGCGAAGCGTCAACGGCCCGTCGGTCACTGTCATCCTCGGCAACCCGGTTTCCGGCCCGGGCGGCGTGCGCTGTGTTTACATGGCGGACGCCGCCGTGTTGAGCGGGTTCACGCTGAAGAACGGCGGGACGATGGATTATTTCTACTGGGCATGGGCATTCGGCGAGTTTCATCAGCAAAGCGGAGGCGGCGTCTATTGCAGCGCCCCGACCGCGCTCGTGACCAACTGCGTCATCACCGGCTGCGTGGCTTATGTCAACGGCGGCGGCGCGGCCAACGGCATTCTGAAAAATTGCACGCTCACGAACAACACCGCCGGCTCTTCGGGTGGTGGCGCGGTCAATTCCATCTTGCAAAACTGTTCGTTGCTTAAAAACCAAGGCTCCGGCGGCGGCGGCGGCACGGAAGGCGGCGCGCTGACGAACTGTGTTTTGTCCGGCAATTCGGCTGCCGGGAACGGCGGCGGCGCGGAAAACAGCGTGCTGGTCAACTGCGCGCTGGCAGGAAATTTTTCCCAGGCCAACGGCGGCGGCATTTTGGGCGGCACGGCGATCAATTGCACCATCACGGCCAACACCGCCATGAATTCCGGCGGCGGTGCGGGCGGGAGCACGCTGAATAACTGCATACTTCTTTACAACACCTCCTTGAGCGGCGCGAACTTTACCGGCTGCACTTTGAATCTTTGCTGCACGACGCCGATGCCGGATGACGGCACGAATAATTTCAGCGCCGACCCGCAGCTTTTGGATTCGGCGCACTTGAAAGCAAATTCCCCCGGCATCGGCGCGGGCAGCGCGATTTACACGAGCGGCGCGGACATTGACGGCGAGGCGTGGGCGAACCCGCCGTCCATCGGCTGCGACGAATTTTATTCCGGCGCGGCAACCGGCCCGCTGATGGCGGCGATTCAAACCAGCTTCACCAACGTCGCGGCAAATTTCCCGGCAAGCTTCACGGGAATCATTCTCGGCCACGCCACCAATGTTGTGTGGAATTTCGGCGATGGCACATTCGCCACCAATCAACTTTCCGTTTCACATAGTTGGAACGCGCCGGGAAATTACCCGGTGATTTTGACCGCGCTCAACGGCAGCAATCCCGGCGGAGTCAGCGCGACGTTCACGGTTCATGTCGTGGCGCAGCCGGTATTTTATGTGAGGGCGAACAATGCGAGTCCGTCCGCGCCGTTCAATTCGTGGGCGACGGCGGCGACGAACATTCAGGACGCTGTGGATGCCGTGACCGTGCCCGGCTCGCTGGTGCTGGTGACGAACGGCGTTTATCAAGATGGCGGCCGCACGGCTTATGGATCGCTGACAAATCGCGTGGCCGTGACCGTGCCGATGCTTGTCCGCAGCGTCAACGGCGCGGCGGCGACAGTCATCGCGGGCAATCCAGTCATTGGCGGTGACGCGGTGCGGTGCGTTTATCTGGCAAACGGCGCAATGCTCGCCGGCTTCACTTTGACGAACGGTGCGACCTTGAACGGCGGAGCAGTGGGCCTTGAACAAAGCGGTGGCGGCGTTCGCTGCGAGTCTTCCGGCACGATTGTATCCAACTGTGTCATCGCCGGAAATGTTGCCTACGACTTCGGCGGCGGCATCGAAGGCGGAACGATTCTTAACTCCACAATTTCCGGCAACAGGGCTGTTTCCGGCGGCGGCTCGCACGGCGCCGAAGTGAACAACAGTGTTTTCTCGCTCAACCCGGCAAGCAGCGTCGGCGGTGCGGTAAAAAGCTGCACGGTGAAAAATTCTGCGCTCACCGCGAATTCCACGCACGCTTCCGGCGGCGCGGCGGACGGGTGCACGCTGGTCAATTGCACCGTGAGCGGAAATTACGCGGGCATTTCCGGCGGCGGCGCGAACAATTCCACGTTGAACAATTGCATCGTCTATTTCAACACCGCGCCAGCCGGAACGAATATTTCCAGCAGCGTTCTGAATTTCTGTTGCACGACGCCGTTGCCATCGAGCGGCGCGAACAACACCACCGCTGACCCGCTACTGACCGACAACGCGCACATCGGCGGTAGTTCGCCCTGCATTGGCGCGGGCAGCGCGAACTTCGCCAGCGGCGCGGACATTGATGGTGATGCGTGGTCAAATCCACCGTCCATCGGCTGCGACGAATCTTATACAGGCGCGGTGACGACTTCGTTGATTGTTTCTGCGCTGGCGAATTACACGAATGTCGCCGTTGGATTTCCCGTGAATTTGTCGGGCCTGGTTTCCGGCCACTCCACGGGCAATTCGTGGAATTTTGGCGACAGCACAATCGTCAGCAATCAGATTTACGCCGCGCACAGTTGGTCATCGCCGGGAGATTACGTTGTGACGTTTGCGACGTTTAACGACGCGAATCCCGGCGGTGTGAGTGCGACCATTTCCATCCACGTCACCTCGCAGATCATTTTCTACGTTGACGCCAACGGGACGAATCCAATCGCGCCGTTCAACTCGTGGGCAACGGCGGCGACGAATATTCAAGACGCTGCCGACGCGGCGGGCGCGGGCGGGACGGTGCTGGTGAACGACGGCTTTTATCAATTCGGCGGCAGCGTTGCGTTTGGCTTGCTCACCAACCGCGTCGCGTGCGTCCGCCCGATGACGCTGCAAAGCGTCAACGGCCCGGAGGCGACCGTCATCGCGGGAAATTATGTGGCCGACGACACCGCCGTGCGCGGCGTGTGGCTCGTCAACGGCTGCGCGATGTCTGGATTCACCGTGACAAACGGCGCGGCGCGCAGCGCGGGCGACGTGAATCTGGAACAAAGCGGCGGCGGTGTCTGGTGCGAGTCCGCGGGCGTCTTCGTGAGCAACTGTGTTTTTACGGTCAACTATGTTCCGCAATATGGTGGCGGCGCGTTTGGCGGCACGCTCAGCCATTGCGTGTTCACGAACAACTCGGCAGGCAACGGTGGTGGTGCGTATTCCGCGATTCTCAACGACTGTTCGATCGGCGCGAACTCCGGCAATGGCGCGGTGCAATGCACATTGAACCATTGCACGCTCATTTCTAATTCCGGCAGCGGCGCGGTGTCGTGCGTCTTGAGCAATTGTTTCCTCGACGGCAATGGCGGCAACGCAGAAGGCGGCGGCGTGAATTCTTGCACGGTTTTCGATTCGACGATCAGCGGCAGTTCCGTGTCGAGCGACGGCGGCGGCGCGGCGTGGAGCACACTGGTCGGTTGCGTGCTGTCGAACAATTTGGCCGGCTACGAAGGCGGCGGCGCGCAGTTTTGCACGTTGAGCAATTGCATGCTCGTCGGAAATCATGCTTGGAATCTTGGCGGCGGCGCGCGTTCTTGCACGCTCGATCATTGCACGTTCATCAACAACGGAGTTGACGTCGGCGACGGTGGCGGCGCCTTTGACTGCACCTTGAACAACAGCACGCTCACTGGAAATCATGCAAATGCCTACGGTGGCGGCGCGTGCGTGAGCACTGTAAATAATTGCGTATTGTCCGGCAACTCGGCCACGGACGGCGGCGGATTTAGCGGCGTTTCCAGCGGAACTCCGGGGCGCGGAAATTCTTTGAGCAACTGCGCAGTCTTCGGCAACTCCGCGACCAAGGGCGGTGGCCTGGAAAGTTGCGTGGCCGTCAATTGCACCATTACCGGAAATTACGCAGTGTCGAGCGGCGGCGGCGCGGAAATGGCCACGCTGGACAACTGCATCGTCTATCACAACTACGCGCTGACGCAGCCGGAATATGAAGGCGGCATTTTGAATTATTGTTGCACATTGCCGCTGCCGCCTGCGGGTTCGGGTAACATCACAAACGAGCCGCAGCTTGCCGACTTCGCGCACATCAGTTCCGGCTCGCCATGTCGCAGCGCGGGCAGCGCGGCTTACACGGGCGGCGTGGACATTGACGGCGAGGCGTGGCTCAATCCGCCGTCCATGGGTTGCGATGAATTCTATTCCGGCGCGGCGACGGGTGCGCTGGCGGTTTCCATTTTAGCGGACTATACCAATTGTGCTTCAGGCTTCGCAGTGAGTTTCATCGGACAAATCACCGGGCACGCGGCTGGTTGTATCTGGAATTTCGGCGACGGAACCTCGGCGACGAACCAGTTGTATCCCGCTCACAATTGGAGCGGCGGCGGCGATTACACCGTGACTTTCACCGCATTCAATGACAGCAACCCCGGCGGCGTAAGCGCGAGCGTCGTCATCCACGTTTTGCAAGTCCCGGTTTATTATGTCTCGCTCGACAGCACGAATCCCATTTTGCCGTTCAATTCCTGGGCCACGGCGGCGACGAACATTCAGGACGCCGTGGACGCGGCGGTTGCCGGCGGAACGGTGTTGGTGACCAACGGCGATTACAATGTCGGTGGGCGCGTCGTTTTCGGTGCGATGACCAACCGCGTGGCCGTCAACAAACCAATGACCGTCCGCAGCGTGAACGGGCCGGCATTGACGGCGATTGAAGGTTTCACGGCCAACGACAACACTTCCATCCGTTGCATTTACCTGACCAACGACGCGGCGCTGTTTGGTTTCACGTTGACCAATGGCGCGACGAGCAACGGCGGCGATGGGCTTCACGAATGGGCTGGCGCAGGCGTTTGGTGCGAGGCGTCCGGCGTCGTCGTGTCGAATTGTATTTTCGTCAACAACACGGCGGGAGGCTACGGCGGCGGCGCTTACGGCGGCACGCTGTTCAATTGCGCGTTCACAAACAACTACGGCTACGACGGCGGTGCGGCGTGCTTCAGCAGCCTGAATCATTGCACACTTGCGAACAACCGGGGCTATTATGGCGGCGGCGCCTACGGTTCAACGCTGCTGGACTGCACGCTTACGGGTAATTTCACCTACGTTGACAGTGATTACACGGCCAATGGCGGCGGCGCATCCGGCTGCACGCTGACGAATTGTGTGCTTGCTAAAAATTCGTCGAACAATGGTGGAGGTGCCAGCGGCAGCACGCTGATCAACTGTGTGCTGACCGGCAATACCAGCGATGGTGTCTATTTTGCCGGCGGCGGCGGCGCGAGCGGCAGCACGCTCGTCAATTGCACGGTGGTCGGTAACACCTGCATCAATGCCGGCGGCGGCGGCGTGGTATCCAGCGTGCTCACCAACTGTATCGTCTATTTCAACAACGCTGCAAGCGCGCCGAATTATTCCGATGACAGCGTGCTTTCATATTGCGACGCGATGCCGTTGGCGACAAACGGCGGGAACAACATCAGCAGCGATCCGTTGTTCGCTGATCCTGTCCACATCAATTTCGCTTCGCCGTGTCGCGACGCGGGCAGCGCGGCGGCGACGAGCGGGGTGGACATTGATGGCGACGCGTGGCTCAACCCGCCGTCCATCGGCTGCGATGAATTCAATTCAAGTTCCGCGACCGGCGCGCTGGCCGTGGCGATTTCCGCAACGTTCACGAACGTCGCCGCGGGATTCACCGTTGATTTTGCGGCGCACATTTCCGGCCACGCCACCGCGAACGTCTGGGATTTCGGCGACGGCACAATCGTCAGCAACACATTATTTTTCACGCATAGTTGGGCGGCGGCGGGAAAATATACTGTCACGCTCGCCGCATTTAACACGGACAATCCCGGCGGCGTTGGCGAGTCCGTCACGATTTTCATCCTGCAAAATCCCGTGCATTATGTGTCGCTCGACAGCACCACGCCGGTCGCGCCGTATCTTTCCTGGGTGACGGCGGCGACGAACATCCAGGACGCCGTGGACGCCGCGTTCACCGGGGGCACTATCATCGTCAGCAACGGTGTTTATCAGAACGGCGCGCGCTACGTGTTGAACGGTTCGACCAACCGCGTTGCCGTGACGAAGCAGCTCACACTGCAAAGCCTCAACGGCGCGGCGGCGACGGTGATTGACGGCAGCGACGCCGGCAGCAACGCGGTTCGTTGTTTATATCTGACGAATCACGTTTCCGTGACCGGCTTCACGTTGCGCAACGGACTTGCGGTTAATGGCGGTGGAGTTTTCTGTCAGGGAGACGACGTTTTGAACGATTGCGCACTGATTGGAAATTCATCGCCTTACGACTGGACTTCCGGCGGCGGGGCTTACGGCGGAATTTTGAATCATTGCACGTTCACGGGAAATTCCGCGAGTTATCTCGGCGCGGCGGCGGTTTATGCCGGGCTGAATTTCTGCGTGGTGTCGAACAACGGGCCGGTGGCTTACGGCGGCGCAGGGCTGCAATGCGGGATGATTAATTGCGTCATCGTCAGCAACATGGCGGCGTGGGGTGGCGGCGTGGTGAATTGCGAGGCGGACAACTGCCTGCTGCTCGGCAACGCGGCGCTATATGGCGGCGGTGGCGCGATTTGGAGCACGCTGAACAATTGCACCGTGGTCGGTAACACGGTGCCTTCCGTTCCGGGAACCTATGGCGGCGCGGGAATTTATGACGGCACGGCGAACAACTGCGTCATTTGCTACAACAACGGTGACAATTGGACCGCCGACTGGGAGGGGATTTCCATGAATCATGACTGCACCACGCCCGGCCCCGGCGGCATCGGCAACATCACCGGCGCGCCGCTCTTTGCGGATCTGGCCGCCGGCGATTTCCATCTGCAAACCAATTCGCCGTGTATCAACTCCGGCAACAACGCTTACACCGTTGGCACAAATGATTTGGACGGATTCGTTCGCGTCACCGGCGGCACGGTGGACATCGGCGCGTATGAATTTCAAACCCCATCTTCCATCCTCTCCTACGCCTGGGCGCAACAGTTCGGTCTGCCCACGGACGGTTCGGCGGATAACGCGGATGCCGACGGCGACGGCATGAAGAACTGGCAGGAAAGCCGGGCCGGCACCAATCCCACCAACGCGGCATCCTTGCTGCAAATGCTTTCCACGTTTAACAATGTTTCCGGCGCGACCGTCACCTGGCAAAGCGTCAGCGGCATAAATTATTTCATTCAGCGCGGATATGATTTGAGCGCGGAACCGTCTTTCACGACCATTCAAAGCAACATTGTTGGCCAGGCCGGCACGACCAGCTACACGGACACGACCGCCACCAACGGCGGGCCGTTTTTCTACCGGGTCGGCGTGCAGTAAACAGGATTTACAGAATACGCTTGGGAGATGGCCCTAAAATCAGCCCGGAGGGCTGGGGGAAATTGGCCGGGGATGAAATCCCCGGAAAATGACGTGCAAAATCATGCGCCCTGAAGGGGCGCGGGAATGATTTGGCAAACAATTCGCAAGGTGATGTCCGCCGCCCCTGCCGGGACGTGATTATTTTGTGCGGGACGGACCGGGGGCGTTGCCCCCGGCTAATCTCCGGTGTCGCTCCGCGACAGGGTGCAAATCAATGTCACTTCCAAAAATAAGCCAATTGAAAATCCGGCTGCGCGGCGGTGGCCCGCGGATTCATTATGCCTCTGCAAAAGAAGGTTTAATTTTGACAATAAGTGTGTGGCGCAGCTCACGCTGCTGCGCGCATATTGCTGTCATGATGATCGAAAATAAGCATCTGAAAAGCCGTCCGGAGATTGGGCGGAGCGGGAACGGCCTCGCGCCAGCCCATGCCGTCGTCAGCGATGAAGCGGCCTTTGGGTATCCGCGCGATTTTCTGGAGAACCAGTTCGTGTATCTGGCCATTTCCCCGCGCGCCGGTGGATTGTCCGTTGGCGTCAACCTCAACCCGAGGGTCAAATGCACCTTCAACTGCTTGTATTGCGAAATTGACCGCGCCCAGCCCGCGCGCGCCGCGCGCTTCGACACGGAACACATGGCCGCCGAGCTGGATGAAACACTCCGGCTGGCCTATGCGGGACGTTTGCGGCAGCGGCCCCGCTATGCGAAGCTGCCCGGCGAACTGCTGCAAGTGCGCCATGTGGCGTTGAGCGGGGACGGCGAACCCACCCTGGCGGACCATTTTACGGAAGCCTTGTTCGAGATCAACCATGTCCGCGCGCGCGGGGGATTCCCCTTTTTCAAAATCGTGGTGGTGACCAATTCGACGGCGCTGGACCGGCCGGGAGTTCAGGAGGGGTTGAATCTCCTGAACCGCGAAGACGAGGTCTGGGCGAAATTGGACGGCGGCACGCAGGATTATTTGAACCGGCTGAATGGCGCGACGATGCCGATTGAAAAAATTCTGGACAACATCCTGCTGGTGGGCCGCCGGCGCCCGGTGGTGATTCAAAGCCTGTTCCCGGCAATCGACGGCGCGGAACCGCCGGCGGACGAGATTCAGCAATACGCGCAGCGGCTGAAGGAACTGAAACAGTCGGGGGCGCAAATTTCGCTGGTGCAGATTTATTCGGCGACGCGGCCGATGGCGCGGACAGGATGCAGTCATTTGCCGTTAAAATCCCTATCGCAGATCGCGCAGACCGTCCGGCAGGTGGCGGGATTGCACGCGGAAGTGTTTTGAGCTGTCCTCCGTGATTCCAGCCCCGCGGGATGAAAATCATTCAGCCCGGCGTTGAAGCGGAGCGACTACGCCGGGTGGTGAATGCCCGTTCTGACAGGATTTGCAGGGTGTTTTTCGTCGTCTCCCCCTCCGCCGCAGCGCGTGGGAGAGGGTCGGGGTGAGGTGGTGCGTTTTGGGCAGACGCGGGCGGCAACGATGGCCCGGCTGTTTTCTTTCTCTTCGCCAACGGAGTTGGGGGAGCGGGCCTGGGTGAGGTGGCGTAGATCTATTCCCCTCATCCCACTTCGATTGGCTGAACCAGTTTCTTCTTTTCTTCAACTGTATTGGTGGCCGTCTGTTTCTCGCGCAGTTCCTGGAGCGGCCGGAAACGGTCGGCGCGAAAGCCGCGTTCCAGGCCCGCCTTGGAATCCGCCTTCGGGTTGACGAGGCCGATGAGCAGCACCGACACGTCGCCTTCCATTGTCAGATTGATGCCCATCCGGATGTCGCGCACGACGTAGGTGGTGTCCTTGACCGGGAGCGCATCGTAAAGCTTGCCGATGTCCGGTGGAAACTTGTCATCCACGCAAACCACCTTGTCACCGATGCCGTAATTGAGCATGGCGTATTATTCCACCTGCGTGGATTAAAATCAACGGTGCGCACGGAGTGACGCGCCCTACCTGATTTTGTGAGATTGTGTCGGCCACGGAAGTTTCCCTCGCCCCGCCCAAGCGGGGAGAGGGTTAGGATGAGGGGATTTTAATTTCGAAATGTTGACCTCCTCACCCCGTCCCTGTCCTCCTTTTCGGGAGGAGAGGATGACGAATGTCAGAAATCTACTTTACCAGCGTCCGGCAGAATTTATCAATGCGGGCCAGCCCCTTCTCGATGTTGGCCATGCTGGTGGCGTAGCTCAAACGGAAATAATCGTCCGCGCCGAAGGCGATGCCGGGCACGGCGGCGACCTTTTCCGCGTCTAGCAGTTTGGCGCAGAAGTCGGCGGACTTAAGGCCGGTCTTCGAAATGTTCGGGAACAGGTAAAATGCGCCCTTGGCGTTCACGCAGGTGATGCCGGGAATGCTGTTCAATTTCTGATGCGCGTAGCGGCGGCGCTTGTCGTATTCCGCGAGCCAGACGGGCAGGTGATCCTGCGGGCCGGTGAGCGCGGCGACGCCGCCTTTTTGCGCGAATGAAGTCGGGTTGCTCGTGCTGTGGCTTTGCACGGCGTCAATGGCCTTGGCAATCGGCTCGGGCGCGGCAAGGAAACCGAGCCGCCAGCCGGTCATGCTCCAGGCCTTGGCGAAGCCGTGGACGATGATGGTGTGCTCCTGATGCGCCGGTGAAAAACTGGCGACGCTCTTCACCTTCGCGCCATCGTAAAGCAGATGCTCGTAAATCTCGTCGCTCATGATGAGCACGTTTTTCTCGATGCAGATGTCGCCGAGCGCCTTGGTTTCCTCCGGCGTATAGACGCTGCCGGTCGGATTGCTCGGCGAATTGAGAATAAACAAACGCGTGTTTGGCGTGATGGCGGCGCGGAGTTGGGCCGGAGTGACCTTGAAATCCGTTTTGTCCGTCGTCGGCAGAATCACCGGCTTGGCGCCGGCGAGCTTGACCATTTCCGGGTAACTCAACCAATACGGCGAAGGGATGATGACTTCGTCACCCGCCTCGCACGTCGCGAGGATGACGTTGTAGCAGGAATGTTTGCCGCCGCACGAGACGATGACCTGCGACGGTTTGTAAGTGAGGCCGTTTTCGCGCTTGAACTTGTCGGCGATGGCCTGGCGCAATTCCGGGATGCCGCTGCTCGGCGTGTATTTGGTGAACCCTGCGGCGAGCGCCTTGGCGCATGCGTCCTTGATATGTTGCGGCGTGTCAAAGTCCGGTTGGCCCGCGCCGAACCCGACGACGTCTTCGCCCGCGGCCTTCATGGCCTCGGCCTTCGCGTCAATGGCGAGCGTGAGCGACGGCGACAGCGACGCGGCGCGTTGAGAAATTTTGTAATTCATATCTTGGCTGCGGAGAATTTACGCGCAGCACGGCGAATTTCAAGAACGGAAATTGAAATGCGGCGTTGCGGATTGAACCGGATTCAGGCTGACAGCCCAAACTTGGCAAGGAGGCGAAGACGAAATGGCCGGAGACATTCACGGTCACACCAACCTTTTGGAATTACACCTGAAAACAGGGCGCGGCTTCTACGGATAAGCGATGCGGAAAAACACCGAGTTATTGGTGCGCACGATGGCAATGATTTCCTTGTTGGTGGCGGATGAACCGGGGAATGTCGCCCAGTTGGTGCCGAGGCCCCTGG
>Ga0265337_1000732_pt1 | contig 17267 bp, 13 predicted proteins | sample 42122metaG_FD_192441 | JGI IMG/M metagenome (GOLD analysis project Ga0265337, IMG submission 192441) | Rhizosphere microbial communities from Carex aquatilis grown in University of Washington, Seatle, WA, United States - 4-21-22 metaG | ecosystem: Host-associated > Plants > Roots > Rhizosphere >... | reverse complement strand
GTGTCCGTCACCACGACGCCACTCGCGTCTGACGGCCCAAAGTTCGTCACGCTGATTGTGTAATCCAGATTGCTCACCGCCAGCACGCTCGCCGGGCCAACTTTGCCGAGGCCGAGGTCGGCCAAAGGCATCACATCCGTCATCACCGGTGGCGTCACGTTATCGCCTGGAAATGGATCCAACGTCGGGCTGCCGACACTTGCCACGTTCGCCAGCGAGCCCCCTGTCGGGGCCGTCACCGTCACCGTCAGATTGGTGAACTGGCCACTCGTCAACGTGCCGAGGTTCCACGTCACCACGCCGCTGTTGTTCACGCCGCCGCCGGTGGCGCTTACAAACGTTACGCCGGCCGGCAGGCTGTCCGTCACCGCCACGCCGCCCGCCACCGCCGGTCCGAAATTCGTCACGCTGATCGTATAGACCAGATTGCTCGTCGCCAGCACACTCAGCGGCCCGGTCTTGCTGACTGCGACGTCCGCCAATGGCGTCCCCACCGGCTCCACCGTGGTGATCAACGGCAAGCTGGTGTTGTTTCCGAGCAGAATATCTATCGTGCTTGAAACAACCGATGCGATGTTCGTCAGGAAACCACTGGCGGGAGCCTTAATGGTCACGGTCAGATTGGTGGTCGCGCCGATGGGCAGCGTGCCCAAAGACCAATTCACAACTCCGGTCTGGTTGGTCCCCCCATTGCCAGCAGACACAAACACTCCATTGGCCGGCAACACGTCGCTGACCACGACATTGCTCGCGCTGGCCGGCCCGAAGTTTGTCACCGAAATCGTGTAAGTCAGATTGTTTGTCGCGACGACGAATATGGGTCCGGATTTGCCCACGCCCACGTCCGCGATGAAGTCAAAATTGCAAGCCGGGCGGGATTCGGGGGAAAAGACTGCATTGAGCACCATGCGCTGGCCGTTGATCATGGTGATGTCGTTGCCGCCGGCGCCGAAATCGTGGCCGCCGAGATAAAACACCATGCCGCCGGATCCGCTGACAAGCTTTGAGGCGGTCGCGGCATAGTGCGGCGGGGGCACGCTGCCGCCGACGGAGTCGTCGAGAACCACATAGCCTTTGTTGATGAACGAGCCGCCGCCCAGCGTCCAATCCTGAAATGAACCGCCGGGAGCGGCGTTCACGATGCCGACAAACTGGCAATACGCCAGATCCGCATTCGAGTAGTTGAGTGTGTTGTTGATGTTATCGAGCACAATGTTGCTGGTGGTCTGAAAATGATCAGCATTCTCGTAGGTATCAATGGAATGGCACTCGGACAAGAAGTTGCCGCCGGCGCGAACGTAGGCCGCCACCGACACCGTCCCGGTGGGATTGGTGTTATGAGGTTCAAAGAAACAGGTGAAACAAGAATTGGACAACAGGTTGAAGTCAGAAAAGACGGTATAGTTGGTGATGCCGGCGTAATCAAACAACGCCGTGTGAATCGTGCTGTTCACTGTATTAACAGCGAGTTTGGGCTTGAACCCAATCGTGTAGCGGACATCCACCGGCGTGTTGGTCGCCAGTTTATACACCGCCACGCTGTGGCCGAAGTTGGTCATGATTCTATAGGCGAGACCGGTGAAAGGGACATCCACAATGAACGGGCCACCGGCAAAGAACACGGTTGACGTCGTCGAAAGCGAGGGATAGATGCGCGATGCAGATGCGATAAAGTCCGCGGCGTCCTTCGCCTTGCCCGCGCGGATGGCCCACCTGACCGGGATATCGTGCTGCAGAAACTGGTTGACCAGGCCATACGCCCTGACGTTGAACGGCGTTCCATCCAAACTCTGATTGGTGTTGTCCATCGGAATCACATAAGAGCCGGCGGCGATGATGACGATATTGGTCGGCGGCTGAGGCAAATCCGGGTCAAGGGGGAGAATGTTGAAGGCGGTGGAATTGGTTCCCGCCAAGCCGCTGGCGCTGGCCGTGAGCGTATAGCCGGTGCCGAGACTGTTAATGGAGAGATTAGTGAAAGTGGCCGTGCCGCTGACGGCGGCATTGGTAAGCGTCCCGCTCAAGGTGCCGCCGCCCGGATTGGTGCCGATGGCCATGACCACGCTGGCGTTGCTGGCGATGAGATTGCCGTATTGATCCACAACTTGAACCGTGACGGCGGGCGTGATGACCCTGCCGACAAAGGAATTGACGGGCTGAACCCCGAAGGTGAGCTCGCTGGCGGCTGCGGCAGTTTCGGTCAGCACAGCCACGTTGGTTGTTGAAAATCCGCCGCTGACCGTTCCGCTGCTGGTCACGGTGACATTGGCGCTTCCCAATCCCGTGGCAGTGGCCGGTTGCACACGAATCCCGGTGATCGTCAGCGTGTCCATTGCGCCTTGAGCCGCATCCGTGGTGAAGACCACCGTGATATTGGTGCTGTTGACGCGATTGATGGTGGGGCCGGTAGCGATGTCCGAGCTCCCGCTGTTTTTCGCCACCGATGGGGCCGGACCTCCTAAATCAAACGTCCAACCGGAAGGCGCTTTGAAGGTGAGTGTGTAGGTCGTGTTATTTTGGGAAAAGATGCTGTTGGCGGATTCGGCAATTGTGATCGTGGAAACCGTGGTGAAGCCCGGGGCAATGCCGCCTGCCGCCGTATCCGCCGAGGCGCTGGCGCTCCCCGCCGTGACGTTTGCCGTCGCGAAGGCGCTGGTCGCAGAAAACAACCCAAGCGCGAGGGTCAACAGCATTATCAGCTCCCGGAGCGTGTTCCCAAAATACGCCTTGGAAAACATGATCTCGATCGTGTTCATAAATTATTTGGAGTTTCTTCCGCCCAACGATTGCTGTTATTTTGCCTAAATAATTTTGCCAAGCAAGATGAAAACCCTGAATTGATCGCCGAACTCGTCCCATCCACGATGGCCGAGTTGGCTTGGCAAGTCTGCAGCTCCGGCACAGGCAGGTGAACCTCCTGCACCAGATTGACGGCACGAACCGCCGGCAGGCCCAAAAGCAAGAGGCCCATGGTCACAACCGGCCGAAAAAGCGACTGCTTCAAATTACAGTTCAGGCTCATAGTATTTTTCAGGAACAACCTTAAACGCGATCTCGCGACCGAAAATAACAGCAGCTTCCGTTCCGTCAGGGCAAAACGATGGCTTAAAACATTGAACAGGCGAATTCTCCTGTTATTCACAACTGGTCATTTACAACTAGTGACGCGACTGTATCAAAATCATACAAACTGCAAGTTTGTGTTCCATAAATGGACACATGCCAAATGACAAGAATCCTGTCTCCTGCCACTTGCCAACCGTGATTCCATTAACTTTCAACTTTCAACTTTTGTCTTTTAACCCTTAGATTGTCGCGTGCCAATTTTGAGTTACATCCTTACCGCGCTGGCGGCGTATCTCCTCGGCTCGATTCCGACCGGCTTTCTCGTGGCAAAGGCGAAAGGCATTGACATCCGCGCCGCCGGCAGCGGCAACATCGGCGCGGCCAACACCATGCGCGTGCTGGGCAAGCCGCTGGGCATTTTCGTGCTGCTCGCGGATGCGGCGAAAGGTTACGTCGCATGCGCTTTGATCCCTCCGCTGATTTGGAATTGGCTCGCGCCGCACTATTCAGGACTGTTTCAATATTTCCGCGACACTTCAATTGACAATCAGATGAAATATCATTTGCTTGCTGGAATTTTTGCCGTGCTCGGACACAATTATACCTGCTGGCTCAAGTTCAAAGGCGGCAAAGGCGTTGCCACCACTGCCGGCGTTTATCTCGCCCTCGCACCGTGGCCGTTGCTGATTGCCTTGGCGGTTTTCATTTTGATGCTGCTGACGACCCGATACGTTTCCGTCGGTTCCATCTCGGCGGCGTTGGCCCTGCCGGCAGTGGTCTGGATATTACCGCCGCACAATTTACTGTTCGGCATTGTTACGACGGCGCTCGGTGCGCTGGTGATTTACAAACACAAGGGCAACATCCAACGGTTGATCGCCGGGACCGAAAACCGGTTCGGCAAAAAAACGGAGGCGACGAAATGAGAATCTGTGTTCTGGGCGCTGGGGCCTGGGGGACCGCGCTGGCGAAAGTGCTTCACGAAAACGGCAATGCCGTCACGCTCTGGGACATCAACACCGAGACGCTGGGCGAGCTCCAGCGTGGCCGCAGCGATAAATTTCTGCCCGGAGTGGCGCTGCCGACCGATTGGAGGCCCGAGCCTGATTTTGCGAAAGCAACCGGCGGCGCCGAATGCTGCGTGATGGCGATTCCGTCACAATCATTCCGGCAGGTCGCGGCGAAATTGAAAGGTCATCCGGGTATTTTTGTGACAGTCACCAAGGGTGTTGAATTTGAAACGGGTGAGACGATGAGCCGGATTTTGCGCGAGCACGCGCCGGCGAACCGCGTCGCTGCGCTGTCCGGCCCGAGCTTTGCGCGCGAAGTTGCGCTCGGGATTCCAACCACGGTCGTCTGTGCCTGTGAAAGCGACGGCACGGCGAAAACGGTGCAGGGACTTTTTCATCGTCCGGAATTCCGCATTTACCGCAGCACGGACGTTCTCGGCGTCGAATACGGCGGCGCGCTGAAAAATGTCATCGCCATCGGCGCAGGCGTGAGCGACGGCCTCGGCTACGGCGACAATACCAAAGCCGGGTTGGTGACGCGGGCGTTGTCCGAAATGCGACGCCTCGGCGTCGCTTGCGGCGCGCAGGCGGAGACGTTTTCCGGCTTGAGCGGCCTCGGCGATCTGATGCTGACGTGCTTTTCAAAACAAAGCCGCAACCGGGATTTGGGCGAGCGGCTCGGCCGCGGCGAAACCATGACCGCAATCCAAGCCTCGCATCCGAAACTGGCGGAGGGCTATCCCACCGCGCGTTCGGCGCAGCGGCTGGCGCGGGAGAAAGAGGTTTCAACACCGATTATCGACGAAGTTCACGCGATGCTCTACGAGGGCAAAGAGCCGAAGAAAGCCGTGCGTGATTTGATTTCGCGGGCCTTCAAGGCGGAAGACTGATTCAAGTGCGGAATTCGGAATTCGGAGTGCGGAGTGGCGATTGTCTGAAATAACAACAGCGAAAGGCATGATATGAGCAACGAAAATTTAAAACTTCGGACAAAGCAATTTGCTTTGCGGGTCATCAAGCTGGTCAAAAACCTGCCGCACGACATGACATCGGGCATTCTTGGCAGACAATTGCTACGGGCGGGGACTTTTGTTGGTGCGAATTACCGCGCCGTTTGCCGCAGCAAATCTTCGGCAGACTTCATTTCCAAGATGGGCACAGTCGAGGAGGAGGCGGATGAATCTGGTTATTGGATGGAATTGCTTGTGGACGCGGGGAAAATCAAAGCTGCAAAGGCTTCCGCACTCTTGCAAGAAGCAAACGAATTGACAGCCATAGCAGTCAGTTCGATCAATACGGCGCGGAAATCCAAAAGCCGTGCTTGAGTTGGTATCTTTATTCCGCACTCCGCACTCCGAATTCCGCACTCACTCACGCCATCGCTCCTTTGATCAGCTTCAACAACTCCGCGTGCGATTCCACGGCTTTGAATTGCGGAAATTCCTCCTTCACCTTTTCCGGAGCGTGGATGAGAAATCCGGTGTTCGCGGCCAGCAGCATCGCGGTGTCGTTGTAGGAGTCGCCGGCGGAAATGACGTTGTAATTCATCCGCCGGAACGCCGTCACGGCCTCGCGCTTCTGGTCGCGGATCCGCAACCGGTAATCCACGATGCGATCGTTCTCGACGACCAATTTGTGGCACAAAAGCGTCGGCCAGTTCAATTGACGGAGCAACGGCGTGGCGAATTGTTCAAAGGTGTCGGACAAAATAACCACCTGCACGAGCGAGCGCAGCTCATCCAGAAACGCTTTCGCTCCGGGCAGCGGCTGCAACCCGCCGATGACCTGCTGAATGTCGGATAGCTTCAGGCCATGCTTGTCGAGCAACGCGAGGCGGCCGCGCATGAGCTTGTCGTAATCCGGTTCGTCGCGCGTGGTGCGGCGTAATTCCGGAATTTTGGTTTTCTCGGCGACAGCAATCCAGATTTCCGGCGTCAGCACGCCTTCCATGTCCAGGGTGACGATTGATTGTTTCACTGGCGCAAGTTTTGCAAAACCGCCTCACGGTGTCGAGCCGTTCGCGTTCGTTGGAGAAGTTGTTTTGGCCTTGCCCAAGGCTTCGTCAAGACTGCGGCGGGCCTCGGGAAAATCCGGCTTGGCGGCGAGCGCGGCTTTGAAATGGGTCGCAGCCTCATCCGGTTTGCCGTGTTGCAACAGATAGATGCCAAAATCAAATTGCATCACCGGGTCGCGGGGCGCGAGTTGCGCGGCGGCGGCGAGATGATTCGAAGCCTCATCCCCCCTGCCCCGCTCCAGCAAAATCATGCCCAGCTTGAATTGTCCCAGCGGATAAACGGGTTCGACGCGGACGGATTCGGCGTAAATCATGAGCGCATCATCGCCGTGTCCGGCGCGTTCCAGCGCTTCGCCGAGACAGACTTCCGCGGCATAATTGTTCGCGGTAACTTTGACCGTGTGCGCGAACAGCTTCAGGTCATTTTGCCAGTAGTTGATTTGAATTGAAGTGACAGCCAGGCATCCCGCCAGTGCAACGGCTCCGGCGATGGACAGGTATTTTTTCTGTTGCGGTCCTTTGAAAAGCGCATCGGCGCCCCAAACGACGGCAATCAACAGCCCGATCCCGGGCAAATATGAGAACCGGTCGGCCATGGATTGCATCCCGGTTTGCACAATGCCAATGACCGGCACAAGCGTTCCTAAAAACCAGAGCCAGCCCACAGCCAGATACGGATTTTCTTTGACACGCCAGAGGGCAAGTCCCGTCCACGTCACCAGCAGCGCCGCCGCCGTTATCACCAGCAGGGCTGGCCAGTGATGTGGATAGGGATAAATGACTGCCAAATCGGACGGCCAGAAAGTTTTGGAAATGTAACGCAAATAGGAGACGAGTGCGTTTTCAATGCGAAGACCCAAGGGCAGTTGCGTCAGCGACCAGATGGATAAATTTCCTTTTTGGGCGATGGACATCACAATGCTGCCGGCCACAGACAGGGCGAAGAACGGCACTTTCTCAAGGAGGAGGCGTTGAATCGTTGAATCGTTGAACCGTTTCAGCGGCCAGTAGTCCAGCAACAACAGGACAAACGGCAGGGTCACGACCATTGGTTTTGACATCAAGCCGCAGGCAAAGAAGAACAGCGCGGCAAAATAAAAGAGTGACGGGTGACGGGTGACGGGTGACGCAGCGTCGGGTTCGCCACCCGCCACACGCCACCTGCCACCCGTCACGGTTCGCGCATAGCGCGTGTATGCCAGCAACGTCAACATCCAGAAAAATGCGCTCAAGACATCCTTGCGTTCCGCCGCCCATGCCACCGATTCGACACGCAGCGGATGCCATGCAAAAAAAGCCGCGACAAATGCGCTGCGCCACATCGCGCCAGTCAGCCGGTTCAACAAAAGAAACAGCAGCACCGCGTTTGCAGCATGAAAAAGGATGTTGATGAAATGGTGGCCGGCGGGATTCAAACCGAACAACTGGCAGTCTATCATGTGTGAAATCCATGTCAGCGGCTGCCAGTAGGCAGCGTAGCCGATTTGAAACGCCCAAACGAGGCCGTGCCACGTCAGCCCGGACTGAATGTTGGGATTTTCCGTGATGTAGGGCGGGTCCTCAAAGTTGACGAAGCCATGCCGTGTGATCGGCCAATAAACCGCCAGCGTCACGACGGCCAAGGCAACGCAAATGACCGCAAAAAAGCGCGAGTTTTTTGGTGATGCCGAGGGCATGGCAAATCAGAACGGACTAAAATCGCGTTTCCGCCGTGCGAACCGGCAATATTCCTTGTAGCCGGCCGAACGCGCAAGCTGGACGGCCTCGACAAAATTCATCCCCACCTCCCCCGGCGCATGGGCGTCCGAACCAAATGTAATCGGCACACCTTTTTGAAATGCGAGCTGGAGGATTTCACGGCTCGGATAGATTTCCCGGCAATCTTTCCGCAGGCCGGCGGTGTTGAGTTCGATGGCGCAGCCGGATTCTTTTGCCGCATCCAGAAACTTTTCGTAAAGCGGCGTGCAATCGCGCGTTGGCCGGTAGCCGAATTTCTTCGGCAAATCCGCATGGCCGATGATTTCGAACAATTTTGATTCCGCCGCCTTCGTCAGCCGCTCGAAATAAATCGTCCAGACTTCAAACGAGTCGCGGTGTTTCCACTCGGAAAGTTTCTGCGGGTCGTCAATTGCCCATGAATCAGAGACGTAATGCACCGAGCCGATGAAATAATCCCACGGATGCCGCGCGGCGAGTTCGCGGATCCAGTCTTCGTGGCCGGGCAGATAATCCACTTCGAGCGCAAGCCGGATGGTGAGTTGCGGAAAATCCTTCTGCGCCTTGCGGACTTTTTCGACGTATTCGCCGAGTTGATCCTGATTCATCCGCCAGTTGTCAAAATTGTCCTGTTGCATCGGGGAGTGGTCTGAGAAGCCGATTTCGGCCAATCCGATAGCAGCGGCGTGTTTCGCATACTCGACCGGCTCGCCTGTCGCATGGCGGCAAAGCGGCGTATGCATGTGATAATCGGCGGGCAACGACATGCGGCAAGTTTCAAGTTTCATGTTTCAAGTTTCAAGTGTTGAATGAAGGCAATGACGGACGAAAGTTCAAATGAACGGCTGCGGCTGTTTGTAGCGATTCCGGTGCCGGAACCGGTGCGGGATGAAATGACCCATGTTCAGCGGGAATTGCAGTCATTTGTGCCACGCCACGCCATCGCCTGGACGAAGCCGGAGCAATTCCATCTCACGCTCCGGTTTCTCGGCGGCGTTCCAGTCACTCGTCTGGAAGATCTGAAGACGGCGGTCGGCGCCGTTTGCTCGAACGTCCGCGCGTTGCGGTTGCATGCGGCAGGCGTCGGCTTTTTTCCAAACGCCCGTTCTCCGCGCGTCGTCTGGGTTGGCATTCGGGACGCGGAAAACCTTCTGGTTGATTTTCAAAGACAGATTGAGACGGCAGTTCAATCGTTTGCCACCGAACGAGGCGCTGAACATTTCGCCGGACACGCAACTTTGGGCCGCGTGAGGGATTTGAAACGGTCTGATGCCGGGAAACTGGCAGCTCACGCGCAAAAAATCAGTGACCGTGTTTTGGGAGAATGGGCGGCACGCGAGGTTGAAATCATCCGGAGCGAGTTGTCTTCGTCTGGCGCGCTCCACACCTTGCTGGCGGCATTCCCCCTGGCGGAAAAGATTGAATCGTCCTGAAACTTTGTAAGTCCAACTAACGTCTATCACAATGTATGCTTAAGCCACTTTCAAAGGATGGCTGGAATTACGAGACGGCGGCGCACCTGCTGAACCGTGCCGGCTTCGGCGGGCCGCCGGAGGAAATCGCCAGACTCACCAAACTCGGCCAGGATGCGGCAATCTCTTCCTTGCTCGATTTCGAAAAGATTCCCGACCCCACGCCCGACCCGGTCTGGGCGGTTCCCGACCTGGGCCGCGCGGAACGCATTAAAGCCATGCAGGCAATGGCGCCGGAAGCGCGCCGTCAGGCGCAACAGGCCGAGCAGCGCGCCCAATATCAACACATCATCGAACTGCGCGGCTGGTGGCTCAATCGCATGGCCAAGGGGCCGCGGCCGTTTCAGGAGAAAATGGTTTTGTTCTGGCACGGCCATTTCGCCACGAGTCATGAAAAGGTCCGGGACGCTTATTTCATGTGGCGGCAAAACGAGTTGTTCCGCCGGCTGGCCACGGATTACTGGCTGCGCCTGCTCATCGAAGCCGGCAAGGATCCGGCGATGTTGATCTGGCTCGACCAGGCGCAAAGCCGCAAGGAGCATCCGAATGAGAATTACGCCCGCGAAGTCATGGAACTCTTTTCCCTCGGCGAAGGGCATTACACGGAGAAGGACGTTACCGAGGGCGCTCGCTCCTTGACCGGCTGGTCGCTCGACCGCGACACGGAAAAGTTCATTTACCGTCCGTTTACCCACGACAACGGTGACAAGTCATTTCTCGGTCTGACGGGGAATCTCAACGGCGATGACGTGATGGCGCAAATCGTCAAGCAACCGCAGGCCTCGGTCTTCATCACCGGCAAGTTGTGGAATTTTTTCGCCGGCCAGCCTCCATCGGATGACCTGAACAAAGCCCTTGCCGACGCTTTTGTAGAAAACGCGAGATGGTTCAAACCCTTCCTCCGCGTCATGTTCAGCAGCGAGGAGTTCTACGGCGAGTCCGTCCTTCGCAACCAGGTGAAAAGCCCCGTCCAATGGCTTGTCGGCACGGCACGGATGCTGCAATGCGACCTTCCGCCCGCCTTCATCAGCGCCGCCATCACCCGCAGCCTTGGGCAGGATTTGTTCGCGCCGCCGAACGTCAAGGGTTGGGACGGCGGCATCACGTGGATCACCACGAATACCTTGCTCGAGCGCTACAATGACGCCGCCACGCTCGTGCAGGGCACGACCCAGCAGCTTTCGGCATCCGATTTCGCGCGCAAACCCGGCGGGCCGGGCGGCGCGGTCCAGGAAAAAGCCGCGCAACGCGTCCACATCGGCGGCGTGGACGTTGAAAAAATCCTGACTCCCGAGGAACGCGCGGACAAAGGCCAGCTCGTTGCGTCACTTCAACACCGCCTTCTGCAATCCACCCTTTCCAACGAACAGGACAAGGCCCTGCGCGTCTTCCTCGATTCGCGCGCCAGCCTGAATGAGGCGGACATCCGCACCGTCATCCGCCTGTTCATGTCCACACCCGAGTATCAAGTCACATGAAAACCAACGTGATATGTGACCAGTGGCAAGTGACAGGATTCGGCGATCACTCAAGCGTGATTTTTTTCTTGTCACCCGTCACCCGTCACTTGTCACCCTCAAGATTATGAAAAACGAAATCACCCTCCAGACCCGGCGCGAATTCCTCCGCAGCACCGTTCTCGGCAGCGCACTCTCGTGGACCGTCCCGGCATTTCTGGCCGACACATTTAGCGCCCTGCAAAGTCAGGCCGCGGATTCGGCCACGCAAATTGTCACCGGCAAGGATGCCACCATCCTCGTGGTTCTCCAGATGGCGGGCGGGAACGACGGCCTCAACACCGTGGTCCCCTACTCGAGCGATTTTTATCACACCGCCCGCCCCCGCATCGGCCAGACGGCGGACAAGGTTCTGAAGCTGAACGGCGAAATCGGTTTCCACGGCGCCATGACCGGGTTCAAAAACCTATTCGATTCAGGAAATCTCGCCGTCGTTCAGGGCGTTGGGTATCCCAATCCCAACCGATCCCATTTCCGTTCCACCGAAATCTGGCAGACTGCCAGCGATTCGGACCGGATCGAGAAATACGGATGGCTGGGACGCTACTTCGACAATGCCTGCGCCGGCGCGGACCCGACGGTCGGCGTTGTCGTGGGCCGGCAACTGCCCGAATCCTTCTTTGCCAAAAGGCCGACGGGCATCTGCTTCGACAATCCGCAGAACTACCGCTTCCTGTCACCCGAACATCCCAAGCCGGGCCAGACCGACATGATCGAGGCCGCTTACGAAAAACTGAACGAAACAGAGATGGTCAGCTCCGACACCGACTCCGGCGCCAGCATCGGTTCGTTGCCCGCCGGGATGCCCATGCAAGGCGGCAAGGCGGTGGACTTCATCGAGCGCACCGCCATGAACGCGCAGCTTTCCAGTGACGAAGTCCGCGGCATCGCCGCCCGCGTCCAGAACCAGGCCACCTATCCCAATTCAGGATTCGCCAATTCCCTGAAGCTCGTTGCCAAGCTCATCGGCGGCGGCCTGCCCACTCGCATTTATTACGTTTCACAAGGCGGCTACGACACCCACACCAACCAGATTGCCACCCAGCAGCGCCTGCTCGCCGACCTCGGCGATTCCCTCAAGGCCTTTGTGGACGACATGAAGGCGCAGGGCAACCTGCAACGAGTGCTCGTGATGACCTTCAGCGAGTTTGGCCGCCGCGTGAACGAGAATGCCAACGGCGGCACCGACCACGGCGCGGCAGCGCCCATGTTCATCGTCGGCAACAAGGTCAAGGCCGGATTGCTCGGCAGGTATCCCAGCCTCGCGCCCCAGGATTTGTTTCAGGGCGACATCAAATACAACGTGGACTTCCGCCAGGTCTATGCCGGCGTGCTGGAAGGCTGGCTCAAGACGAAGAGCGCGCCCATTTTGGGCAAACATTTCGAGCCGCTACAGGTGGTTTGAAATTACATGCTCATTGTGGCAACACGCCCAAGAAAGATTACAATAATTTCATTTTGATTTAGTTGCACCATTTGCCATCATTCGTGACTTTTTGGCAAAAGAATGTTTATGAGCAAGTTGTTTCGCATGGTTTATGTCAGCACCGCTTCGAAACTTTTCGACTCGGCGGAGCTGCGCGAAATGCTCAAGGAGGCCAACGAACGCAATAAGGAGACGGGCATCACCGGAATGCTGCTCTACAAGGACGGCCAGTTCATGCAGGTCCTGGAAGGCGAAGCGGAAGCCGTGACGGCCACCTTCAGCCGCATCAATCGTGACCCGCGGCATCATGGCATCATGGTCCTCGTCAGGGGATCCGTGCAGGAGCGCCGGTTTCCCACCTGGTCAATGGCCTTCCGCGATTTGAGCCTGCCGGATCATCAGGAGGTGCCCGGCTTCAGCGAATTTTTGAACACGCCCCTCACCGGGAAGGAATTTAACGACGACCCGGAACATTGCGAAAAACTCCTGCTCTTCTTCAAAAAGAACATCCGCTGAACTGGTCTTTGCCGGAACAACGACTTGACCGCAGATTATGCGGATGACGCGGTTTCCTCGCTCGCGGGAGCGGGAGAGGATGTCTGCAGGACAGGTGAGGGTTGTCCGGGGAAACAATTCACCATCCAGCAATCCCTGCCAACCCATTCATTGCTTCGTCGGTTTTACCGTGAACTCCACGAAACGGCTCTTGTGAACGGCGATGGTGACATTCAGCGTTTTGGCATTGCGAAGGTTCCCCACGCGAAAGCTATAATTGACGCGGTCGCCGACAAAACCCCTTCCTTGAAGTTCATGTCCCTGTTCGTCAGTCGCCCTGGCAAGGCTCATGTGCATTTGCATGGTTTGCAGATCCGGATCCACTTGGATTCGAAAGCCTCCCGTTTTTTGCCCGTTCCCATTGTTTTGGTTCGTGAACTGGATAGCCGGGAAGATTCTCAAATGGATTCCGTTCAGAGTCGTTTCGGCAAAGGCGCCATTGGTGCGGTTGTTGCGCCCGTAATTATTCAAATCCCGCGTGGCGCCGGGATGCATCGGAAGGTTCTGGACCGTCCATTCTTCATCGTCTTTGAAACCCGATGTGCGCGTCATCTCCACACTCAGCTTCCACGCCGGTTCGTCCGGCCACAGGCCCCATTGATACGTCATCACCGCCTCGTCGTTCTCGCGCGTGTTGCTCCAACTGTTGTTCCCGATTTGATTGCCGGTGGCATCGGACATTTCGATGTGGTAGGGCTGCCAATTCGTCATCACCATGCCTTTTTGTTCCGTGCGAAATGCCGCCAGCACGGCCTTGTTCATCGGATCGTTCTTGGACACACTGGTGCCGCGATTGAAGCCTTCCACGCCGTAAATCAACCGGGTCAATGTCACATTCAAATCGCCATCGGACTGCGTGTCTGGCATTGGCTCCAGCGTCCATTTCGGAAACGGGCCGCGCGACGGATTGGAAATCACGAATTGCCCCTTAGCCGGTTCCATTCCACCACTAGTGTTGTTCCAAGGCGCGAGGCGGAGAACGATTTTCCTGTCATGCCTCGGATACACGTCCACCAGAAAACCTTCCAAGGCCAGGCCGTTCTTTTTTTGTATTGTGTCCCTTGCCCACGAACTCACACAAGCCGTGTTGCCAGGGTCGTAGATCATCAACTGATCGCTCGGCCCTTGGAATAGCTTGTGTTTCCCCAAAACCCAGACCACCAGCGTGTCGTTGGTGGTGTCAATCGATCCGCCGTTGATGCGTGTTCCGACGGTGGCCCCTTTGATTTTGGGTTCAGCATGATGTTTGCCGTAGGACACCCCCACGAGCGTCATTTTTGTGCCGTCCTTCAGGATGATGACCTGCGGCCGGGTCAGCCAAATAATGGCACCGGCGGCGATACCAATGATGAGAATGGCAGCAACACTCCAGATCAGGATTTTTGTCTTCATGATTTTTCGCGTTTGCCCGTTTAACAGCTCCTAAATCTCAATTTCGGGATGGGCCAAGCATCCGACCTCCGGCCAAATCTGGCAATCCCAAAAACGCCCATTCGCCAATAACCATCCTCCATTCGTAAATTAATTTGTCTCTGCCAGTCTTCCGGCGCACACTCCTGTCCAACATGGCCAGATTGGTTATTCTGACGGAGGGCATGACAGGTCGCGTGCTGGAGCTGGGCGCAAATCGCGTCACCATTGGCCGCACCGAGAACAATGCGTTTCAAATCTTCGAGCCTTCCATCTCAACCCACCATTGCGAAGTTTTTTTTAACGGCAATGATGTTGTCGTCAAAGACCTCGGCTCCACGAACGGCACCTACATTGCCGGGACAAAAATCACCAGGGACATTTTGAAGCCGGGCCAGCATCTGCGGCTTGGCGATGTTGAATTGAAATTCGAATCCGATCCAGCGGTCGCGGCCCCATGGTTGCGTGGCGCAATGGGCAAAAAGTTCTGGATTGTCCCGGGTGTTGGCCTTTTCATCCTCGGTGTGTCCTTCGCAATTTTCGTCCTTTATCCGCGCGGCATGCCCGGTCAAATCGGCTGGTGGAAACTGAATGCCGCCAGCGGGACCGTGGCCAGGGACAGCAGTCATGCCCTCATGGGCAATAATGGCAAACTGGTGCATGCTCCCAAATGGGTGAAAGGCCGAAACGATGGCGCGTTGCGGTTCAATGGCAACCAATACGTTGCACTGGGCGACATCTTTCAAGGCAGCTACAACGAAATCTCCATCGCCTGTTGGATCAAGCATCCCAGTTCACAGTGGCAGGCCCTTGTGGAACGGAACATTTGGGACCAGCCCGACGGCATCGGTTTGTGGGTGGATTACAACCGCACCTCCGCCACCTTCGGCCACTACAGCCTTGCTGAAATCAAATCCGTCGCCAATGTTCAGGACAACGAATGGCATCATCTCGTCGGCACAATGGCCAAAAGCGGTTCCGACTACATCTATTCCATTTACGTGGACGGCCAATTGGACAACGCCATGACCAATTCCGTGGGACTCACGGCCACAACCGGCAGTTGGGCCATTGGCGCGCGATACGATGGCAGTTGGACCTACCAGGGACTGATTCAAGACGTCCGCATCTTTGACCGCGCCTTGACTCCGGCTGAAGTCCGCAAACTTTACAATCAGTGATGGCCGCCAATGTTGAGGAATCGGGAGACCGTCAGAACTGCTTTTGGCGGGCATGGCGAGCGGGGATTTCAGACTGCCGGTGAAACAACCGGATTGACAGCTACGAGCATAATTTGTTGGAATAAGAAAAGATTGTCAAATAACACAACCCGATTTTTCATGAAATCCGCAAAAGCCCAGGCGTTCTATTTTGTCCTGCTTTCGGTTTTATTCCCCGCGGTATCCGTGCCTGCTGACACCATTTACGTGGGAAATTATTTCGGAACGATTGAGACATTCAATTCAGTCAACGGAGCCAGTTCCCCCTTTGTGTCCGCATTGCCGTATGGGCCTTTCGGACTTGCTTTCGACAAGGGTGGCAACCTTTATGCCGCCAGCGCCAACAACAACACCATCCAGAAATTCAACCCGGGCGGGGTGGAGACAACCTTCGCCACCACGGGTTTGAGCGGCCCCTTTGACCTCGCGTTTGACAATGCCGGCAATCTTTATGTGGCCAACAGCGGCGGCTTCGGCGGCAGCGCTGCGATTATAAAATACAATTCCAGCGGAGTCGGGACGGTCTTCACGACCTGGGGTTTGGGTTATCCCTTTGGTCTCACCTTTGACAGCGCCGGGAATCTTTACGTGGCAAACGCCGGGGGCGGCCTGGGCTACGCGATTCTGAAGTATAATTCCAGCGGTGTCGGATCGGTGTTCGCCGCCAACTTGGGCGGCGGCCCTCAAGGCATGGCGTTTGACGCCAGCGGCAACCTTTATGTCGCCCAAGCGACCTCTGGCACCATCGAGAAATTCAATCCGGGTGGAATTGGAACGACCTTCGCTTCGGGTTTGGCCCAACCGGAGAACATCGCCTTTGACAGCAGTGGCAATCTTTACGTGACGTGTTACGCGAATGACACGGTCATTAAATACGACCCGGGCGGCACCGGCTCGGTGTTTGCCACTTTCTCCCTTCCAACGGGCGACGGACCCGTAGGGATTGCAATCGTGCCGGTTCCAGAACCGCCGGTTTGGGCAATGCTGCTTTCAGCCTCGGTGCCAATGTTGGTGGTTGCCGGCCGCCGGCAAGCCAGCACTTTTATCAGATGAAAGCGTCAGCCGGAACCGAAGCTGATAATTCGGATTTAAAAAAACAACAGCCGCTGAACTGCTTTTGGCCGGAACAACGACTTGCCCACAAATTGAGCCTCATTGACGGAAGAACAAATGTCTCCTACGCTCGGTTCATGGCCAAGTCCCGCCCTTACGGCTCCATGCTTGTCAATTGGTTGATCGTGGCGGCGGCTTTGATGGTGATGCCCGTGCTGGCAACCGCAAAAATAATCATGCTCGGACCGCCTGACCCGGGAGCAGAGCATGGATTCGATTTTTGGTATCATGGGACCATCGGGACAGGTTTTCTCTACGTTGATGACACCGACCCGGCCACCGGCAGCAATGATTTCACCCTCGGCAACACAAACGCCGGAGCGGGCAATCGCGCGGACTGGCGCTCCCAATGTTTTCCGCTGGGACCCGCGGCGAAAGGAGCCAGCCCCATCACCTTTTCTTTCGCATATGAATTGCCGGATAATGTCAGCAGCAGCGACGACATTCGGGTTGAGCTGCGTTTCTTTGATGAGAGCGGCACCAACTTTCTGGCCGAGAACATGACCCCTGTCGGTTCCGCTTCTGGCGACTCGAACATGATCCGCTACAAACAGGTGACTCTGACCAATATCCGCGCTCCAAAAAAAGCCGGCACCGCCGACATCTGGATCACCGCGAACATTTTCCAGCACTGGACATCGGGCATTGCGCGGTTTGACGATTTTTCCGTGACCACCGTTGCGAAACGGAATTGGATTGTGCCCGTGGTTGTGGCCGGCCTGATTGTGCTGATGATTCTTGCCGGCAT
>Ga0265337_1000728_pt1 | contig 17310 bp, 13 predicted proteins | sample 42122metaG_FD_192441 | JGI IMG/M metagenome (GOLD analysis project Ga0265337, IMG submission 192441) | Rhizosphere microbial communities from Carex aquatilis grown in University of Washington, Seatle, WA, United States - 4-21-22 metaG | ecosystem: Host-associated > Plants > Roots > Rhizosphere >... | reverse complement strand
AACCGGCGACGGTCGGTTGGATTCTCCGCGCTCCTGCTGATGGCGTTGGTCACGAATTCATGATCCAGGAGACGCCGCTGAGTGCCGTTCGTCTTCCCGTTCTCCGCTGGGAGCCCATTACTGTTTACGTCCATGATTCCCCGTTCTCCCTGCGCGGCGGTGACAATAGCTCGGAGACACACCGTCGCAACCGTTGCTTGGATAAGCAATCCGCTTCTTATCCTCCTTGTCCTGGAAACAAACACGCAGCGCGTCTCCTGAAAATTGAGCCGCGATCCGGTCAAGGTAGGCCATGGCCCGCAATCTGGCACTTACAATGCCGTCAACAGCCATGACGGGCCAGATCCCTGATATTCCGTCAAACCTTGCTTTCCGCTATGTCCGCTCAGTAACTCTTCCTTGCACGAGCCGGTATCAGTGCCGGAGGTTTCTGGCAGTTGACCGCGGGGAAATCACCACATCATGCTCCGGCTTCCTCGCACCATGCCCAGCCCGAAGATCGCCGGAGAGTACGATTCAGACGGTAATTTTCATGTTGCGGTCACTGCCGGGCCGGTGATTTCCGGCTCGATAAGCGAGGATGTTTCGGTGGAATGGGCGGGGAGCGCCCAGGATTCACCTTCGGCCTTGGCTGTGACCGCCGTGCCAGCCGGGGCCCGCGAGCGCATCCGGGTGCCAACGGCACGGGCCAGGCGCCGCTACCGGACCGCGCTGAGGCTGCTCGGCCCCGCGTTCGTGGTTTCGGTCGCCTACGTCGACCCGGGTAACTTCGCGACGAACTTCGCTGGCGGCGCTGCCTATGGCTACGCCCTGGCGTGGGTCGTCGTGATGGCCAGCCTGATGGCCGTCCTGGTCCAGTACCTGGCCGCCAAAGTCGGGCTGGCGACGGGCCGGACCCTCCCCGAGCTGTGCCGGGACCGGTTCGGACGCCGGGCGAACGTGCTGCTGTGGATGCAGGCGGAGGCCGTCGCGATGGCGACCGACCTCGCGGAGTTCGTCGGGGCGGCTATCGGGCTTAACCTGGTGTTCCGCGTGCCGCTGCTGTCGGCGGGACTGATTACCGCCGTCGTCGCATTCGTCATCCTGGCGCTCGAGCAGCGGCGCCGCCGCCGTTTCGAGCTGGCCATCATCGCACTGCTCATGCTGGTCGGCGCGGGCTTCGCCTATCTCTTCCTCGCCGCTGGCGATGAGCACTACGGGCAGCTCGCCGTCGGCCTCGTACCGCGCCTGAACGGCGCCGGCACCCTGAGCCTGGCCGTCGGCATCATCGGCGCGACCGTCATGCCGCACGTTGTCTACCTGCACTCGGCACTGCAGAAAAACCGGGACCAGGCAACCGGCCAACAGCAGCGACGCAGGCTCCTCACCGGAAACAAGTGGGACTGCATCGTCGGCCTGGGCTGCGCGGGGCTGGTGAACCTCGCCATGCTCTGCATCGCCGCGGCGCTATTCCATAAGCCCGGACTGACCGGCCTTAGTGACCTCGGCGCCGTTCACAGCAACCTGAGGATCCTTGCGGGCGCCGGTGCGGCCCTAGCCTTCGCCGTAGCCCTGATGGCCTCAGGGCTGTCGTCTTCCAGCGTCGGGACCTATGCCGGGCAGGTCATCATGGCGGGCTTCATGAACTGGCGCGTGCCCCTGGTGGCCCGCCGCGTAGTGACGATGCTGCCCTCGCTGATCGTCCTGGCCCTGGCGGTCAATCCCAGCCAGGCACTGGTCTACTCCCAGATAGTCCTGTCCTTCGGAATCCCGTTCGCCCTCATTCCGCTCCTGCTCGTCAGCCGCGACCCGGCAGTCATGACCGATATGGTCAACCGGCGGCTCACTAACAGCCTGATGCTCCTGATCACGATCATCATTACCGCCCTCAACCTTTGCCTGCTGTATAGCGCCATCAGCGGCCTTGCCTAGGCTAGGAGCTTGCTGAACTTGGCCCGCAGGGCTCCTAGACCTCGACGACGACCGGGATGATCATCGGGCGGCGCCGGTAGTTGTCCGACACCCACTTGCCGATGACGCGCCGGGACAGCTGGCGCAGCGCGTGGGTATCGGTCACGCCGTCGCTCGCGGCTCGTTCCAGCGCGTCCATCAGCTTGGGCAGCACGTCGGAGGAGAACGCGCCGTCGTCGATCCCCGAGCCGCGGGTATGGATCTCCGGGCCGCCGACGATCTTGCCGCTTGACGAGTCGAGCACCATGATCACCGAGATGAAGCCCTCGTCGCCCAGGATGCGCCGGTCCTTGAGCTGTGCCTCGGTCACCTCTCCCACGGTGAGCCCGTCCACGTACACGTAGCCGCAGTCCACCGCGCCGGTGATGCTCGCCTTGCCGTCTACCAGGTCGACCACCACGCCGTCCTCGGCGATCACGATCCGGTCCTGCGGCACCCCGGTGAGCCTGGCCAGCCGCGCGTGCGCGCGCAGGTGCCGCCACTCGCCGTGCACCGGCATGAAGTTGCGTGGCTTGACCAGGTTGAGCAGGTACAGCAGCTCGCCCGCCGGGGCGTGCCCGCTCACGTGCACCAGCGATGACTCCTTGTGCACTACGCGGGCCCCGAGCCTGGTCAGGCCGTTGATCACCCGGTAGACGGCCGTCTCGTTGCCGGGAATGAGGGACGACGCCAAGATGACCGTGTCGCCGGCGGCGATGCGGATCGGGTGGTCGCGGCCCGCCATGCGCGACAGCGCGGACATCGGCTCGCCCTGCGACCCGGTGGAGATGAGCACGACCTCGCCGGGCGGCATCTCCTCGGCGTCGCGCAGGTCGATGATCAGCCCGCCGGGCACGTGCAGGTAGCCGAGGTCGCGGGCGACGCCCATGTTGCGGACCATGGACCGGCCGACGAAGGCGACCTTCCTGCGGTGCTTCGCCGCGGTGTTGAGCACCTGCTGCACCCGGTGCACGTGCGAGGCGAAGCAGGCGACGATGATCCGCTGATCGGCGTTGGAGAACACGTCGTCGAGCACGGGCGCGATGTCGCGCTCCGACCGGACGATCCCGGGCACCTCGGCGTTGGTGGAGTCGGCGAGCAGCAGGTCGACGCCCTCGCCGCCGAGCCGCGCGAACCCGGCCAGGTCAGTGAGCCGCCCGTCGAGCGGCAACTGGTCCATCTTGAAGTCGCCGGTGTGCAGCACGACGCCGGCCGGGGTCTTGATCGCTACCGCGAGCGCGTCGGGTATCGAGTGGTTCACCGCGAAGAACTCGAGGCCGAAGGGCCCGAACGAATGGTGGGTGCCCTCCTTGACCTCCGCTACCACCGGGGTCAGGCGGTGCTCCTGGAGCTTGGACTTCATCAAGGCCAGGGTCAGCCTGGACCCGACGAGCGGGATATCGCGGCGCTCGCGCAGCAGGTAGGGCACCGCGCCGATGTGGTCCTCGTGCGCGTGCGTGAGCACCAGCGCCTCGACGTCGCCGAGCCGGTCTTCCAGGTAGCGGAAGTCCGGCAGGATCAGGTCGACGCCGGGCTGGTCCGACTCGGGGAACAGCACGCCGCAGTCGACGATCAGCAGCCGCCCGAGGTACTCGAAGACGGTCATGTTCCGGCCGATTTCACCGAGTCCGCCGAGCGCGATGACGCGCAGCCCGCCGCTCGGCAGATCCGGCGGTGGGGCCAGGTCCGGGTGGGGGTGGCTCACTGGGCAACTCCGCTCACGAGGCTCTCCGGTAGTTTGACCCCGCCCGCGGCCAGGTCCTCCGCGAGCCTGCGCCGCTCCGCGTCGCTCGCGGGCAGCAGCGGGCCGCGGACTCCCCCGCCAGGCAGGCCGAGCAGTTCGAGCGCGGCCTTGGTCATGACCGCCGCCTGGTTGCGGAACAGGCCGACGTTCACCGGGAGCATGGACCGGTGCAGCCTGGCCGCCTCCGCGTTGCGGCCGCTGGTGAACGCATCGAGCATGGCGAAGATACGCATCCCCACCACGTGGGCGGTCACGCTGATGCAGCCGACCCCGCCCACCGACCAAAGCGGCAGGTTCATCGGGTCGTCGCCCGAGTAATAGGCGAGATCCGTGTGCGCGAGCACGTGCGAGCTCGCCGCGAGGTCGCCTTTAGCGTCCTTGACGGCCACGATCCTCGGATGCCCCGCCAGCGTGATGAGGGTGTCGCTCGCCACCGCGGTGCCGGTCCTGCTCGGGATATCGTAGATGATGGCGGGCAGGCCCGTCGCGTCGGCGATCGCGGTGAAGTGCGCCGCCAGGGCGTCCTGCGCGGGCTTGTTGTAATACGGCGTGACCACGAGCAGTCCGTGCGCGCCCGCCTTCTCGGCCTGCCTGGCAAGCTCAACGCTGTGCGCGGTTATGTTGGTGCCGACACCCGCGACCACCGTCGCCCGGTCGCCGACCGCCTCCCGCACAACCTTGACCAGGCGCGCTTTCTCCTCGTCCGTCGTCGTCGGCGCCTCACCGGTGGTGCCGTTGACGACGAGGCCCTCGCTGCGCATGTCGTCCACAAGATAGGCAGCCAGCCTGGCCGCGCCATCGTAGTCGACCGTGCCGTCCGAGGTCATCGGAGTGATCATGGCCGTCATCAGCCGGCCGAACGGCGCCGTGGTGGTGGTCATGTCTGAACGTTACCCCTCCGCGCGCGGCGATCGGTATCGGCCTCCGCACGCCGCACCGGGCAGCCTGATTTTCTGGTCTCAATTTTTCTGGTCTCAATTTGAGACAGCCGGATGGCCGCCGGGTAGGAACAATCGGCGGGAGACCCGTCTGGGATCCGAGGAGGTCGCGCCGCGATGAAGGTCAAGGCTGCCGTACTGCATGACGTCAAGGCTCCGTTCGAGATCACCGAACTCGACCTGGACGGCCCCGGCGCGGGCGAGGTGCTCATCCGCTACGTCGCCGCCGGGCTGTGTCACTCCGACCTGCACCTGACCGATGGTGACCTGCTGCCGCGGTTCCCGATCGTCGGCGGGCACGAGGGCGCCGGGGTCATCGAGGAGGTCGGGCCGGGCGTGACCAAGGTGGCGCCCGGAGACCACGTCGTGTGCTCGTTCATCCCCAATTGCGGCCACTGCCGCTACTGCTCCACCGGGCACCAGAGCCTGTGCGACCTGGGCGCCACGATCCTGTACGGTTCATTCCCCGACGGCAGCTTCCGGTTCCACTCCGGCGGCACCGACTACGGGCAGATGTGCATGCTCGGCACGTTCGCCGAGTACTCGACGATCTCCGAGCACTCGGTCGTGAAGGTCGACGAGTCGCTGCCGCTCGAGACCGCGGTGCTCGTCGGCTGCGGGGTGCCGACCGGCTGGGGCACCGCGGTATACGCGGGCGACGTGCGGGCCGGGGACACGGTCGTCATCTACGGCATCGGCGGGATCGGCATCAACGCGGTCCAGGGCGCCAGGCACGCCGGCGCGAAGAACGTGGTCGTCGTCGACCCGCTCGAGTTCAAGCGGTCGACGGCGCTGCAGTTCGGTGCGACGCACGCGTTCGAGTCCGCCGCCGCGGCGCAGGAGGCCGTGGTAGAGATGACGCGCGGCCAGGGCGCGGATGAGGCCCTGGTGACGGTGGGCGTCGTGGACGAGGACGTCATCTCGGCCGCCTTCGACGTGGTCGGCAAGGGCGGCGTGGTCGTCGTCACCGGGCTGGCCAACCCCGCCAAGCTGACGGTGCACGTGTCCGGCGGGGTGCTGACGCTGTTCGAGAAGACGATCAAGGGCAGCCTGTTCGGCTCGGGCAACCCGCAGCGCGACATACTCAAGATGCTCGACCTCTACCAGGCCGGCGCGCTCAAGCTCGACGAGCTCGTCACCGCGCGGTACTCACTGAACCAGGTGAACCAGGGCTACGCGGACCTGGTGGCGGGCAAGAACATCCGGGGCGTGGTCGTCCACGGCGGCTGACCGGAACGCCTCGCTCAGGACCGCCGTACGTCACCGCGGCCCCCACTTCGCCGGGCCGTAGGGCTGACGCCGGGGCGATGGCTGTGGTGGCAGTCCGCCTCTAGCCGGCTTGTTGTCACAACCCATCGGGCCCGCGGACGCCAGGGCTTCGCGGCCGGTGGCGGGCGGGCGACCGCGGTGAGAGACTCGGGAGCATGGCCGTCAAGGTGCCAGGAGCGCTCCTCGGGTCGGGGCGTAACGCGGATGCGTATGACATCGGGGGCGGGCGGGTGCTGCGCCGGTACCGCGACGGACGGGACTCATCGCGAGTAGCCGGCGAAGCCCAGGTGATGGCGCACGCCCGGGCGTGCGGCGTCCCGGTGCCCGAGGTCTTCGACGTCTGCGGCGCCGACATCGTAATGGAGCGCGCCGCCGGCCCGACCATGCTTGACGTGCTCGCTCGCCGGCCGTGGTCCATCCGGGTGCATGCCAGGGAACTTGCCCGGCTGCACGACCTCGTCCACCAGGTGCCGGCCTCCGGCCTGGCTGGGCTTGGCCTGCGGTCCCCCTTCGGCGCTGAGCCAGGCGACGGTCATGTGCTGCTGCATACGGACCTGCACCCGCAGAACGTGGTCCTGACCGGGACCGGGCCGATGATCATCGACTGGGAGGGCGCGAGCTTCGGTCCCGCGATCGTCGACGTCGCCCTGACGTGGGTGATCGTCGGGTACTCCGAGATCCCCCCGGGCCCGCGCATCCAGGCTGCCGTCATGTGGGCCTTCCAGGCGGCCTTCACGCGGTCGTTCGTCCGAGCCGCCGGGCCGCTCGACGAGTCATGGCAACAGACCGCGATCCGCCTGCGGCTGGCCGATCCCAACGTGCTGCCGGTCGAGGCTGTCCGGCTGGAGCGGATGGCCGCCGCTGCGCGGCGGCCCAAAACGTCGGGAACGTCGGGAACGTCGGGAACGAGCCGCTGACCCGGCACGGCGACGGCCCGCCGCTCCGTGACGGAGCCGCGGGCCGTTATTCGGGCCGTTATTCGGGCCGTTGGCCGGGGGTCTTGTTCCGGGCCGGGCGCTTACTGGCCGGCCGCTGCGGCCGCGGCGGTGAAGACCGGGAGGTAGCCGTCCTTCTGGCCGGTCGCGGTCGGGTGATAGGAGTTGCCGATGGGCAGGGTGACGCCGTTGAGCCAGCCGGCCCAGTCGCACAGCTCGTGGCCGGCGAACTGGGCGCGGACGTCGGCGAACGTGTCCCCCTCCGTCGCCGCGGCGGCCGCGATCACGCCGTCGAGCTCGTTGATGCCGGCGTCGAGCGCCCGATGGTCGGCGCCTGACAGCCCAATGCACAGCGCGGCGTTGAGGTCGTAGAAATCGGGATAGTCGAGCACGACGATCTTCGCATTCGGCGCGTGGGCCCGAATGTCGGCGAGCATCGTGTCAAGCAGGCCGGGCAGCGTGCCTGTCGCGTACTTCTCGGCCGCGGCGACGGCGCTTTCGCAGGAACTCGTCGACTTGAGCACGCAGGTTTCCATGATCGAGGAAAAGCCTGCGTCGTTACCGCCGATGGTAATGCTGACCAGGGTGGTACCCGCGCTGAGCGACGACAGCTGGCTGCTGATGACGTCGCTTGTCCGGGCGCCAGAGCAGGCGGCGAACGTGAACGACGCGACGGAGTTGGCCACCGCCCACAGCTTGGGGTAGGCATTGGGGCTCTGGCCGCAGGACCCGCTCGTGCTGCCCGCGCCGACCCCGGAGGAATAGGAGTCGCCGAGGGCGACGAAATGGACGGTCGAGGCGGCTTCAGCTGGGATGCCCGTCGCCGCGATCGCGGCGACGGTCCCCAGGGTAAGCGCGGTAACGCCAATGGCGAGCATGCGCGAGGAACGCACTTGTCACTCCAGGTGTCCGATCGATTACTGCATGCGCGCACTTCATTTGTAACACCCGCCCAATATCTTGAAAAGAGGCCCGCCTGGCCTTTTTATCCAGAACGTCATCGATAGTCACTTAAAGTAAGGTTCGCGGGGGTTCCATGCTCGACAGGCACAGGCGCCTCAGGAAGCTCCGGACCCGCGCTCGCTACGCGGCGCGTGGTGACGGTGGCGCGTGGGATCTGAGTACCTGCCTGCCGTCGGGACTTCGCGCCTCGGTGGTGCCGTCGGGGTGCAGGATCAGCTGCCAGCCGCGGCGGTGGATACAAACATCGTGATGAAACTGGCAGACCAGAGCACAGTTTTCGACAGAAGTTTCGCCACCGTCCTGCTTGTGGCGCAGGTGGTGCACGTCACAGTACACGGCGCGGCGGCCGCACTGAGGCCAGGCGCATCTCCTGTCGCGCAGCAGGACAGCGCGGCGGATGTGCGCGGGAATCGAGTCGCTGTAGCCGATGTCCAGCGGGAGCGACGGGGTGTTGTACGGCTTGTCGAGCAGCCCCTGGCGGAGGACCGCGGCGACCCCGGCCGGGCCGGAGACCAAGTCGATCGCGAGGCGGGCCATCGCATGGCGCAGGGCGCGCCAGGCCTCGGGAGACAGCGATCCGGACCTGGGGCGCGCGCTGCCGGCCACAGGAGCCGCGCTGCCGGCTACAGGAGCCGCGCTGCCGGCCGCAAGGCCGGCGCTGATGACTCCGCCGGCGCCTGTCGTTGCGCCTAGGCCGTCCGCCTCGGCGGCGGTCCGGGCCAGACCGATCATCTGGTCGATGACGCTGGGGTCCATGGTGCCGGTGACGACCGGGACGGCCTGCGCGTCGCATGCGGCCGTTTCAGCGTCGGTCCCGGTGAGGTAGCCGTCCTCGCCGAGGCGGGCGCGGATCCAGGCGTCCTCGAGTTCCTGAGCGCCGGGCAGCTGGCGCAGCTGCGACAAGGGGATGTGCACCACCGCCTGGGTGTCCGCGCCGGCCCGGGCGGGGACCAGCCGGGCCCGCAATAGCAGCGTGCAGGCCAGCTGCAGCGCGTCGTGGAACCGCTGCCCCTCGGTCCGGTCATCTTCCGGGCCTGCCTTCTTGCCGAGGGCCTCCAGCACCGCGCGGACCGCGGTAGCGCACTCGGGGGTCAGGTCACCGCGGATCACCCCTGCGTCCCCGAACGTGGTACCGAGCTGCACGTACCGGTCGTCTGGGTCGGGGTCATCGGCGTCGGGCTGCTGCCGCCGCCAGGCTTCGATCGCGCACGCGGCGATGGTGGCCAGGTCCTCGGTGGACGCGCCCGCCGCGGCGGCGTCCAGCAGGATCCGGTCGGTCTGGTCGCGCATCTCGGCTGGCAGCTTCCGCGTCCAGTCAGCGATGGTGAAGGCGAGGGAGCCGGTGATGTCGCCGGCGGCCAGCGCAGCGTCGAGCAGCGGCCGCTGGCCGAGCTGGCGCATCTGGCGGACCGCGGCCCGCGCGGCCTTCTTCGGCATGCCCGCCTTCGCAGCCAGCCACGATGACGACGAACCGTACCCGTCGGCATCGTGCGCGTCGGCCGCGTCGAACCGGCGCAGCAACCCAGCGTGCGCGGCGGTCAGTTTCGCCTGCACCTCGCCCAGGGCGACCAGCAGCTCGCCGCACGCCGACGCGTCCAGGCCGGCCACGGCCGCGTTCAGGTAGTCCGCCGCGGCCCCCAACACCGCTAGCGCCTGAGCCGTGCTAGAGAATCCGCGGTCGGCCGCAGCATCGATGGCGCCGCCAAGGGCGCGGCTGGCGTCTGCGGTACACATGATGGCTCACCTCCAGATGGGAACGGCTGTCCGCTGTTATTGCTGCTCAATCCGCGAACCTCCGTGCGCTCAGCGCTCGGAGCCTGTGCCTGAACTACCGGCTGCCGCCCATCCGTGGGCCTACAAGTAGATTACCAGTTCGATCAACATGCAGTCAACCCGAGCGCACAAGATCATTTCGATCTGCTCCTCGGTGCGGGGCGGCGGCCCGGGCGGGGCGAGATGGCGGTCCGGGCGGGGCGGCCGCGAGAGGCACGCGGGAAACGCGGGCTTAGTCCCCGGGTGGGCAGCAGGGCCCGGCGGCGCGCGCAGCAGGCGGCATTTAAGGTTGACCCGTGACGATTGTCCCTGACGCGAAGGACTGGACGTGGGTGCTGCGGCAGCCATGCCCTGAGTGCGGCCTTGACACGAGCTCGTTCGCCCGTGAGGAGGTCCCGGCGATGATCATGGCCAACGCGGCCGCCTGGCCCGCTCAGCTCACCGCGCCCGGCGCGGCGCGGCGGCCACGGCCGGACAAGTGGTCGGCGCTCGAGTACGGCTGCCACGTGCGCGACGCGCACCGGCTGTATGACTACCGGCTCGGCCTCATGCTGACACAGGACGACCCGCTGTACCCGAACTGGGACCAGGACGAGACGGCGGTCGCGGGCCGATACGACGCCCAGGACCCCGCGGCGGTCGCGGCGGAGCTCACCGCGGCGGCGCAGACGCTGGCCGCCCGCTTCGCCGCCGTGGCCGGTGATCAGTGGGCCAGGACCGGCCGGCGCGGCGACGGCGCCTCATTCACGGTGGAGACGTTCGCCAGGTACTTCGTGCACGACCCGGTGCACCACCTCTACGACGTCACGGGCGTCCGGTACGCCCAGCCGGAACTGTGAACGCCCGCGGCTTCGCCGGTTAGGCCCAAAAAGGGCCAGCTGGCTAGATCGGCGGGGAAACCCGGTCGCATGGCGCTGGCAAGAGAGCCGGCAAGGCCGCGAGGGTGACGCCGTTAGGCCGCGGTCGTGCCGAGGTAGACCTCCCATTGCGGGTCGCCGTCAAACTGCGCGCCGATGAGCCTCCAGTGCGCTCCCCTGGGCACCGCCGGGGCAACGGGGAGGGTCCAGCCTAGCTCGGACAGCAGGCGATCGGCCTTGCGGTGGTTGCACATCTGGCAGGCGGCCACGCAGTTCTCCCAGGTGTGCTGACCACCTCGGCTCCGTGGGATCACGTGGTCGATCGTCTCGCCGTGCCGGCCGCAGTAGGCGCACTTGTAGTTGTCCCTGCGCATCAGCGCCGCCCTGGTCAACGGGACACGGTTGCGCTGGGGGATGCGCACGTAGCGGCGGAGCCTGATGACGGACGGGGTAGCCACCGCGACCGTGGCGGCGTGGAGGAGCCTTCCCCCGGTGTCGTGATGAACGATCTCTGCCTTTTCGCCAAGGACCAGGCAGACTGCCCGCCGGAGACCGACGGTGGTAAGTGGCTCGTAGGTGACGTTGAGCAGCAGCACGCGTCGCACGGGCACCTCCGCGGGTACCTGTCTGTGAGGCGCCGCTCACACCGCCGGGACCGGGTCGCCCCGTCGTGACCGAAGCCACGTGCCTCTGCCAACCCTTATAGATTACAAGGCGATCCGTGGATTCTTGGTTAATGCCTGGTAACGAGCTACGGCTAAGGTTCGGGTATGGCTTCGCTTCCCGGCGGCTACCCCGCCGCGCGCCGACTTGACCTAACCGAGGACCTTCACGGCCGCCGCGTCGCCGACCCTTACCGCTGGCTTGAGGACACCGGATCGGCGGAGACCCAGCGGTGGCTCGCGGCCGAGGAAGAGGTGTGGGAGGGCTATCGCGACGCCCTGCCGGGCCGGGAGGCGTTCACGGCGCGGGTGCGCGAGCTGCTGCGCGTCGGGTCCGTCGGCCTGCCCGCGTGGCGCGGTTCGCGCCGCTTCTACACGCGGCGCGACCCGGACCAGGAGCACGCGGTCCTGTACGTCGCGGAGGGCGCCGGCGTCGCGGAGGGCGCGGGCATTGCCGAGGGCGCGGGAAGCGCGGGCGCGGAGCCGTCCGGCGACCGGCCGCCCGGCGGAGCCGGAACGGAGCGGGCGCTGATCGACCCGGTGGCGATCGACCCGGCGGGGCGCACGACGCTCGACGCCTGGTCACCGGACAAGGAGGGACGGCTGCTCGCCTACCAGCTCTCGCACGGCGGGGACGAGGAGGCGCTGCTGCGGGTGATGGACGTGGCCACCGGGAAGCTCGTCGACGGGCCCATCGACCGGTGCCGCTACTCCGAGGTGGCGTGGCTGCCCGGTGGCAAGGCGTTCTACTACACGCGGCGGCTGGCGCCCGACACGGTGCCCGCCGGGGAATCGCAGTACCACCGGCGCGTGTACCTGCACGTCGTGGGAACGCCGGCGGAGGCGGACACCGAGGTGTTCGGCGCGGGCCGGGACAAGATGACCTACTACCACGTCAGCGTCAGCCGGGACGGCCGCTGGCTCATACTCATCGAGTCGGTCGGTACCGCGCCACGAGAGGACGTCTGGATCGCCGACCTGACCGCGTCCGACCCCGCGGCGCCGGCGTTCGTCCCGCTCATGACCGGGCTCGACGCGATGGCCTCGCCGCGGGTCGGGCGGGACGGCAGGCTGTACGTGCTCACGGACCTGGCCGCGCCGCGCGGCCGGATCTGCGTCGCCGACCCGGCCGCGCCCGGGCCCGGCGGCTGGCGGGACCTGGTCGGCGAGGACCCCTCGGCCGTACTCAACGGTTACGCGATCCTCGACGGCACCGAGCTGTCACGCCCTGTGATTGTGGTGTCACGCTCCCGGCACGCGGTAAGCGAGGTCAGCGTGCACGACCTGGCCACCGGGGAGCTCGTGTCCGCGCTCGAGCTGCCGGGAATCGGCACCGTTGGCGGGATCGCGGAGCGGCCGGAGGGCGGCCACGAGGCGTGGTTCGGCTACACGGACTTCGCCACGGCCCCGATGGTGCTGCGCTACGACGCCACGACGGGCTCGGTCGGCACCTGGGCGGCATCGCCAGGAACGGCTGATTTTCTCCCCGCGGTGACCGCGTCGCAGGTCACGTACCACTCCGCGGACGGCACCGCGGTCCGGATGGTGATCATCGAGCCGGCGGGTGACACCGGCCCACGTTCCGGGATGAGATCGTGCATCCTCTACGGATACGGGGGGTTCGACATCAGCCTCACCCCGGCGTACTCGGCGAGCATCCTCGCCTGGGTCGAGGCAGGCGGCGTGTACGCGGTCGCCGGGCTGCGCGGCGGCAACGAGGAGGGCGAGGAATGGCACCGCGCCGGGATGCTCGGCCGCAAGCAGAACGTGTTCGATGACTTCCACTCGGCCGCCGAGTACCTGATCGCGGAGGGGATCACCACGACGTCCCGGCTCGCGGTGTGGGGCGGGTCGAACGGCGGGCTGCTCGTCGGCGCCGCCGTCACGCAGCGGCCGGAGCTGTTCGCCGCCGCGGTGTGCTCGGCGCCGCTGCTCGACATGGTGCGGTACGAGCGCTTCAAGATCGGCGAAACGTGGAACGTGGAGTACGGGTCGGCGGCCAAGCCGGAGGAACTGGGCTGGCTGCTCGGCTACTCGCCCTACCACCGGGTGCGGGACGGCGTGGCGTACCCGGCGGTGCTGTTCACCGTGTTCACCAACGACACGCGCGTTGACCCGCTGCACGGCTACAAGATGTGTGCCGCCCTGCAGCACGCGACCGCGTCGGCCAGGCCGGTGCTGCTGCGCGCGGAAGGCGAGGTGGGCCACTCACAGCGCGCGGTGTCCCTGTCCGCGGCGCTGTCCGGTGACTGCCTGGCCTTCGTGGCGCACGAGACCGGGCTAATGGTGCACGAGGCCGGGTTATCTGTCCTTGTGCCTGAAGGCGCGCAGAAAGGCCTCGGCGCGGATCGGCTTGTTGCAGACCCGGCAAACCGCGTGCACCGGGTAATGGTTCAGGTTGAACAGGTCGGCCTCGTCTCCGTCCCCCGTCACAGCACGGAACGAGCCCGGTGCCGGCTCCGCCGCGTGCACATGCTTATCTACCAGCCGCTCCCGCATGGTTCCCCCTCAGTTCCCCTCGCGGTCAACCCCGCTCACCAGGCCATTCGTGCGGGTCTCCCCTTACCCGCCCATGGCCCGTTCGCCCCAAGGCCCATCTTTTCACGATTTCGCGGCTCGCACCCGGGGGCGACCGCGAATCTGCGGCAAAACTTAAGTTTTACTGTCAATAAAGCCCGTACGGGCCCGTCGGCTCAACGGATGTCCTGCCGCGAGGCCGCCGCGCGCCTATCCTCGCGGGAGACGAGATATCGGGCGCTCGGCGTGGGAGGTTCGGCGTGCAAGGGCTTGTGCGGCTGTCGGTACTCGGTGCGGATCACGCGCCGGCCACGCTGATCAGCAGCTGCGGTCAGGACCCCGGCATCACCTGCCGGCTGGTCTGGAACGTGACGCACAACCAGCAGGCGGCCACGACCACCAGGGAGTTCCTCGCCGGGCCGGTGCACCTGCTGCTCCAGGTGCTCTTCGTCGTGCTGCTCGCCCTGGTGGTCCAGTGGGGGGTGAACCGGCTGATCAACCGGGTCACCGAGCGCGCGTCGCAGTCGCTGCTACCGAACCTGCGCAACGGCCGGGCCAGCTCCCTGCTGGCGCCTGGCCGGACCACCGGGCCGGCCTCCCAGCGGTTTGGGCGGCGGCGGCGGCGCAGCCCGACCGACGACGCGCTCGCCGACGACGCGGCGGCCGCCCGGGCGGGGACGCTGGCCACGGGAGACGGGCCGGCCTCCGGCGTCGCCCAGACGGGGGCCCACGGCGCCAGCCAGGGCGCGATCGACAGCGCGGCCGCGCAGGCGGAGACGGGGCTGGTCGACGAGCGGCGCAAGCAGCGGGTGCAGGCGCTCGGCGCCATCTTGCGCAGCGCCGCGTCGGTGACGATCTTCGCCATCGGCGGGTTCGTCATTCTCGGCGACCTGGGCATCAACCTGGCGCCGCTGCTCGCGAGCGCGGGCGTGGTCGGAGTCGCCATCGGCTTCGGCGCGCAGAGCCTGGTCAAGGACTACCTGTCCGGGATCTTCATGCTGGTCGAGGACCAGTACGGGGTGGGTGACGTGATCACGGTCGGCGCTGCCACCGGGACGGTGGAGACCGTCACGCTCCGGGTGACCCGGGTGCGGGACGTGAACGGGATCGTGTGGCACATCCGTAACGGCACGATCGACACGGTCGGCAACGAGTCACAGGGCTGGGCCCGGGCAGTGATCGACTTCCCGGTGCCGTTCGATGCCGACCTGGCGACGATCAGGGAACTGTTCGCGCAGACGGGGAACGGGATGTGGAACGAGCCGACCTGGCGGGCGGTCATGCTCGAAGCGCCCGAGGTGTGGGGGGCTCAGGAGATTTCCAAGGACCAGGTAACCATGCGGATGGTGGTGAAGACCTCGCCGCTGCGCCAGTGGGAGGTCGAGCGGGAGATGCGCGCCAGGATCAAGCGCGCGCTGAAGGAGGCGGCCATCATGCCTCCCCCGGCCGGGGAGTCGAAGATGGCGGTTAGGCTGACCAGGGAGTGATTGAGGAGTTATGAGCGAGCGAAGTGGTCAGCCCGTCACGTTCTACGAAGCGGTCGGCGGCGAGGAGACGTTCACCCGGCTGGTGCACCGGTTCTACCAGGAGGTGGCGGCCGACCCGCTGCTGCGGGCCGTCTACCCGGCGCAGGACCTGGGGCCCGCCGAGGAGCACCTGCGGCTGTTCCTCATCCAGTACTGGGGCGGCCCGTCCACCTACAACGAGCTGCGCGGCCATCCCCGGCTGCGGATGCGGCACGTCCGGTTCCACATCGGCGAGACCGAGCGCGACCGGTGGCTCAAGCACATGCGGACGGCGCTTGACGAGCTGTCCCTGCCCGACGCGCTCGACGCGCAGCTCTGGGACTACCTGGTGATGGCCGCGCACTCGCTGGTCAACGCCGTGCCGGAGAACACGCCCGGGCCTGGCGGGCGCGGCGAGCTGGGCATCTCGCCCGCGTAACACCACCTCATCCGCCTGGCGATTGCGACTTCGCAAGCCGTAACGTCTGGTGTTGTGAACAAATGGCATGAACTGCTGAGCACGCCAGAATGGGCGGCGTTCCTGCACGAGGAGGTCCTGCCCGTCGTCACGCGCGGCGTCGACCTCGGCAACGACCTGCTGGAGATCGGGCCGGGGCCGGGGGCGTCGACGGAGTGGCTGCGGCACCGGGTCAAGCGCCTTGTCGCCGTCGAGCTCGAGCCCGAGGCAGCGGCCGCGCTCGGGGAGCGGTTCGCGGGGACGAACGTGGAGGCGGTCGCCGGGGACGCCAGCGCGCTCCCCTATCCGGACGAGTCCTTCGACACGGTCGGCATGTTCACCATGCTGCACCACGTGCCGACGCGGGCCATGCAGGACGCGATCCTCGCCGGGGCGTTCCGCGCGCTGCGGCCCGGCGGGGCGCTCATCGGCTCCGACAGCCTGGCCAGCGACCAGCTGCACCGGTACCACGAGGGCGACACCTACAACCCGGTCGAACCCGCCGCCTTCCTCACCCGGCTGCAGACGATCGGCTTCGGCGAGATCATGTTCGAGGTCAGCGACCGGCTGCTGTTCCGGGCCCGCAAGCCGCGGGCCGGGGGGAAGCGGGGGAATAGCGGGGACGGGCGGAAAACGCCCCGTTCGGGATGATGCCGAAGGGCCGCCACTCGCTAAGCGGCAGCCCTTCGGATACCTCAGGCCGGCTGCGACCTAGCCGCGGGTGAGCTTGCGGTAGGTGACGCGGTGCGGGCGGGCGGCCTCGGCGCCGAGGCGCTCCACCTTGTTCTTCTCGTAGGACTCGAAGTTGCCCTCGTACCAGAACCAGTTCGCGCCGCCCTCCCAGGCCAGGATGTGCGTCGCGATCCGGTCGAGGAACCAGCGGTCGTGGCTGGTGATCACGGCGCAGCCGGGGAACTCGAGCAGCGCGTTCTCCAGGCTCGCGAGAGTCTCCACGTCCAGGTCGTTGGTCGGCTCGTCGAGCAGCAGCAGGTTGCCGCCCTGCTTGAGGGTGAGCGCGAGGTTCATCCGGTTGCGCTCGCCGCCGGACATGACGCCGGCCGGCTTCTGCTGGTCGGAGCCCTTGAAACCGAACGCGGCCACGTAGGCGCGGCTGGGGAACTCCACGTTGCCGACGCGGATGAACGTCTCGCCGTCGGAGATCGCCTGCCAGACGTTCTTGTCCGGGTCGAGCCCGGCGCGGTTCTGGTCGGAGTAGGAGAGCGTGACCGTGTCGCCGACGCGGACCGTGCCGCCGTCCGGCTTCTCCTCGCCGGTGATCATCTTGAACAGCGTGGTCTTGCCGACGCCGTTCGGGCCGATGACGCCGACGATGCCGTTCCTCGGCAGGGTGAAGGACAGGTCGTCGTAGAGCACCCGGTCGTCGAAGCCCTTGACCAGGTGCTCGACCTCGACCACCGTATTGCCGAGCCGTGGGCCCGGCGGGATCTGGATCTCCTCGAAGTCCAGCTTCCTGTTCTTGTCCGCCTCGGCGGCCATCTCCTCGTAGCGATCGAGCCGCGCCCGCGACTTGGTCTGGCGGGCGCGGGCACTCGACCTGACCCACTCGAGCTCGTCGTCGAGGCGCTTGCGCATCTTGGCGTCCTTGGCGCCCTCGACCTTGAGGCGGCCGGCCTTCGTCTCGAGGTAGGTGGAGTAGTTGCCCTCGTAGGGGTAGGCGTGGCCGCGGTCGAGCTCGAGGATCCACTGCGCGACGTTCTCCATGAAGTACCGGTCGTGGGTGACCGCGATCACCGTGCCGGC
>Ga0265337_1000723_pt1 | contig 17366 bp, 15 predicted proteins | sample 42122metaG_FD_192441 | JGI IMG/M metagenome (GOLD analysis project Ga0265337, IMG submission 192441) | Rhizosphere microbial communities from Carex aquatilis grown in University of Washington, Seatle, WA, United States - 4-21-22 metaG | ecosystem: Host-associated > Plants > Roots > Rhizosphere >... | reverse complement strand
CTTGGGCGGGACCTTCGGCGGCGGCCCCGGTTTCGGATGCAGGATGGAGTCCTTGAACCAGAAGTCCAGCTCCTTGGCGCCGCAACCGTCGCCCACCGGGACCGGCGGCTGCGCGCGGCAATTCGGCGAATCGGCCGGACATTTCAGCCGAACATGGATGTGGTCGTCGTGGCCGTACCAGGGCCGCACCTTGGCCATCCAGCCGTCATGCTTTTTGTCCTCGACCCGGCACAGTTCCTTCTTGATCGCGGCATTGACCAGCACGCGCTCGACCTCGGGCTGCTGCGCCGCGGTGCGTATGAAGGCGACGTCGGCCGGTGTCCAGGTTTCCGGATTGACGCGCAGTTTATCGGCGGCGACCAGATTGCTGGCCGAAATGTCCTCGCGCTCCTTCTTGCTGAGTTCGTGGTTCGGCATCGGCATGAACCAGATGTCCACGTCGAGGCCGATCTGATGGCTCAAATGGCCGAACGGCAGCGGGCCGCCACGCGGCTGCGCCATGTCGCCGACCAGGACGCCCTTCCAGCCGGTCGCCTTGGCGGCCAGCGGCGCGAACCGCTCCAGGAATTTGACCAATTCCGGATGGCCCCAATTGCGATTGCGCGACAGCCGCATCACCTGCCAGTTCGGGCCGTTGACCGGCAGCTCGACGCCGCCTTGCAGACAGCCGCGCGGGTAGTAGCCGATGGCCATCGCGTGGCCGAGGCTCGGCAGCTCCTTTTTCGAGAACAGGACCTTGGCCGGCAGTTTTTCTTCCGCGACCGCGGGCTTTGCCGGCGGCATCGGTGTCGGACTCGACGTCTGCGCGCGGCTGCTGCCGGCGAGCGCGCCGGCAAACGCAAGCGACAGGGCAAACGCGATGGCGATTCGGGCGGTCATGATGCTTCCGATTTAGCGATTCTACCTTCGACTGTCAGGTTAAATGCGGGAAAATAACGGCGAGGGCCGGGTAATAACCAATACCTCAGGATTTTAGGCAAAATTCAACAATTCTTGCCAGGATGAAACCGCAACTCGCCCCCGGGAAAGCCCACGATGCCGCGTCTCGCCATTGTCCTTGCCGCTGTCGCCGTCCTGCTCGGCGGCCTCGCGCCCGCGCAAGCCGGCATCGTGGTGACCGTGGACAAATCGGCGCAGCGCCTGTCGGTCGTGGTTGACGGCGCGCCGCGCTATCAATGGCCGGTGTCGACCGCGCGCATCGGTTATAGCACGCCGAACGGCAGCTATCGGCCGCAGCGGCTCGAGCGCAAATGGTTCTCGCGCAAATACGACTGGTCGCCGATGCCCTATTCGATCTTCTTCAACGAAGGCTACGCCATCCACGGCAGCTACGAGATCTCACATCTCGGCCGGCCGGCCTCGCATGGCTGCATCCGCCTGCATCCGCAAAACGCCGCGCTGCTGTTCGCGCTGGTGAAGGAGCGGATGGACGACACCACCATCGTGGTGACCGGCGAGCGGCCGGAGAAGACGCGCGCGCGCGAGGCGGATCCGGACGAGCCGCATCGCGTGCGTCGCAGCCATCACGTCCACGAGACGGTGCCCCGGCCACAGACGTCCTTCGGCGAGGCTGGAAGCTGGCACAATAGCAGTCAATGACGGCGCGGCTCCCACGCCAAAAAATCATTGCACGTGATTGCCGATCCGGTTGTCAAACAGCCATGCGTCATCGCCCCTGTTCTTTGATGCGCGGGGTGCGCATGGTTCCCTTTTTCCGTTTCCCCAAGAGGGGAATGGAGCGCCGGGAGGCGCCAGGGGCTGGCGAGGCCCCTTTAGCGGAGCTTGCGAGGCCCCGCTGCGCGCCTACGGCCATTCCCGGTTACCCGGGGTGACCGCTTGCGAGGCGCGCGCGCCCAATGACGTAGGGCGCTGCGCCTCCCGGCGCTCCACTTACGATGCGCGTTGTCGGCGCACCGCACCTTGTCCCGCCATCAAACGTCACTCGAGATGACGCCCTCTGCGAACAAAGCAAATCCCGATTATTCTAAGATAGGAATAAAGTCAAGAGGATCGGAAGCCTCACACATCCACCTTCAGCGCCGCAATAAATGCTTCCTGCGGAATGGCGGCCTTGCCGAACTGGCGCATGCTGCTCAATACCCCATGCGTCCGTACATTCTCGCGGCAATCGCGGTCAGCGCCGCGGTTACGGCGAGCAGGACGGCGAAATCAAGCAACAATCCATAATCCGACGTTCCATTCGTCAGCATGAGCGCCCGCAGCGCATCGACTTCATAGGTGAGCGGATTCGCGTGCGACACCGCGCGCAGCCAGTCCGGCATCAGCGACAACGGATAAATGGCATTGCTGGCAAAGAAGATCGGCATGGTCAGGACCTGGCCGATTCCCATGAATCGCTCGCGCGTCTTCACGATGCACGCGATGATCAGCGACAGCGTGGAGAACAGGGCCGAACCGAGCATAATGGCGGCGGCGACGCCGAGGATGCTCAGGGGATTAAGGCTGATGCCGACGCCGAGAAGAAGCGCGAGCACATAGACGATCAGCCCTTGCGATAAGGCCCGCACGCCGGCCGACAGCGCCTTGCCGAGCACGAGCGCCGAACGCGGCGCGGGACTGACGAGATAGCGCTGCAGGACTCCGAGATCGTGTTCCCAGATTGCTGAGATGCCGTAAAAGATCGCCACGAACAACGCGCTTTGCGCCAGGATGCCGGCGGAGAGGAAGTCGAGGTAGGGAATGTTCCCCGGCGCCACGCCGCGAACGCGCGCCATAACCTCGCCGAACAGCATCAACCACAACACCGGCTGGACCGCGCGGGTGAGCAGCTCCAACGGATCGTGATAGAGCTTCTGCACCTCGGCGGCGGCCACACCCAAGGTCTGAATCACATAGTCGCCGAGCGCCTGGCCAACCGACCTGTCAACCATGCTCACTGGCTGCCCGACGTTCGCGCCTGATTTCGCCATAGTTTCCCTCGGTTTCGGTTTCGCTCGTCTCGGCGACGAGTTGGAGAAAAACGTCATCGAGCGTGGCATCAGGCCCGACGCGCGCTTTCAATTCGGCGGGAGTGCCGACGGCCGCGATCCGTCCGCGGTCGATGAGTGCAATGCGGTCGCAGAACTTGTCGATTTCATCCATGTGATGCGATGTCACGATCATCGTCCGCTGGAACCTGTCTCTGAGGTCGAGGACATGCTCCCAGACCGTCTCTCGGGCACCGGGATCGAGGCCAACCGTAGGCTCGTCGAGGAACAGCACGACCGGACGATGCAGAAAGCTCTGAGCAATCTCGAGCCGCCGGATCATGCCACCGGAGTACTGCCCGGCGAGATGGGAGGCCACCTCCGAAAGCCCCATGCGCGCGAGCGCCTCCGTGATGCGTTCTGTCCGTTCCCGTCGCGGGATGCCGTAGAGGCGCGCGGACAGCAGCATGTTTTCATAACCGGTGAGCGAACCGTCGGCCGACAGAAGCTGCGGGACATAGCCGATGTGCCGCCGCACCTCGGCAGGCTGCGCGACGATATCGTAGCCGGCAATCTTGGCCGATCCGGACGTCGGCGGCAGCAACGTCGTCAGCATTTTGATCAGCGTGCTCTTGCCCGCGCCATTCGGGCCGATCAGGCCGAAAATCTCGCCCTGATTGATCGTCAGCGTCACGCGATCGACGGCGGTCAGATCGCCGAATTTTCGAGTGAGCGTGAATGCTTGTACAGCGGCATCTGGAATTGGAGCGTCCGCCTGATCGTCCGGCATGAGCACAAATCCTCGTACGCCCCGATTGTCATTATAGCAGAGCGGGACGCGTTGCCGGTGGCGAAACGCTTACGCGTCGATCCAATGTATATCCGGCTCTTTTCTGGGAACTGCCGGGGCTGCGGCTTTCGGATGCCCGACGATGATGGGAGCGACAGGCATATAATTTGCCGGGAGTTTCAGCGCCGCTTTTCCTTCCGGCGTTATGAGCCATTTCTGTGCAAAGCCGATCCAGCATGTCCCCAATCCGGCGGCGCGCGCCGCCAGCATCAGGTTCTCGGCCGCCAGCGAGCAGTTCTCGACCGCCCACGGGCTTTCCGCCGCGCTCGATATCAAGATGAGCGCCGGCGCATGATAGAAAATATGGAAGGTTGGATTGCTCAGCCGTTCCTGAAAATGGGGCAATAGAGCCGCGGGCGAGGTTCGCAGCATATGCGCCTTCGCTTCGTTCGATATGCGTGCGAGAACCGCTTGGTCGCGCACCACGCAGAACGACCACGGCTGTTGATTGACTGCGCTTGGCGCCTGAATGGCCGCGTCGATCAATTCGCGGATCGTCTTTTCATCGACCGGCTCGGCGGTATATTCGCGCACGGCGCGCCGGCTGTAGATCGCTTCCCTGAGGTCCATGACCGGCCCGCCTTGCCATTTTCGGATTGGCTATTCTAGGCAGGCGGTAGATTTATGGTTTGATCTTGATCAACCGCTCAAACATCTACCTTCAGCGCCGCGATAAACGCTTCCTGCGGAATATCGACCTTGCCGAATTGCCGCATCTTCTTTTTGCCTTCCTTCTGCTTGTCCAGCAGCTTGCGTTTGCGCGTGGCGTCGCCGCCGTAGCATTTGGCGGTGACGTCCTTGCGGAAGGCGCGCACGGTCTCGCGCGCGATGATCTTGCCGCCGATCGCGGCCTGGATCGGCACCACGAACATGTGCGGCGGGATCAGTTCTTTCAGCTTCTCCGCCATGGCGCGGCCGCGCTGCTCGGCGCGGGTGCGATGCACCAGCATGGCGAGCGCGTCCACCGGATCGCTATTGACCAGCATCTGCAGCTTGACCAGATCGGCTTCCTTGTAATCGGTGAGGTGATAGTCGAACGAGGCGTAGCCGCGCGACACCGATTTCAGCCGGTCGTAGAAATCGAACACCACCTCGTTGAGCGGCAGGTCGTATTTCACCATCGCGCGGTTGCCGACGTAAGTGAGCTCTTTCTGGGCGCCGCGGCGGTCCTGGCAGAGTTTCAACACCGAGCCGAGATATTCGTCCGGCGTCAAAATCGTCGCTTCGATCCACGGCTCTTCCATGGTCAAGATCTGCGTCGGGTCCGGCATGTCGATCGGATTATGGATCTCGATTTCCTTGCCGTTGCGCAGTTTCATCTTGTAGATCACCGAGGGCGCGGTCGCGATCAGATCGAGATTGAACTCGCGCGCCAGCCGTTCCTGGATGATCTCCAGATGCAGTAGGCCGAGGAAGCCGCAGCGGAAACCGAAACCGAGCGCGGCGCTCGTCTCCATCTCGTAAGAGAAGCTGGCGTCGTTGAGCCGCAGCCGGCCCATGGCCGCGCGCAGGTCCTCGAAATTGGCGGCGTCGACCGGGAACAGGCCGCAGAACACCACCGGGATCGCCGGGCGGAAACCGGGTAACGGCTCGTCCACCGGATTGCGCTCGTCGGTGATGGTGTCGCCCACGCGCGTATCGGCGACTTCCTTGATCGAGGCGGTGAGCATGCCGATCTCGCCCGGGCCGAGCTCGTCGACTTGCGTGAGCTTGGGCTTGAACACGCCGACGCGATCAACTTCATAGTGCGCGGCGATGCCGATCATGCGGATGCGCTGGCCCTTCTTGAGCACGCCGTCGACCACCCGCACTAGCACCACGACGCCCAGATAGACGTCGTACCAGCTGTCGACCAGCAGCGCCTTGAGCGGGGCGTCGCGGTCGCCTTTCGGCGGCGGCAGACGGGTGACGATCGCTTCCAGTACCTCGGGCACGTTCTCGCCGGTCTTGGCTGAGATCATGATCGCGTTGGAGGCGTCGAGCCCGATCACGTCCTCGATCTGCTTCTTGACCGCTTCAGGCTCGGCCGCCGGCAGATCGACCTTGTTGAGCACCGGCACGATTTCGTGGCCGGCATCGATGGCGTGATAGACGTTGGCGAGCGTCTGCGCCTCGACGCCCTGGCTCGCGTCCACCACCAGCAGCGAGCCCTCGCAGGCGGCGAGCGAGCGGTTGACCTCGTAGGCGAAATCGACGTGGCCGGGGGTGTCGATCAGATTGAGGATGTAATCCTTGCCGTCGCGCGCTCTGTAATTGAGCCGCACGGTCTGCGCCTTGATCGTGATTCCGCGCTCGCGCTCGATATCCATGGAATCGAGCACCTGCTCCTTCATCTCGCGCAATTCGAGCCCGCCGGTGAGCTGGATCAGCCGGTCGGCCAGCGTCGATTTGCCGTGGTCGATATGCGCGACGATGGAGAAATTGCGGATATTCTGGATCGGGACCGCCGTCATGGCCGCGAGATAACACTCGCGCCTAGCGCCTTCAAGCGAGTGATGGGCTTAATCCCTTGTGACATGGACGATTTTTGCGCCCCATGCGATAGAACCCGGCAAATGCCCATGCTTGCGCCCATAAACGCCCTGCGCGACGCGCTGATCGATCCGGCGCGGCGCGAGCGCAGCGTTCTGGTCTCGCTCGCGGCCTATCTCGTGCTGTGGACGATCTACGGCACCATCGCCAAAAGCAGCCAGGGCCTGCACCCCGACATGACCGAGCTGATCGCGTGGTCGCGCGATCTGGCCTGGGGCTACAAGCACCCGCCGCTCGCGGCGCTGATCGTGCGGCTGTGGTTCAGCGTGTTTCCGGTCGCCGAGTGGTCCTATTACCTGCTCGCGATGCTGATGCCGACCATCGCGCTGTGGATCGTGTGGCGGCTGTCGGCGGATTATCTCGACATCGAGAAGCGCGTCATCGGACTGGCGCTGCTTATGTTGGTTCCATTCTTCAATTTCCATGCCCTTAAGTTCAACGTGAACACGGTGCTCATCCCGGCCTGGGCGGCGACCACGTTGTGGTTTCTGCGCTCGTACAAAACGCACAGTCCCGTTTATGCCGCGCTCGCCGGCGTGGGCGCCGCGGCCTGCATGCTCGGCAAATACTGGTCGGTGTTTCTGCTCGCGGGCCTCGCCGTCGCCGCGCTGATCGATAAACGGCGCGCCGGCTATTTCCGCTCCGCCGCGCCCTGGATCACCATATGCGTCGGTCTGATCGTGATCGCGCCGCATTTGCTCTGGCTTTATCGCAGCGACTTCGAGCCGTTCGGCTACGCTATGATCGTTCACGGCGGCAAACCGTTTGTCGATACCGCCTACACCGTGCTCGGCTACCTCGCCGGCTCACTCGGCTACGTCGCGATCCCGGTTATCGTCGTGCTGGCCGCGGCGCGGCCAAGCCGCGCGACGATCGCCGAGATGGTGTGGCCGGGCGACACCGAGCGCCGGCTGGCAGCGGCCGCGTTTTGGGCGCCCTTGCTGCTTCCTGCTGTGGGCGCGCTGGCCAGCGGCATCGAGATCACCTCGCTGTGGTCGATGACGGCCTGGACCTTGTTGCCGACGCTGCTGCTGTCGCCGCCGGCGGTGACGTTGCGCGACATCGACACGCGCCGCATCCTCGCCGCCGCGGTTGCGATTCCGTTGTTGATGCTCATCGCTTCACCCGTGATCGCGGTCGTCGCGCAGCGCAACGGTCCTCATCCGGCCAGTGCGCAATCGGATCTGCTCGCTGCGCAAGTCGAGCGCGCCTGGCACGAGATAACGCCGCAGCCATTGCGCTATGTCGGCGGCGAGGCCGATCTCGCCTTTGGCATCATCGCTTACGCGAGCGAGCGGCCGCGCGCGCTGACCGATATGCCTCAGCAGGTCGCGGCCGAGCTGGCACGCAGCGGAATGGTTTTGGTGTGTTTCGCCGAAGACGCCGGTTGCAGCAGCAAGGCGAGCGCGCAGGCCGCGACGGGCCGCCGCATCGAAAGCGAGATCGTGCGCAATTATCTCAGCTTTGCGGGCAAGCCGCAGCGCTACACGATCCTGATCGTGCCGCCGCGGCCGTAACTGCTCAATACCGGTAATGATCGCCCTTGAACGGACCTTCCTGCGGCACGCCGATATAGGCCGACTGCTTGTCGGAGAGCTTGGTCAGCTTGACGCCGATCTTGTCGAGATGCAGCCGCGCCACCTTCTCGTCCAGATGCTTGGGCAGCGTGTAGACCTGGTTCTGGTACTTGCCGGGATTGGTCCACAATTCGATCTGCGCCAGCGTCTGGTTGGTGAACGACGACGACATCACGAAGCTCGGATGCCCCATGGCGTTGCCGAGATTCACCAGGCGGCCTTCCGACAGCAGGATGATGCGCTTGCCGTCGGCGAACTCGACCTCGTCCACCTGCGGCTTGATGTTGTGCCATTTCAGATTGCGCAATGAGGCGATCTGAATCTCGCTGTCGAAGTGGCCGATATTGCAGACGATGGCGCGGTGCTTCATCTTGCGCATGTGCTCGATGGTGATCACGTCGACATTGCCGGTGGCGGTGACGAAGATGTCGGCGCGCGGCGCCGCCTCTTCCATGGTGACGACCTCGTAGCCTTCCATCGCCGCCTGCAACGCGCAGATTGGATCGACTTCCGACACCATGACGCGGCAGCCGGCCTGGCGCAGTGACGCGGCCGAGCCTTTGCCGACGTCGCCGAAGCCGGCGACCATCGCCACCTTGCCGGCCATCATCACGTCGGTGCCGCGGCGGATGCCGTCCACCAGCGACTCGCGGCAGCCGTAGAGGTTGTCGAATTTCGATTTGGTGACGCTGTCGTTGACGTTGATCGCCGGGAACAGCAGGCGGCCTTCCTTGGCCATCTGGTAGAGCCGGTGCACGCCGGTGGTGGTTTCCTCGGTGACGCCGCGCACTTGCTTGGCGAGTTTGGCGTACCAGCCGGGCTGATCCTTGATCCGCTTCTTGATGGCGGCGAACAACACTTCCTCTTCCTCGTTGCCGGGATGGGCGAGCACGCCGGCATTGGTCTCGGCCTGCAGGCCGAGGTGCAAAAGCAACGTGGCGTCGCCGCCGTCGTCGAGGATCATGTTAGGGAAGCCGCCGTCCGACCATTCGAAGATGCGGTGGGTATAATCCCAGTAGTCGGTGAGGCTCTCGCCCTTGACCGCGAACACCGGCACGCCGGCTTGCGCGATCGCCGCGGCGGCGTGGTCCTGCGTCGAATAGATGTTGCACGATGCCCAGCGCACATCGGCGCCCAGATGCGTGAGCGTCTCGATCAGTACCGCGGTCTGGATGGTCATGTGCAGCGAGCCGGCGATGCGGGCGCCGCGTAGCGGCTGCCCGGGCCCATATTCCTCGCGCGTCGCCATCAGGCCGGGCATTTCGGTCTCGGCGATGGCGATCTCGTTGCGGCCCCAGGCCGCGAGCGCGATGTCCTTGACGACGTAGTCGCCGGCTTTGGCTTTCGGCTTGGTGGAAGCGGTCATGACGGTCCTATGCAGCACGCGTGAAAACGCTGGTTTGTCGGCCCGAGCCTATAACAGGCCGCCGCCGACCTCGCAACGCATATATAAAGATTTCTTTATGTTGATTTGGGCGGCCGGCTAAGGCGCCCATGCTCACCGCTCACCGACGATGTCTTTACCTTGCGGCGCGGCCGGCGGGTTAGCTTTCACCACGCCCGCTTTGGCCAGGGCGGCGCCGACCTGCTGCATCCGGTTGATGAGATCCACGGCGGCGAGCGGCTGCAGCACCAGGCGGCAGACCGGATAGCGCCGGCCAGTAGCCGGCGCATCCGGCTTCACGTCGTCCATGCGGGTAACGGCGAACTCCAGCCGCAGCGTCTGCCCGTCGAATGACAAACCGCTGATGCTGTCGGCAAAGGTCTCCAGGCAATCCGGCCGGTCGAGATAGCGGAGGGTGACGGCCGGGCGCGGGGGCGCGGCCGCTGCTGCTGCCGCTGGCGCCGTTTTAGTGTCGGCCGCAACCGGCTTTTTTTGGTCTTCCTTCTTCTCGAACATGCTTGCTCTCCCTGACCCGCGACGCTCGCGCCCCCGCAACATCCGGGTGGCTCAAAAGACGCGTAGGCCATGGTAGCACAAAGGCGGGCTGGTGAGCGGACCGGGAGCGGGTCCGCGCGGCGTTTAATCCTCTTCGCCAAAGCGCGAGGCGATCAGCGCGCACAGCGCATCCACCGCCGCCGCCGCTTCCTTGCCGGTCGCCTGGATGGTGATGGTGATTCCGGGCCCCGCGGCCAGCATCATCAGGCCCATGATCGAGGTGCCGCCGACGCTTTCGTTACCGCGGGTCACGATGATGGCGGCGTCGAATTGTTCGGCGGTCTGCACGAATTTGGCCGAGGCGCGGGCGTGCAGGCCCTTCTTGTTGACGATTTCGATCTCACGCACGACGGTGGCGGAGCTATCCTGGGGCAGAGCGCCGTCCGCTTGAGCGGGGCCGTTCATTTACCGGTGAGCACCCGGCTGGCAATCGTACAGTATTTGCGCCCGGCTTCCTGGGCGGCAGCCACCGCCTGTTCGAGCGGGCAGGTCTCGCGCACCTTGGCGAGCTTGATCAGCATCGGCAGATTGATGCCGGCCAGCACCTCGACCTTGGGCTGGCTCATCACCGAAATAGCGAGATTGGAAGGCGTGCCGCCGAACATGTCGGTGAGGATGGCGACCCCGCTGCCGCTGTCCACCCGCTTGACCGCATCGAGAATGTTCTTGCGGCACTGCTCGACGTCGTCGTCGGGGCCGATGGTCACCGCCTCGATCTGGCGCTGCGGGCCCACCACATGCTCCAGCGCTGAGCGGAACTCGATGGCGAGCCGCCCGTGGGTCACAAGTACGAGGCCGATCATCCGGAACTCCTCGCGGGCGCTACGCTGCGCCGCACGAATGGGGGCGCATTGAGGCCCATTCGAAGGCCCGTTGCAAGGGCTTGCCTCGCTATATAAGCGCTCTGCTGCACTGCGAAAAGGTGGGGCCAAAGGGGGGCTCTGAAGTGTCCGTTTTCGGCGGTGGCGATCCTAGGCCCGTTATGGTTAATTTTTTCCACCGGACGACGGGAGCCGCGGGTTAGCCTGGATGCAGGCCCCAGGTCAATTGCCGGCGGGGGATGTCTTGAGGAGTGCCAGCAGCATGGCCAAGGACGGCATTCCGGGCGCGACCGCCAGCCGCGGCAGGCTAACCCCGCCAATGATGGCCTTTCCGGCCTCCTGACCCGGCTGCCGGGCGGCATCCTCGGCCGCCAAATCCACCACCAGCCCAACCGCCGCCACGCCCTCATAGGGTAGGCGCCTGATGCCGAGGCCGCGGATTTCGAGCATTCCGGCCAACGCCGTGGCCGGGCGCACCAGCAATCGGCCCGCGCAGGCCTCGATATGGGCGCGGTCGTCCGCCACCAGCCGGGTGAAGGGCAGGGCGCTTTGCAGCAGATCCCAGACCAGTCGCGATTTGCCGGAACCGGCCGGGCCGCGGATCAGCGCCGCCTTGGGCCCGATCAGCACGGCGGAGGCGTGGATGGTTGCCGTGTCGGCCGCCATCACATCGCCGGCAGCCGCACCACGAAGCGCGCGCCGAGCACACGCGGCTCTTGGCCGGCGGCGGCGACGCTGGTGCGGTTTTCGACCCGGATGCTGCCGCCATGGGCTTCGACGATCTGCTTGGAGATCGACAGGCCGAGACCGGAATTCTGTCCGAAGCCCTGGTGCGGGCGGTCGGTATAGAAGCGTTCGAAGATCTTATCCAAGGCTTCCGGGCGGATGCCGGGGCCGTCGTCGTCGACCACGATCTCGATCTCGTTCTTGAGCCGGCGGCAGGTGATGCGCACGGTGCCGCCTACGGCTGAGAACGAGCGCGCATTGTCGATCAAATTGCTCACGACTTGGCCCAGCCGCGAGTCGTGGCCCGGCGCCATGAAAGCCGCCGGGCTGCCGCCTTCGAAGGCGAGCGTCACGTTGACGTCGTCGGTGCGGATTTCGTTGGCGGCGGTCACCAGCGCGTCGAGCAGCTTGGCGAAATCGACTTGGGCGGCCTCCTGCCGCTGCAGTTCGGCATCGAGACGGCTGGCGTCGGAAATATCCGAGATAAGGCGATCGAGCCGCTTCACGTCATGCTCGATCACCTCGAGCAGCCGGCGGCGGCTGTCGTCGGTCTTGGCCAGCGGCAGCGTTTCGACTGCCGAGCGCAGCGAGGTGAGCGGATTGCGCAATTCATGCGCCACGTCGGCGGCGAAGCTTTCGATCGCCTCGATGCGGGTATAAAGCGCGTTGGTCATTTCGCGCAGCGCGCCCGACAGATCCCCGATTTCGTCGCGCCGGCGGGTGAAGTCGGGGATCTCGACGCGGCTACGGATGCGCCGGCGCACGCGCTCGGCGCCGTCGGCGAGGCGGCGCACCGGGCCGGCGATGGTGCCGGCCAGCAGCATGGAGAGCACCACCATGACGGCGGCGGCGACCAAAAATACCTTGACGATGGCGAGCCGCTCGGCCTCCACCATGTCGTCGATGTCGGCGCCCTGTGTGGACAGCATCAGCGCGCCGCGCACGGCGCGGAAGCGTTGTACCGGCACCGCGACCGAGACGATCACCTCGCCGCGGTCGTTGACCCGCACCATGCTGGCATGCAGCCCGTTGAGCGCCTGCTCGATCTCCGTATAGCCCTTGCCGTTCTCCGGTCCGAGTTCCTTGTAGAGCGGCAGGTCGCCGCGGCCGAACCAGCGGCGTACGGCGATGAAGGAGCGCTCCATGAGGCCGGGCTTTTCGGTGTCCGGCGGCGGCAGGTCGAAACGCAGCACGTCGCCGCGGCCGTACAGATTGCGGCTGTCGAGGATCAGCACGCCGTCGCGGTCATAGATGCGCGCGCGCGTCTTGGTCGGCGATACCAGCCGGCGCAGCACCGGCGCCACCCGTTCCGGGTTGATCGGAAATTCGATGCCCGATTGCGACTCGTCGGACGGCCCATAGCTTTCGCCGGTCTGCAATTCCAAAAGCCGCTCGGGATCGATGGTGATGGAGTCGGTTTCCACCGTGGCGGAGGCCGCGATCGCGCCGGCGATGATCTCGCTCTGCACCAGCAGGCTCTGCACACGTGCGTCAATCAGGCCAGCGCGGAACTGCGAGAGATAGAGCACACCGACCACGAGCGCGACCAGGCCGGTGAGATTGAGAAAGACGATGCGGCGGGTGAGGCTGGAGAAACTTTGCGAAACGAAGAACGCCCAAACCGAAAGCAGCGCCCGCCGTACGGCGCCGAAGCGCTTGCGTTCGGGACGCGTGGTTTCCTCGCCGGGCGTTTCGGCCTCGGATTTCTGCGCCAGAATTTCAGCGGTTCGATCGAGCACGTCGTTCAATCCAGCCGGGTTGATCGTGGGCCGTTCTTACGGGCGCATGATCTTATCCGAAAACCGGTGCCCACTTTTCGGGATCATGCGCTTGCCCTGTGATTTTACCGCAAGCCGGGACGTTCCGTCAGTCATGTTTCCTTGAAACGATAACCGACGCCGTAGAGCGTCTCGATCATCTCGAAGTCGTCGTCGACGACCTTGAACTTCTTGCGCAGGCGCTTGATGTGGCTGTCGATGGTGCGGTCGTCGACATAGACCTGATCGTCATAGGCGGCGTCCATCAGCGCGTTGCGGCTTTTCACCACGCCGGGACGGGTGGCCAGCGCCTGCAGGATGAGGAATTCGGTGACGGTGAGGGTAACCGGATCATTCTTCCAGGTGCAGGTGTGACGTTCCGGATCCATGCGCAACTGGCCGCGTTCTAGCGCCTTGGCGTCGGTTTCCTTCGGCGCCGTGGCGTCCTTCGGCGAGGCGCGGCGCAGGACCGCTTTCACCCGCTCGACCAAAAGCCGCTGCGAGAACGGTTTGCGTATGAAGTCGTCGGCGCCCATCTTGAGCCCGAACATCTCGTCGATCTCCTCATCCTTGGAGGTGAGGAAGATGACGGGAATGTCGCTCTTCTGGCGCAGCCGACGCAGCGTCTCCATGCCGTCCATGCGCGGCATCTTGATGTCGAGGATGGCGAGATCGGGCGGCGAGGTTTTGAAACCGTCGAGCGCGGAGGCGCCATCGGTATAGGTCATGATCCGGTAGCCCTCGGCTTCGAGCGCCATCGAAACGGAGGTCAGGATATTGCGGTCGTCGTCGACGAGAGCGATGGTCGGCATGGAGCCCCTCTATATACGTCGCTTGGCTGACGTCCCGCGTATTTTGAAGCCCAGAAACAGGGTCTGAAATGTGGCCTCTTTGCAACAACTATGTGATTCTGTAGCGAATTCAAGACCAACAGGGCTACCTTCGGGTCCGGAGCCGGCCGCGTTAACGATTGGAATGCCATGACACCTGACAAAGCCACTGCCAAACCGCCGCTGCCCGGCGCCATGCCAGGCCGCACGCCGGAGAATGCCCAGCCGCCGGCGGATTTCATGCCGCTAGAAGTGGCCAAGACGCTGCTGCGCTTAACCCGCACCGGCACGCTGGCGACGCTCGACCGTAACAGCGGGCACCCGTTCGCCTCGCTGGTCAATGTGGCGACCGATGCCGACGGCGCGCCGCTGATCCTGGTGTCGAAGCTGGCCACGCACACCGCCAATCTCGAGTGCGACGGGCGCTCCTCGCTGCTGTTGGCCGAGACCGGCAAAGGCGATGCGCTGGCGCATCCCCGGCTTACGGTGCTGGGCAGCTTCGCGCCGGTCGGGCGCGAGAGCACCGATGATGCCCGCATCCGACGCCGGTTCCTCGCCCGCCATCCGAAGTCGGAGCTCTATGCCGGCTTTGGCGATTTTGCGTTCTGGCGCATGGCGGTGGTGTCGGCGCATCTCAATGGCGGCTTCGCCCGTGCCGCCGATCTCACCGCTGCCGAGGTGCTGACCGATGTTTCCGGTGCGCAAGCGCTGCTCGACGCCGAGGCTGATGCCATCGCCCACATGAACGCCGACCATGCCGAGGCCTGCCGGCTCTACGCCACCAAATTGCTCGGCGCGGCGGACGGCGACTGGCGTTGCGTCGGCATCGATCCCGAGGGGCTCGAATTGCAGCATGGGCGCACGGCCCTGCGGTTGTTTTTCCCGCAGCACGTCACAGGGCCCGGCCCGCTGCGCGCGGTGTTGAAGCAGCTCGCCGAGCAGGCGCGCGGCCGTTGATCCGGCCCGTTACCGCCGCCTGATATTTTAAACATCAACAGCGTTAACGCTGACGGCTTTGATGCAGCGCAACGACGTATGCCGGCGCTGCATGGGATTTGGTCTTGGCTTTAAGAATGTTCGTGACTATGGTCGCGCGCCTTTAGACGAGGGGCTATACTAAGGTCTTAGTGATGCAAGACCGCACATGGCCCCGTGAGGGTCCATGAAGCGGCCCGCCGGTTTGGGAGGACTACGCGTGCAAGAATCGGGTGTGCGGAACGGTGCCTATGGGGCCGACAAATTCGGCTTCAAAGATCTCGCTGGTGTGAATTGGAATCTGAACGAGGCGCCGCTCTACGAGCACGCCATCGCGGCGGGCGAAGGCTCGATCGTCGCCGGCGGTGCATTCTGTGCCGAGACCGGTCACCACACCGGCCGCAGTCCCAAGGACAAGCATACGGTCGTCGATGCGCTCACCGAGAATTCGGTGTGGTGGGACGGCAATCGCAAGATGACGAAAGAGAATTTCGACAATCTACTGGCGGACTTCCAGGCGCACTGCAAAGGCAAGAAGCTGTTCGCGCAAGATCTCTATGGCGGCGCCAACAAGAAATACCAGATCAAAACGCGCGTCTTCACTGAATTGGCCTGGCATTCGCTGTTCATCCGGCAATTGCTGATCCGCCCGGAGAGCGACGATCTCGCCAGCTTCGTTCCCGAACTGACCATCGTCGATCTGCCGTCGTTCAAGCCGGACGCCAAGCGTCATGGCGGCCGCGAAGGCTCCGACACCATGGTGGCGATCGATTTCACCCGCAAGATCGTGCTGATCTGCGGCAGTTCTTACGCCGGCGAGATGAAGAAGTCGGTGTTCACCACGCTCAACTTCTATCTGCCGGCGCAGAATGTCGTGCCGATGCATTGCTCGGCCAATGTCGGGCCCAATGGCGACAGTGCCTTGTTCTTCGGCCTGTCCGGCACCGGCAAGACCACGCTGTCGGCCGATCCCAACCGTACTTTGATCGGCGACGACGAACACGGCTGGGGTCCGGACGGCATCTTCAATTTCGAGGGCGGCTGCTACGCCAAATGCATCAAGCTCTCGCAAGAAGCCGAGCCGATGATCTGGGACGCTACCAACCGTTTCGGCGCCGTGCTGGAGAACGTGGTGTTCGATCCGGTCACGCGTATTCCAGATTACGATGATGGCTCGAAGACCGAGAACACGCGCTCGGCCTATCCGATGGAATTCATCCCGAACGCCTCGCGCACCGGCCGCGCCGGGCATCCGAAGAACATCATCTTCCTCACCGCCGACGCTTACGGCGTGATGCCGCCGATCGCCAAGCTGTCGCCGACCCAGGCGATGTATCATTTCCTCTCCGGCTATACCGCCAAGGTCGCCGGCACCGAGAAGGGGCTGGTTGGCGTGCAGCCGGAATTCTCCACCTGCTTCGGCGCGCCGTTCCTGCCGCGTCATCCGTCGGTCTATGCCGACCTGCTGCGCGACTACATCAACAAGCATGGCGTGGATGTCTGGCTGGTCAATTCGGGCTGGACCGGCGGCATCTACGGCGTCGGCCGCCGCATGCCGATCAAGGCGACGCGCACGCTGCTGACCGCCGCGCTCAATGGTTCGCTTAAAGACGCCGATTTCCGCACCGATCCGTATTTCGGCTTCTCGGTGCCGACCTCGGTGCCGGGTGTCGAGCCGCATCTCTTGAATCCGTTCAAGACCTGGAAGGACAAGGCGGCGTTCGACAAGACCGCGCGCGAATTGGTCGGCCTGTTCCAGAAGAACTTCACCAAGTTCGAACAGCACGTCACGCCCGATATCAAGGCGGCGGCGCCGGAAGTAAGAATCGCGGCGGAATAGTTTTCTTACTTACCTTCCCCCTCCAGGGGAGGGTGAATAAGCCCGGAATGGTGAAAAACAAAAAAGGCGGCCAACGCGGCCGCCTTTTTCGTATCATGTGTAAGTGATCAGCCGCCGGTCTGCGTCAGTTGCTGTCCGATGCGGTCGAAGCGCGCCTTTTGCTCATTGGAGAGCGATGCATAGAAGCCGTCGAGCGCGGGCTTCACCGTCTTGGCCGCATCGACCATCGCCTGCAGCCGCTTCTCCATCGCCGTCAGCCGTCCGGGCGGGGTGATCGGCACGTCCTCCGGGCAGGCCGCCTGCAGGAGTGAGACCGCCTTACCGGTGGCGTCCTGCAACTGCTTGAAGGCGTCCTGCTGCGTGTCGGTCGGCTTGACCACGTCCGCGATTTTCTCGATAGGCAGATTGGCGAGGCCGGGTTTCGCCTCGGAGCAGCTCTTGCTGTCCTGCGGCAGCGTGGCGTTCGCCTCGGCATTGGTTGCAAGGCGCTTCGGGCCAAGCGCGTTGAAGCGCTCCTTCTGCTCGTCGCTCAGCGAATTGTAGAACTTGTCGAGCGCGGGCTGAACAATCTTCACGGCATCGAGCGTTGCCA
>Ga0265337_1000722_pt1 | contig 17377 bp, 14 predicted proteins | sample 42122metaG_FD_192441 | JGI IMG/M metagenome (GOLD analysis project Ga0265337, IMG submission 192441) | Rhizosphere microbial communities from Carex aquatilis grown in University of Washington, Seatle, WA, United States - 4-21-22 metaG | ecosystem: Host-associated > Plants > Roots > Rhizosphere >... | reverse complement strand
CTGGCCGGCCTCGAGCAGGAAACCCGTATGCAGGAGCTGCGCGCGCAGATCGCCGCGCAGCTGCGTGACCGCCTCGCCGAATCTCAGGGAGTCGAGACGTCGCTGCGCCAGCTGCGGGAATCGGTGCTTGACGAGGAGTTCCTCCGGGCCGGCCCGGCGGAACTTGCCGCCATGCGCGCCGTCGTGCAGCCGCTCGCCCGGCGGCTGGCGGCGACGGCCCGCCGCAGGCGGCGACGGAACCAGGCAGGCAAGCTTGACGTGCGCCGGACCATGCGCCGGGCGATCGCCACCGGCGGGGTGCCCATCGACCCGGCCTGGCACCGGCGCCGCCGCCCGCGCCCCCGGCTGCTCGTGCTCTGCGACGTGTCGGGCTCGGTCGCCGAGTTCGCGAAGTTCACCCTGTCCCTGCTGCACGCGCTGCACGCGGAGCTGCCGCGGCTCCGCTCGTTCGTCTTCGCGGACGGCGTCGCCGAGGTCACCGACCTCGTCGAGTCGAGCCCGGGAGTGATCGACACCCGGCTGCTGCTCGCCCGCCCGGGGGTAGTGCGCGGCGACGGGCACAGCGACTACGGCGCCGTGCTGCGCCAGTTCACCGACGAGCAGGCGGGCGGCCTGTCCCGCGATTGCGTCCTGATCATCTGCGGCGACGCCCGGGGCAACTACCGCCCCGAGCGGGCCGACCTGCTGCGCGCGCTGCGCGGACGGGTGCGGGCCGTGCACTGGCTCAACCCCGAGCCGGCGGCGGACTGGGACACCACCGATTCCCTGGTGAGCGCGTACCGGCCCTACTGCGACTCCGTCACCGAGGTCCGCACCCTGCGCCAGCTCAGCACCTGGGTGGACAAGCTCATTTAGCTGGAAGCTCGCCGGGCACGAGTTCAACCGAGGCTGGCCGGCCCGGCGCCGCGATGCGCTCGATCAGGCGGGCACAGGCCCGCCTGCCGAGCAGGCGGCGCGGCTGGCCGTCATGACCGCTCCCGTCCGGAGCCCGCCCGATCATGACGACCGGCACTCTGGCGGCCAGCCGCTCAAGGAGCGGGGCGGGGATGCCTCCCTCGTCGGCCAAGATCCCGTCCACCCTGTCCGGCAGCGTGTCCACCTGGCAGATGTCCGGGTCAGCCACGTCCCAGTACGTGATAAGCAGCGACCAGCCGGCGTCGCGGACATGCGCGATCACGCCGTCCAGGGGATCGTCGCCGCCGAGGGGGCTCGCATCGTCATAAGACCTGCCCGGCCGCTTCACGCGGACAATACCGATCGTCTTCCCGTACCTGCCGGACAAGCCCTGCCCAGCGGTGTCCCGAGCGCGGCCGAGTTCCTCGAGGTTCATCCCGGACGGGTCACACTCCTAGCAACACGTCTGTGTCTCCCCCGGCCGTGGGCGGCGGTGCCCGCTACTGACCTACCGAGTAGTTGGTCGGTGTCGGTATTGTGAGTCAGCGCGCGCTATCTGGTCAAGGTACTCGGTCGTGGTCATTAAATGGTTTAGTGCGAGATCAGCGGGACGCCCGGGCCGCGATGAGGCGTGCGATAATTCGGGATACCTTCAAGGCAGGGATCACGGATGGCCTACGACGTCACCCGCAGCCGAGGCGAAGAGAGCAAGGCGGCAATTCTTACCGCCGCCAGGGAGCTATTCGCCACGCGGGGCTACCGTGGCACGTCGCTTGCCGCGATCGCCGAGGCGGCCGGGCTCAGCCAGCCCGGCCTGTTGCATCACTACCGTTCCAAGAACGCGCTGCTACTCGCGGTGCTCGCCAGTCGCGATTCTGCGGACTCGAGCATCTCCTCGCCCGGGCCTGACGCACCGCGCATCGGGATAATCGACGGCCTGGCCACGCTCGTCGCGCACAACGAATCCGACCGGCAGGTCGTGGCGCTGTTCTCTATGCTGCTCGGCGAGGCCGTAGCAGCCGATCACCCGGCGCACGAGTACTTCGTGCGCCGGTACGACGAGGTCCGAGCCTGCCTCACTCAGAATCTGCGCGACGCACAGGAGCAGCACGCTCTCGCTCCCGGCATCGATACGGAAGCACTGGCCAACGTGCTCATCGCCGTGCTTGACGGGCTGCAGTTCCAATGGCTCCTCGACGAGTCCGTGGATATGCGCGCGAGCTATGCGGCGCTCAGCGGGCTCATCCGCGCCGCCGGGTCATCCGCTCGCGCCGCCGCCCCCTGACTGGCTTCACGCGTTGGAGTCCCACGCGATCTCGAAGAGATGACCATCGGGATCGGCGAAGTACCCGGAGTAGACGCCGAACGGCCGCAGGTGAGCGGGCGCGGTCAAGGTGCCTCCCGCGGCTTCGACCTGCCGGAGCAGCCGGTCGACCTCCTCCTGTGATCCGGCGGGGACGCCCAGGCTGAACTCGGTGGAACTGGGCGGACCGGCTGGGAGGCCGGCGTCCTTGGCGAGGTTCGCCCGTTCGTACAAGCCGAGCAGCAGGCCGCCGTCGAGCTTGAAGAACGCGATGGTTCCGTCGGCGCCGGTGACCTCGTCGTGGAACTCCTGTCCGACGATGCCCTCGGTCGGCCAGCCCAGGCCGTCACGGTAGAAGGAGACTGACCGGTCGAGGTCGTCTACGGCCAGGGTGATGAAGAAAATCTTGGCTTGCACTGCGTCTCCTGTCGGTCGCGCCCCGGCTGGTCGTCGTCAGGCCCGCGCATGATTCACAGTCTGCCCGCAGGCACCGACGTTATGAACCGGGCCACGCGCGGGACAACTGGCCGGCCCTGTCCCCGGCGCCGGCCGGATTTACTGAGCAAGCGCTTAAGATGTCGGGGTTACGGGGCTGAGCTCACCGGTCGCTCCCCTTGAACTGATGCGAGGCAACGACGTGCTGGCCACTTTCGAATCAGGCCGCGGCGGAACGGCTGTCCCGCAAGGCTCAGGCGTAGAGACGCTGGCGATCACGCTGTAACTTTCATCCGCGCGCCAGCGAACGCGCTGCTTGGTCGCGGCCGCGCCGCGCCGCGCTGGGCAGGCCGTCGCGCCCGGCGTACCGTCCTTGGCCATGACGCGCCCCACAGTCAGCGCCATTCCCGCCTTCGTTTCTGTGCTAGCCATCGGCATCGCCGTGGGCGGCTGCGCAGCCGCGACCGCGACCGCCGGAGCCGCATCCGCTAGCTCCGCCGCTTCACCGGCGGCGTCCGCCGCCAGTGCGTCCTTCTACGGGCCGCCCGGTCCCGACCCGGCCTGCGCCGCCGCGCACAAGGCCGAGCAGACCTTGCAGGCACGGCAGGGCAAGGACCAGTCCAGCGAGTCCGCTATCGACCAGGACTTCACGAACTTCGCCCAGGCGCTCAACGCCGCGGCGCGGCAAGAGAAGCACCCAGCCGTGGCCAACGCGATGACCGCCCTGGCTGATGACTACACCGCCCTGGTCGAGTCGCAGAGCGGCGCGGCGCCGCTTCCGAGCATGAGCGCGATGCAGAACGACGGCGCTGCCTTCGACAAGGCTTGCCCTTAACGACACGGGTAATCCCGCCGGGGTCTGGACGACCCCGGCGGGCGGTTAACCGGCCCTGTTCCCCGGGCTGGGGGCCGACCCGGCCCGGGGAACAGGCTCCCGGTCAGGTGCAGGCAGTGCCGTTGATCGCGAACGACGTCGGGTTGGCGTGGTTGCTGGTCCACGTGCCCTGGAAGCCGTCGGTGATATTGCTGCCAGCCGCGATGGTCCCGTTGTAGCTGGCGTTGGTGAGGGTGGCGTTCGCGCCGGTCTGGGCGAAGCCACCGTTGAAGTTGGCGGTGATCTTCTCGTCGCCCGGCCAGGTGAAGGTCAGCGACCACGAGTTGATCGTGGTCGTTCCGGTGTTGGCGATGGTCACCTGAGAGGTGAAGCCGTTGGGTGACGCGGTCCACGCACTGTTCAGGGTGTAAGTGACGTGGCACGCGAGGCCGATGCTTACCGGGTTGATTACCCAGGTGAAGGTGGTCGTCCCCGCCGCGCCCGTGGTGTCGGTGACGGTCACGGTGACGCTGGAGGTCCCGGCCGTGGTCGGGGTGCCGGTGATCAGCCCGGTGGAGGAGCTGATCGCCAGGCCGGCCGGCAGGGTGGCGCTGTAGGTGAGGGTCTGCCCGGCGGCGGAGTCCGTCGCCTTGATCTGCAGGCCGGTGATGGCGGTGCCGACGGTGCCGGACTGGCTGCCCGGGTTGGTCACCGTGACGGTGTTAGCGCCTTGCGGGCTGATCGTCCAGGTGAAGGCGGCCGTGCCCTTCGCCCCGGTGGTGTCGGTGACGGTCACGGTGACGCTGAACGGGCTGCCCGTCGTGGTCGTCGGCGTGCCGGAGATCAGCCCGGTGGAGGAACTGATCGCCAGGCCCGTCGGCAGGCCGGCGGCGCTGTAGGTGAGCGTCTGCCCGGTGCCGGAGTCCGTCGCCTTGATCTGCAGGCTGGCGGCGGTGCCGACGGTGCCGGCCTGGCTGGCCGGCTGGGTGACCGTGATGACGTTGCCGGTGCCCTTCGGGTTGATCGTCCAGCTGAGGTTGACCGAGGACGCCCCGCTGCCGTCGTTGGCGGTCAGGGTGGTGAGGTAAGTGCCCGCCATGGTGGGGGTGCCGGTGATCGCGCCGGTTGAGGCGCTGAGGGTTAGCCCGAACGGGAGGTCGGTGGCACTGTAGGTGAGGGTCTTGCCGGTGGCCGAGTCGGACGCCTGGACCTGCAGGGTCTCAGCGGTGCCGACGGTGCCGGTCTGGGTGCCTGGGTTGGTGACGGTGACCGTGGGGGTGGCGCTGGCCGGCGGGGACACGTTCGGGAACAGGAAGGCGAACGAGTCGAACGCCGTCGCGATGTCGGCCTCGGCCCAGAACCGGTGGTAGTTGAACACCGGGGCGGCCCCGCCGTTCAGGTAGTTCTGCACCTCGGGGTAGTTCGCCACGCTGGTGTACCACGGGCGGATGGACAGGAAGGTGTTGTCGGCGGAGGTCATCGGGGTGCTGCCGAGGCCGGGGTAGCTCCCGGTCCAGCCGGACGGTATGAACAGGCCCTCGAAGTTGGTGGTGTTGAAGGCCGTGGTGAAGTTGCTGTAGTCGGTCCTGGTCTCCGGCGCCGAGAAGCCGAGGCTGTCGCCGTAGAACTGGTGGATGACGTCGATGATGTTCTGCGCGGCGGTTTCCGCGGTGGTGTCGCCGGACTTGGCCGCGTAGTACATGTACGCCTTGGCCAGCGAGGCGGCCACGCCGATGTCGCCCGAGCATCCTCCGCTCACCGTGACGTGCAGGCCCGGGTTGGCCGGCGGCTGCGCCGTGCTTGAGGTGCCGGTGGTGAAGCTCGCGGCCGGCTGGCCGCTCCAGTTGAGCTGGCCGGGCTCGCAGATCGCCCCGGTGGTGGTGTTGACCGTGACGACCGACTCGGCCCACGACACCCACTTCTGCATGACCGCCTTGGCCTGGGCGTTGCCGGTCACGTAGTAGTACTCCGCGACCCGCTCCATGGGCCAGGCCTGGTAACCGAACCACTGGTTGGACGGCGGGTTGTGGTAGACGGGCTCGAAGTCGTAGTACATGCCGTCGAAGGTGGGGTCACCGGACGGCGGCTTGCCCGCGTCGCCGTAATTGCCACCCCAGTTGTTGGTGACGCCGCCCGCGATCGCGCCCTCGCTTGACTGCAGCCACTGCATCAGGTTGAGCTGCGTGGTCAGGCTGGTCCCCCAGTCGGTCTTGGCCGACGGGGACAGCGGGATCAGGCTGGTGGTGTTGCTCAGCGCGAACGCCGCCAGCGGGTTCTGGTATCCCTCGTGGATCTCGGTGCCGCTGATCCGCCAGGACCAGGCCCCGGTGGTCGAACCGCCGAAGGCGTAGTACCAGGACAGCAGGTAGGTCTCCTCGTTGGCCTTGGACGTGCCGGCCGGGCAGGCCACCGAGCCGACCTGGCTGCAGTTGGCGCTGATCTGCTTGAAGTACTTGTCATACATCGAGTAGCGCACGTAGTCGCCGAGCTTGGCCGCGCTGGCCAGGGTCGAGGCGAGCTGCGACTGGTTGCCCTGCGTGGTGGCGTACTGCAGGGCCCAGTACGCGGCCTGGACCATGCGCGCGTCGGCGTCCGGCGCGTCGGTGTACTTGTACTGGGCGGCGAAGCTGCCGCCGCCGTTGTTGAAGAGTGCGAGGTAGCCGGACCCGCTCTCGCCCTTCGACAGGGTGTCCCAGTCGGGCTGGTCGACCGTGTCCCAGACCGACTCCTCGGCGCCGCGCTGGAAGGTGTTGATGTAGCTCGGCGTGGAGGTGCCGTCTTCCTGCTGGCCGAAGCCGTAGCGGTTGTCGGTGTCCATGATCCACATGGGCGTGTCCAGGTTGCAGTTGCCGTAGGCGGAGGTCAGCTCGGCGGACAGCGGGTCAGAGCCGACCGGGACCGAGGAGTTGAGTGCCACCGGGTAGCTGGCCGGGGACGCCGCTTCCGGCCCGTACGTCGCCGGGGAGGACGCGTTGTAGGCGCTGCACCCGGGCTGGTTGGCCGCGTTCGGGACGTCGTATTGCATCGTGACGGACCAGGCGTTGTTGAACGCGGTCCAGTCGCCGCTGACCCGGCCGAAGTCGGCCGTCAGCCACAGCCAGTAGCTGAAGGTCTCCGAGGTGGTCTCGTGACCGTAGTCCGGGGCCTCCACGATGAGCTGCTCGACCGAGTGATACGGGATGCCCTTCGGGCTGAAGTAACCGTTGGCCGAGTTCGTCATCTGGTTGTACAGGTTGAGGAACCACTGGTCATATCCGGTAGCGGCCGGCGCGGCGGTGACCGCCACCGAGGCGCTGCCTAGCCCGGCCGCTGACGCGGTGACGGTCGAGTGGCTGCCGGCCTTGGCCTGCGCCGCGGCCACGGTGACCGCCTGCGGCTGGTTCCAGTTCGACGGCGTGAAGGTGAGCGCCTGGCCCGTGGACACCGTGGTCCCGGTGCCAGCGTCACTCAGGTGCACCGTGACCGGGCTGGTTGGCGCCGTGGACAGCTTGACGGCGAACGACGCGCTGTGGCCCTTGGTGATCATGAGCGAGGACTGGGCGGTCAGCACGCTTGGCTTCACGACCTGGATGGCCACCGGGTCCGAGGTCGTGCTTCCCTGCTTGTTGTAGGTCACCGCGGTCACCGAGTAGTCCCCCGCTGGCACGTGGCTCCACGTCGCGGTCCAGGGCGCCGAGGTGGCCTCGCCCACCAGCACGTTGCTGGTCAGGCTGGTGCTCGCATAGAACTTGATGGCGGTCACCGGAGCGCTGCTCAGCCCGTCCTTGACGGCGTCGCTAACCAGGAGGGGAGCGGCCGACAGCGTGATGCTTGAACCGGGGGTGAACACCTGGCCCGGTGCCGGGCTGGTGACCGGCGCGGCGGCAGGCGGCCCGGCATTCGCCTGACTGGCTGACGCCCGCGCGGCCCCGGCCGGATGAGAAGGGGCGGCCGCTGCGGTGCCCGAGGCAAGCAGCGCGCCAACCAGCAGGCCGGATGCGGCCAAGGCGCTGGCCAGCGTCCGCGGACGAACTGGACGTTTGGTCATCTGATCTCCTCGAGGGATCGGTGGAGAAAGCGATGGCGGTGGTGCCCGCCATCAGCAGACCGGAAAGAGCCTTCACACCCTGGGGCGGAGCGTAAGCTCGGCGCCAGGCGGCAACAAGAAATAGGCACGCGATACAGCCATCGGCCCAGGAAGACGCATGAAAGTTCCATGTCGCGGATAGCGTTCCTGCCTCCGCCTTTGGCGCGTGGCGACATGCTCACTTGACCGCTTTAGTCGGCAGGCCTAGTGTCCGAGAAGCTCACGGAAGGCGCCTTCCCACCCTGGTCGCTGCCTTCAAAGCAGCGTCGCGCGAAGCCACGCGCTCGTTCTGGAGGCCGGCCGTTACCCGGTCGCGACAAGGAGGGATAGCCGACGGGCGACGGTTACAGCCCGATCGCCGACGCCGCGTTCTCTGCGCTGTGCCAGCGGCGCAGCTCAGCGCCCGGCGCCCACGTCGAGTGGGTGCCACTGGAGATGCGCTCGGGCAGGCGCAGCTGGCAGACCGGCCCGTCGGCGACCCGGGCCGCGTCGAAGACCAGGCAGTAGGAGGCGTCCTCATTCATGTCGGTGGTGAGCGTGACCAGGTAGCCGTCGTCCTCGTCGGCACTGCCGACCCGCGGCGCCATGGCGGTCTCGCTGCCGTACACGCCATCGGCGAACGTATAGCGTTCCTCGGTCCCGTCCTTCAGGTCATGGCGGACCAGGCCGTCGAACAGGAACCAGCCCGGCTTCCCCGTGGCGGCGTAGGCGTACCGGTAGCCCCGGCCGGCGTACCGGCCGTTCAGCATGCCGAACTCGGTGATGGAGTCGGTGAGCTGCTGCTCCTTCACCAGGCCGGTGCGCAGCGACAGGCGCCAGCGGTGCAGCCGGGTCTGGAGCCGGTCCAGGGCCAGGAAGCGGAAGGCCCGGTCCCACTTGTCGCCGCCCGGGACATCGCCGGGCTCGGGGTCGCCCTGGAAGAAGCCGTCGAGGATGATCTCATCGCCGTCTTCGTAGGCGTTGACGAAGTGCAGGGTGTAGGTCGGCTCGGCCTCGAACCAGCGGATCTGCCCGGTACCGCCGCGGCGCGGTATGACCGCGAAGCGGGACGGCAGGTCGCGGTGGAACTTGGGCGCGTGGATGTTCTTCGCGAGCAGCGCCTCATCCCAGAACAGCGGGAAGTCGTTGAGTATGGCGTAGTTCTCGGTGAACGCCATGTCGTGCGGCAGCCGCGGGCCGGGCAGCGGGACGTCGACGTAGTGCACGAGGTCGCCCGCCTCGTCGACGACCCCGTACTTCATGTACGGCGCGTCCTTGCTGTAGTTGAAGAACAGCAGCTCGCCGGTGCGCTCGTCGACCTTGGGATGCGCGGACACGCCCCAGTCGGCCGGGAAGTGCCCGTTCCAGCCTTCCTTGCCGAGGTCCCGCAGCGAGAACGGGTCGAGCCGGTACAGGTCGCCGCACTGGTAGAAGCTAGTCAGGGCGGCGCCGCGGTGGACCACCACGTCGGTGCTCGAGGCGTCCTTCATCCGCGTGCGCGCGCCCCAGCCGTCCCGGTCGGCGATCTGCGGCGGCTCGGAGATGCCCGCCCACAGCGCTCCGCCCGATTCCAACTCGGCCCGCAGGCCGTCCGTGCGGACGTAGCGGTTGCGGTAGAACGCCCGGCCGTCACGGAACCCGACCACGTGGATCATCCCGTCGCCGTCGAAGGGGTGGTAGAACTTCTTGGCCGGGTGGACCGGGTTCTCGGTGTTGCGGAGGTAGACGCCGTCGAGGTCGGCCGGGATCTCGCCCTGGACTACCTCAAGGTCGTCGGCGTTCCACTCACATCTCTGCGGGCGCCACGGGCCGGTCCGGTAGGGGTGGTCGTCGTCCTCCGGCAGGGTCGACAGGATGCGGCCGACCAGCTCGACATTCACCGGGTGGTTCCTCTCGTCGGTACTGCGCTAGCCGGGCGGTCAGCCCGCGGTCACCACGAAGCTGACGGTGGTCGCGGTGGACCCGCCGAAGTTGAGGGTGGCGGCCGTGTCGATCCCCTCCACCTGGTACTCGCCGGCCGTGCCGCTGACCTGCTTGCTGGCGTCGAGGAGCATGCGGACGCCGGAGGCGCCGACCGGGTGCCCGCCGCCGATCAGGCCGCCGCTCGGGTTGACCGGCAGCCGTCCGCCGATCTCGATCTCACCGTCCTCGATCGCCTTCCACGACTCGCCCGGCCCGGTCAGGCCGATGTGGTCAATGGCGAGGTACTCGCTGGGCGTGAAGCAGTCGTGCGTCTCCAGGGCGCCGATGTCGTCAAGGGTCACCCGCGCGCGGTCGAACGCGTCGTGCACCGCCTCGCGCAGGTGCGGCAGCACGTACGGCTGGCCGGCCGAGCGCTCAAGCTTCTGGCCGAGCCCGATGCCGACGGTGCGGTGACCCCAGCCCGCGATCCGCGCGATCGGCCGGGCCCCCGGGTTCCTGGCGAGGAACTCATCGGAGACGAGCACGACGCCCGCGCCGCCGTCGGTGACCTGGCTGCAGTCGAACCGCCTGATCCTGCCCTCGACCGGGGGGTTCGCCGCCGGGTCGCCGCCCGGCCCGAGCTCCGGCAGGGTCCAGCCGCGGGTCTGCGCGTTCGGGTTACGCCTGGCGTTGCCGAGGTTGACCTCGGCGATCCTGGTCAGGTGGGCCTGGTCGACGCCGTAGCGGCGGTCGTACTCATCGAGCACCTGGTCGAACATGTAGGGCCACATGAAGACGGCGTCCTCGCCCTCGTGGCCGATCCAGGCGGCCGCCCCGAGGTGCCTGGCGGCCTGGTCGCCGCTTACCGTCTTCTCCAGCTCAAGGCCGAGGACGAGGGCGGCGTCGTAGTTGCCCGCCCGCAGGTCGGCCATCGCCGCGAGCGCGGCGATGCTGCCCGACGCGCAGGCGGCCTCGTGCCGCGAGGCGGGGACGCCCCATAGCCCCGGGTGGACGGTGGCGGGCATCGCCCCGAGATGCCCCTGGCCGGCGAACAGCTGGCCGAATGCGTTGCCGACGTGGATCACGCCGACCTGCCCGGCGTCGACCGACGAGGCCGCCAGCGTCCCGTCGACCACCTCCCTGGCCAGGTCGGCGAAGTCCATGCCCTCACGGTGCAGGTTCCGCGCGAAGTCCGACTGGTAGCCGCCGAGCACCCAGACGTCCGGCTGAGCCATCCGACCCACTCCCCTTCACGCTTGCCATCGCAGCACCACCTACACTACAACTAACAGAGAAGCTAGGAAAGGGGGGCGATCTCGTGACGGACCACGCACCGGCAACGGGCGAATGGGGCGACCAGGTCGCCATCGTCACCGGCGGCGGCAAGGGCCTCGGCCGTGCGTTTGCCCTCGACCTCGCGCGGCGGGGCGTCCGCGTCGTCGTCAACAACCGCAACCGCGAGGTGGACGCCGAGGGGCGCGGCCCGGCCGACCACGTGGTCGCGGAGATCCAGGCCGCGGGCGGGACCGCGGTCGCGCACCACGGCGCCGTCGAAGACCCGGCCGCGGCGGAGTCGATGGTGGAGCTCGCACTGAGCGAGTGGGGCCGCCTCGGCATCCTCATCACCAGCGCCGGGATCAGCCGGCCGCAGATGTTCCACAAGGCGACACCGGACAACTTCCGTCTCGTGCTCGACGTGAACGTGCTCGGCACGGTGCTCGTCGCCTCGGCCGCGGCGCGGGTCATGCGCGCGGCCGGCCACGGCCGCATCCTCATGGTGTCATCGACCGCGGGCCTGTTCGGCGAGCCAGCCGCGTCCGCGTACGCGGCGAGCAAGGGCGCCGTCATCGCCCTGGCCAGGACCGTCGCGGTCGAGGGCGCCAAGCGCGGCGTCTACACCAACGTGCTGCTCCCCTACGCGACCACCCAGATGACCGCGCACGGCATGGACCAGCGGTACGCCGCGCTGATGGCGGCGGAGTCGGTCGCCCCGGTGGCGGCCGCCCTCGTCCACCCGCGCGGCCAGCTCAACGGCGCGACGGTGGTGGCCGGGGCGGACGGCCTCCGGTACGCCGAGACGGCTGAGGGCATGACGGTCAGGCACTCCGGTGCCGACCTCGACCCCGGGGACCTGGCGAACCTGCTGAAGGAGAGCCGGGAGGGCGCCCGCCACACGTTCGCTGAGGCAAACGACGCGTTCCAGAGCCTCGCCGCCGACCTGGCCTAGGAAGGGAAGCACGATGCCTTTTCCCTGGGGCGACTTCGCCGTCAACCTCGGCGTCACCGCCGCCGCCGTGGTGGCGGCGATGGCGGCCCTGATGGCCGTCGCGATCGCGATCAGGAACCAGTCGATCATCGACATCGCCTGGGGCCCGGGCTTCGTCGTCATCGCCGCGGTCAGCTACGGCCTGTCGGCGGGCTCCGGCGGCGACGGCGCCCGGCGGCTTGTGGTGCTGGTGCTCACCGCCGTCTGGGGGCTGCGGCTCGGCGCGTACATTGGCCGTCGCAACCTGGGCCACGGCTAGGACCCCCGGTACACCGCCCTGATGCGGCACCGGCGGGGCAACCTGGTGGTGTTCCTGGTCCGCAAGGTCTACGGCCTGCAGGGCGCGCTCATGTGGCTGGTGTCCGTTCCGGTTCAGGCGGCCATGTACGAGCACGCCCCGCTAGGCGCCCTCGGCGTCATCGGCATCGTCGTCTGGGCCGTTGGGCTCACCTTCGAGTCGGTCGGCGACTGGCAGCTCACCAGGTTCAAGGCCGACCCGGCCAACCGCGGCCAGGTGATGGACCGCGGGCTGTGGGCGTGGACCAGGCACCCGAACTACTTCGGCGACTGCTGCGTCTGGGCGGGCCTGTGGCTGCTCGCACTCGGCCGCCCGGTCGGCCTGGCCACCGTGTTCTCCCCGGTGCTGATGACCTTCCTGCTGCTCAAGTTCAGCGGCAAGGCGCTGCTTGAGCGGCGGATGCTGCGCAGCAAGGGCGACGCCTACGCCGCCTACCTGAGCCGGACGAGCGGCTTCTTCCCGCTGCCGCCGCGCCGACCGCAGAAGGTCACTGCGTAAGACATGCGAGCCGCCTGATCACGGGGGAAGCACTGCCTTGAGCGTCTCGAGCGTGGGCTTGCGGCCGCGTTCGATGTGCGCGTACGCGGTGGCGGCGGTGAAGTCCGCGTCGCCCGCAAAGATCGCGTCGCAAAGTTCGCGGTGCTCGGCGCAGGCAACCACCGGGTCGCGGTCTGACGTCATACGGAAAATCCAGCGGTCCCGGCCGAAGACCGATCGCATCATCGCGGTGAGCAACGAGTTGTCAGCAAGCGCAACGATCGTTTCGTGCAACTCCGCATTGGACTCCGCGATCAGCCCGGCGTCGCCGTCCGTGAGGGCGCGCTCGGCGCGCGCCATGGCCGCACGGACCTCGGCCGGGTTGGCCCCGTTGCCGACCCGCCTGGCGGCCAGCCTGGCGGCGTAGACCTCGACCCCGAGCCGGACGTCGAACAGCTCCTGCACATCACGCAAGGTGAGTTCGGTGACGATCGCTCCGCGGCGGCTCTGCGAGGTGATGAAGCCATCGGCTTCCAGATACGGCAGCGCCTCACGGACGGGGATGCGGGACACGCCCAGTTCGTCGGCGAGCTCGCGTTCGCGGAGCCGGGTGCCTGGGGGCAGGTCGCCGCCGATGATCTTGTTCCGGATCTCCTCGTAGATCCGGTGCGGCGAGCTCATAGCGACGGCTTCATCCTGAACGCTCCTGCCTTACTTGTCCGCAACCCCTGGTATATCAGGTCCTCGCACAGCGAGACCGCCGCGCGGACGCCGTCAACCACCGGTATGCCAAGCTTCTCCCGCAGCGTGTCCTGTATGCCGTTCGCGCCCGCGCAGCCGAGCACGATCGTCTCCGCTCCGCTGGCCAGCAGCGCCTCCGACTGCGCCAGGAAGGCGGCGACCACCTCCTCGCCCGAGGTGTCGATCGCCAGCACCGGCAGGCCGGTGGCCCTGATTCCGGCGCAGCGTTCGTATAGGCCCATGGCCCGCAGGGACTGACGTATCGGGCCGATCGCGGTGGGCTGGGAGGTGACGACCCCGTAGTCCATGCCGAGCAGGCACGCGAACATCACGGCGGCCTCAGTGATGTCGACGACCGGGATCTCGACCAGTTGCCTGACGCCCTCCCGCCCATGTTCGCCGAATCCGGCCAGGACGATGCCGTCGACGTCAAGGCCCGCCACCGCGTCGAGCACGGCGGCGGCGCTGCGGAAGCTGTCGGCGAACCCTTCGGCGGCCGGCACACCCCACGTGGGCGTGACTCCCTCGATCACCGTCCCAGGGCGCGCGACGGAAGCAGCCGAGACGCAGATTCGCGAGGTCATCTCGGCGGTGGTGTTGCAGTTGACGACGGCGATTCGCATGTCTCCACTCTGGCATACCAAGTCGGCCAACCGTCAATTTGGGAAGTGGCGTAGCAGGGAATTTACCTGCGCATAACAGCGTCGCTACGCGCCTTATCGACTCTTGGTATACCAAATCGCTGCCGTGATCGGTGGCGCGGACCCAAGACCGAAGGATCACCCCGGCACGATGACCGAACGACGACCGCAGGCCGTGTTGCGCGGCGCGCGGGTGCTGACTCTGGACGCGGCGGGCACCGAGCACCCCACGGCCGACATCGTGATCGATGGCGGGGTTATCACGGCGATCGGGCCCGGTGCCGCGGCGACCTTCCTGCCGCACCCCGACGACATCGACGGCAGCGGAATGCTCGCGATACCCGGCATGGTGAACACGCACTTCCACTCGCCGGGCAACTTCCTCAAGGGTGCCGTGCCGTCCCTGCCTCTCGAACTCTTCATGCTGTACGAGGTGCCGCCGTTCATGGCCGAGCCGGTGGGCGAGACCTACGCCTACCTGCGCACCATGCTCGGCGCGATCGACATGCTCAAGCAGGGCGTCACCGCGGTACACGACGACGCGTACTATCTGCCGGTCGCCAGCCGTGACGAGATCTCGGCGGTCTTCGGCGCCTACCGTGACTCCGGCATCCGGGCTACGGTCACGATCGACCAGCCGAACGTCGTCGAGTACGAGAAGCACGCTTTCTTCGCCGACCGGCTGCCGCCGGACATGCGCGCAGCGATGGACGCGGCACCGCGCCAGGACGACGAGGAACTTCTACGGCTCTACGACTGGATGCTCGCGAAGTGGCACACTTCGGCGGGCGGCAGGCTGCGTGGTGCGGTGAGCTGCTCGGCCCCGCAGCGGGTGACCCCGACCTATCTCAAGGCGCTGGACCGGCTGAGCGCGACCTTCGACATCCCGTACAACATGCACATCCTCGAGACGCGCTCGCAGCGGGTGTTCGGCAGCGAGCGCTACGGGAGCAGCCTGGTCCGATACGCCCGCTCGCAGGGGGTGCTGAGCGACCGGGCGCATGTCATCCACGCGATCTGGATCGACGACGAGGACATCGCCACGCTGGCCGGCGAAGGAGTGAAGATCGCGCACAACCCCACGTGCAACCTGCGGCTCGGCAGCGGAATCATGCGGTGGCGCGACCTAGCCGACGCGGGCGTGCCGATCGGTATCGGTACCGACGAAGCCAACGTCGACGACGGCGTGAACTTCTGGTCCGCGGTGAAGAACACCGGCCTGGTACACAACATCACCAGCCCGCAGTACGGCGACTGGCCACAGCCGGGCGAGATCCTTCGCGCGGCGACCGCAGGCGGTCACGCCGCCCTGCGCACCCCTGGCCTGGCCGGCGAACTCAGCGTCGGAGCGCTCGCCGACGTGGTGCTCATGGACCTCGCCACCCTGCCTTTCGTACCGCTCAACGACACCAAGCGCCAGCTGGTCTACTGCGAGCCCGCCCGTTCGGTGACCACGGTGATCGTCGGCGGCGAGGTCGTCGTCGCCGGCGGGGTGTGCACCCGTGTCGACGAGAAAGCGGTCCTGCGCGACGTCGCCTCGCTCGCACCCGCGATCGAAGAGTTCCTCGCCGACTGCGCGCGTGGCGCCGAGCGCGCCTGGCGGTACTACGACGACTCCTACCGCGCTGGGCTCGCCCAGCGCACCGAAGTAACGCGAACCCTTACGGAGACACGCCATGGTTAACACGGAACAAGAGGCCGGCGCTGAGCACAGCACCGAAGTGGAGGTGTTGCGGGAATCCCTGCAGCACGACTACGCGACAGCCGAGTCTGGCGGCATCGTCCCGCTCGGGCGGCGTCGCAAGCTCTATTCGATGGCCGCGCTGTGGCTAACGATGAACTGCGGGTTCGGTGAGGTGTTCATCGGATTCAACTACCAGCAGGCCGGCTTCACGCTGATGAAGTCGTTCCTGGTAAGCCTGATCGGCATCGCCTTGTACTTCTGTTACGCGATGCCCGCCGCCTACATCGGGTCACGCACCGGGCAGACCCACTCACTGCTGGCCCGGGCGGTCTTCGGCAAGTGGGGCGCGTTCGTGGTCGCGGCCTGCCTGCTCGTCATGGGCACTGGGTTCGTTGGTTTCCAGTCCTACACCACAGCGCTGATCTTCGAGGGGCTGTTCAGCTGGACGAACCTGATGCTGGTGGGCCTCGTCGTCACGGTGCTGTTCATCGTCAACAACGTGCTCGGTTTTAGCGGCGTGATCGCCTGGGCCAGGTACGTGGTGACGCCCATAGTGATCCTGTGGATCGCCTACATGATGATCAAGGCATTCGGGACCGAGCCCTCCTCCGTGCTCGGCGCCCACCCGAAGACCATCGCACCGCTGACCACGCTGCAGGGCATTATGGCGATCCTCGGCGTGTGCGTCTGGGGTGACGAGCCCGACTTCTGGCGGTACGGCAAGCCGTCCTTCTGGTGGGCCGGATGGGGGTACGCTGTCGGCCTCATCTTCGGTGACCTGCTGTTCACCCTGGCCGGCTGGGTCATGGCACAGCTCGCCGTCACCGGCGGCGGTGACGGTTCCTTCGCGAACTCCGTCACCTTCACCACCTCATACTCGCTGTTCGGCCTGGTCTGGCTGGCATTCATCGTCTCCGTTGTGTCGCAGATGGCCGCACAGGACGGCAACTACTACGCTGCCATCAACGCGCTGCAAGCCCTGTTCGGCGAGATCCGCCACTGGTCACGGCTGTACTCCTGCGCCATCGCGGTCGGTATCGGCCTCCTCGCGACCTGGTTCGTCATCCACGGTGGCAACACATGGCTGGACGTCGTGAACTTCGGCGCCGCGGCCGTCCCGTCCGCGACGGTCATCATGGTTCTCGACCACTACGTGGTCCCGCGCTTGTTCCGCCTGTCCCGGTCGCTTGAGCACGTCCCGAGCCTGTCCGATGCCGGGGCGGTGAATGTCCCCGCGATCGCGGCGATGCTTCCCGCGATCGTGATCGGGACCGTCGGGGCGGGCACCATCAACTGGTTCGGCCACCACTACTGGTTCCTGCCAGGACCGCTGTCCTGGGTCAGCGCCGGCGCGGTCTACCTGATCGGCATGGCCCTGATCTCGCGGTCCGCGCATGTGCTGCGGCTCGCCGGTTTCTCCCGGCAGGCCGCGGCCAGCCCGACCGCCCGGTCTAGCCAGATCGAGGACCTGGCCGCCCTGGCGGGGTGAAGGTCACCGCGTTTACCGCGCGCCGTGCTGATCCGGCCGCAGGCGCCAGGCGCGGTTGCCCAGCAGGGCGAGCGCGGCCGGGAGCAGGACGCCGCGGATCACGGTCGCGTCGATCAGGACCGCGGTGGCGGTGCCGACGCCGAGGATCTTCAGGTCGATCAGCGGGATCGTGGTGAAGATCGAGAAGACCGCCACCATGATCAGCGCGGCGCTGGTCACCGTTCCGGCGCTGGACGCGATGCCACCGACGACCGCTTCCTGCGGTGACGCACCGTGTGCCCAGCGCTCGCGGATGCGGCTCAGGATGAACACGTGGTAGTCCATGCTGATCCCGAACAGGAACACGAACATCAGCAGCGGCACCCAGTAGATGATCCCGCCGAACGAG
>Ga0265337_1000720_pt1 | contig 17410 bp, 13 predicted proteins | sample 42122metaG_FD_192441 | JGI IMG/M metagenome (GOLD analysis project Ga0265337, IMG submission 192441) | Rhizosphere microbial communities from Carex aquatilis grown in University of Washington, Seatle, WA, United States - 4-21-22 metaG | ecosystem: Host-associated > Plants > Roots > Rhizosphere >... | reverse complement strand
CGGCATATTGCGGGGGTGGAGACGGTACGGTCCCGGACGAACTCCGATCGCTCATGGATAGGCCCCGAAAATAGAAACGCGAACGCGAAGTGCGAGACGCACCCCAACCAAGTCAAACACGATGTATACTTTAGGATTATTTACTCTGTTCCAGGTCGATACTGTCCGATGGGCGCGAACAGCTTCGTTTTATTGGATTTCTCCCGGAATTTTGCTGCGTTTTCATTGTCTGCCCTGTCAGCTTGGCTGAACCTTATGCCCGGTTAACCAAGGGACGCAAGCCAAAAATCGGTGCTAATTGCCAGGGTGTCACAGGAATGAAATATTCAGAAAAACCAAATACTTACTGAAGTTTGACGCCGTGTACGGAGGGAAACAATCAGGACTACGGACGATTGCTCTCGTATACGGATGAATGGAGATGAAGCATTTCAGGCGCTTAGATGACAATTTGTCATAAATAGTAAATCGAGCGTACGACAGAGAAAAGACATTCCGCCCACTGACGAAGTGATGGAAAGTTCAAGTGTTCACGGTTCATTCACTTTGTGAAGCTTTTGTGTGAGGAACCGGAGTCTCTGGGAAACCAAATAAATCAGGCGTTTAGCGACTTCAGCCGGGCGCTCAGCCGCGACACTTTCCGTGACGCGTTGTTCTTATGGACGACGCCCTTGGTGACGCCGCGCATCAGGGCCGGCTCGGCTGCCTTCAGGGCGGCGGTGGCAGCGGTCTTGTCGCCGGCTGCCAGCGCCTCTTCGACCTTGCGCACGGCTGTACGGATCAGGCTCTTGCGGTTCTTATTGACGGCCGTGCGGCGGGCGGTTTGGCGGACGCGCTTTTCGGCCGAGGAATGATTGGGCATGGGTTCGCTCTGTCGCTGTTGGATTTAAGGGCCGGACAAATACAGGGGCCGCGCCGCAGCGTCAATGCGAACGCCCCCTCAATGATGGGCCAGCGCGATGCGCAGCGGATCGGCGCCATCGAGCCAGGCGATCCAGCGTTCGCCCTTAAGCGGATCTATCGCCCAGATGTCGATTGCATGACGGTTGCCGATCAGCTTTTCGGCCGTGTGGAAGGCCTCCTCGTCGCTTCCGCACTGGGGCTCGTAGCGGTCGACCACGTGACCGGCATCGTCGATTACGCATAGACGGTAAAGGGACATGAGGCGGCCTCGCTTTCTCCTTGCGTCCCTCGTCCTGTCCGGGGGCGAGAAATCGCGAAGCAAGGTTCGCAAGCCGGCCGAGGGCACGGTTTGACGTGGGTCAAACGGGCGGAGAAATGAGTACAGGCCGGCGGCCGGCGGCCGGCGCCGGAGCGGCCGCATCGACTGGGCCAGGAGAGGGGGATCGGAATTTCCTGTCCCGGGCCTATCGGAGGATCATTCTCCGACGTCGATGTGGACGCCCTCGATGTCGGTCAGGTGAAAGCACCCCAGCGGGCATTTCTGGAACAGCTTCAGCCGCGCCTCGCCCTCCGAGCCATATCCCAAGGGCCGCCCGTGCATCAGGGGGTTCTCGCCGATCAGGAATTCCATGTCCTTTTTCACCTGCTCGACGGATTCCACCGTGAATCCGATATGGTCGAGCCCGGTGCGCGCAGGGTCTTGCGCGTAATAATCCGCGATCCGCCACGGCATGATGCTCAGCGTCACGCGCCCGTCGGACAGATAATAATTCTCATCGCCCTCCTGCCGGTTCTTGAGCGAGAGCCCGAACACTTCGGCATAGAACTGGGCGCAGCGTTCCGCGTGCCGCGTGCGCAGCGCGATGTGGCTGATGCGGCGGGGCCGCACTTCGCCACCGCTGTTTTCGGCATAGACATCTTTCTGGAAGCCGATGTTCCGCTGGGACAGATCGAAAATATTGGTGTCGGGATCGTGCGCGGAATAGGCGGCAAAAGGCCGGATGGGCGGACGCTTCAGCGCCTGCAAGCCGGGATCGAATTTCTGCATGCGGACGATCGTGTCCTCCAGGTCCTCCACTTCGATCCCGAAATGGTCGAGCCCGCTGGTGCGCCCGTCGCGGCGCGGAATGTTCGTCATGCCGACATAGCCGTCGCCGAGCGAGATCGCCCGCGAGGGCGCCACCGTGCGCGTGGTTCCCGGCGTCATGCCGAACAGCGCCTGATAGAAGCGCGTGTTCATGGCGTATTGGTCCGATGTAATCGCTACGTGGTTGATGCGCGCGGGCATCGATGCCTCCCTTGGGGGCTTGGTGTCCCAATTACGGAATTCGCTTCCTCCTGATCGGCCTTTGGCGAATTTCGGAATCGAAGGACACTAGCCAACTTATTCAGTCCTCGCGTCGTTTCGGTTTCGAAGTTCGCAACAGCGCCCGATATGACGAACGAAGCGAACTTCGAAACCGCGACGCTAGCGATTGTTAGCGGCCGATCGTCACCACGTCCAGGAGCGCCGGCTCCCCTTTCTTGACCATGGCGATGGCGCGTTTCAAGGCCGGGCCCAGGTCCTTCGGATTTTCGATCGGGCCTTCCGCGTAGACGCCCATGCCCTTCGCCACCGTCGCGAAATCGATGAAGGGCTCGCGAATGGTCGTGCCCACATGGGCCGTGGTCGCACCCCGCATGCGCCGGTTCGCGATTCGCTGCAGCCCCATATATTCCTGATGCCAGGCGCGGTTGTTGTGCATCACATAGAGCACCGGAATCTTGTGGTGCGCGGCCGTCCACAAGACGCCCGGCCCCATCATCAGGTCGCCGTCCGGCTGGATCGTCACCGTGATGCGGCCGTGCTTCTTGTTGGCGAGCGCCACGCCCACCGCACCGGCAGCCCCGAAGCCGATGCCGTTGCCGCCGGATTCGCCGGTGTAGTTGTAGTATTTGTCCATCGCCCACAGCCGCTGCGGCCAATTGCTGATGCCGGATTGTTTGGTGGAGGCGAGCGACCAGTCCTCTTGCCTCAGCACCTCGAACAACTCCATGCATAGCCGCGCGGTGGAAATGGGGCTTGCGTCCCAGCCATTGGCGGCATCGCCGCGCACCCGTTCGAGTGCGGTCTTGTGCGCCTCGCCGAGCTTCGTGCCGCGCGCGGCGAAGGCCGATTTGTGATTGGCGGTCATCTCGCGCTTCACCGCCTCGATGAGCGAGGGCATGGTCGCGGACGCATCCGCCGCGATGGCGATGTCGACGTCCTCGAAGCGCTGGAAATTCTGGAAATTGGATTTGCTGAACAGATCGCCCGAGCTGATGCTGACGATCTTGGCCCCGGCTTTGGTGGTGGGCCGGGAACTCGAGACGATGTGCTCGCGGAACTGGTGCGTGACGCCCCAGAAATCGACGACTTCCAGCCCCAGAACCACATCGGCCTGGCCGACCGTGCCGCGTCCGCCACGGCTTGTCTGGTTCAACGGGTGCCGCGTCGGAAAATTCATGCGCGCGGAGACATCGACGACGCCGCATTGCAGAAGCTCGGCCAATTCCACCAGCCGGTCTACGGCGGCCTGCGAGCGGCCATAAGACTCCGCCACGATGACCGGGTTTTCCGCCGCAACCAGCAGCTTCGCCACTTCGGCCACCGCCCCGGATTCACCTTGCGGCATGGACGTCACGGGAAGTTTCGGGATGGTCGGCCTTTCGCCTTCGGGAATGGGGCCTTCCTGCATCTCGGTGTCGACGCAGAGGATGGTCGGTCCCATCGGCGCAGTCGTCGCGATCTTGTAGGCCCGCGTTGCGGATTCGGCGAAATGCTGCAGGCTCGCCGGCTTGTCGTCCCATTTGACGAAATCGCGCACCATCGCGACATCGTCTTGGGAGGAATGGACCCAGATCACTTCGCTGGAGCGTTCCGCGGCATCGAACGTGTTGCCGACGATCATGAACACCGGCGCGCGGTCGCAGAACGCATCGTACAGCGCCATGGAGGCGTGCTGCAGCCCGACGGTGCCATGGGCGCAAACGAGCATCGGCTTGTTCTCGATCTTGGCGTAACCATGCGCGATTGCCGCCGAGGTTTCCTCATGCGTGGTGGCGATCCATTCGGGGGCGGCGTTCTTGCCGTAATTCACGATGGATTCGTGCAGGCCCTTGAAGCTCGACCCGCACGTGGCCGCCGCATATTCGAAGCCCATATGTTTCAGCACATCGAGCATGAAATCCGAGCCGGCGCTCGTCTGCACGATGGGGCTGCCGTCGACGCGGTAATTCTCGATTTCAGGATCGGGCGGGGAGACGCTGGTGCCGCGGGGGCCTTGCGTTTGCGCGGCCAAGGGGAGCGGTAAGGCGGCAGCGGCAGCACCCGCGAGCGCGGCCCCCTTCAGCAGGCTGCGGCGCGTGACCGATTCCGTTTTGCGCTTCGACATGGCTCATCTCCCGGGCCGGTTGCCTGCGCGGCACGGTACGGCATTTGACCGGTTTTCGGAACTGTGCGACACGGGCACGCATCATCCTTTAAGCATCTGATTTCGAGGAAAATTCGTGGCAGGCCGGGTTTTGCGACTGCGATTGCACGAAGGCGCGGATGCCCCGTCCGCGAGCGATGTCGCAATCGAACAGGCGGTCATCGCCGGCTGGACCGGCCGCGATGCGGACGCCGTCGAAAAGCACATCAAGGAACTGGAAGCGCTCGGCGTGAAGCGCCCCGCCACGACGCCCATCTTTTACCGCGTCGCCGCGGCGCGTCTGACCACCGATAGCGCGATCGAGGTTCTGGGCGAACAGTCGAGCGGCGAAGTGGAGTTCGTTCTGCTGCAATGGGGCGGCGCGCTTTGGGTCGGCATGGGGTCCGATCACACCGACCGCGAAGTGGAAGCCTATGGCGTCTCCGTCTCCAAGCAGATGTGCGAGAAACCCATCGCCCCCGATTTCTGGCGCTTCGACGATGTGGCCGCGCATTGGGACCGGCTTATTTTGCAGTCCCACGCCGTCATAGGCGGCTCGCGCGTGCTTTATCAGGAAGGCACGGTCGCCGCGATGCGCAGGCCAGAGGATTTGCTGGCGCGTTACGCGCCGGGCGGGCTTCCCGATGGCACGCTGATGTTCTGCGGAACGCTCAGCGTTCATGGCGGGGTGCGGCCTGCCGTGCGGTTCGAATTCGCGCTCGAAGACCCGGTGAGGGAGCGCAAAATCGAACATGGCTACGATGTCGTAACGCTTCCGATCCTGGGCTGAACCGCCATGCCGATGAACAAACCGCATCTCGAATTCATGCCGCTCGACATGTCGACAGGCTGGGCGACGCCCGAGGGCTACCCCGAAGGCATCAAGCAGAAGATCCTCGCGAGCGACATCGACGAGACGGGAAAGATGGGGAGCCGCACGCGGCTGTTGCGGTTCGATCCCGGCGCCTTCACCATCGCACCCTTCGTGCACGATCATTGGGAGGAGGTTTATCTCCTCTCGGGCGATCTGATCGTCGGCAATGATGCGAGAGGGCAGGGCGGCGAAAAATTCTTGAGCCCCACCTATGCCTGCCGCCCGCCCGGCATCCATCACGGGCCGTTCAAGTCGGACTGCGGCTGTATGCTTTACGAAATCCATTATTACGACGAGAGCCGCAAATAGCGCGAAAGGCCAAGCCATGTGGCCGTTCCATACCGAGCTCGCTTCATTCGCCGCAGGCCAAGACACGCCGAGCGAATTCCTGGAATCCTGCCTTGCCTGCATCGCCGCGCACGAAGCCGATGTCGGCGCTTTCGTGCATACGAACATAGAGGGTGCGCGCGAAGCCGCCGCGCGTTCGACCGCGCGCTGGAAGGCGGGCAAGCCGCTTTCCTTGATCGATGGCATGCCGGTCGGCATCAAGGACATCGTCGAGACCATCGACATGCCGACCGAGATGGGTTCGCCGCTCTACAAGGGCTGGCGCTCGGGCCGTGATGCCGCGAGCGTCGCGGCGCTGCGGGAAGCCGGCGCGGTGATCGTTGGAAAAACCGTGACCACGGAGTTCGCCGCGACGTTCCCGGCTGGCACGCGCAATCCGTGGGACAAGACGCGCACGCCCGGCGGTTCGAGCAGCGGTTCGGCGGCGGGTGTGGCGGCGGGCATGATCTCGGCTGGGCTCGGCACGCAGGTCGTGGGCTCCATCGTGCGGCCGGCGAGCTTCTGCGGCTGCGTTGGCTTCAAGCCGAGCGTGGGCGCGCTCAATCGCGGCGGCAGCCACGACGCGCTGTCGCAGAGCGCGGACGGCGCGCTGGCGGCGAGCCTCGAAGATGCGTGGAATTTCTGCTGGGCGATTGCGCAGCGCGCTGGCGGCGATCCGGGTTATCCGGGATTGGCCGGGCCGCAAGCGATGCCGGGGCCGACGCGGCCGCGCGCCCTGGCCGTGCTGGAAACAAGCGGCTGGGCGCAGGCTTCCGATGATGCGAAAGCGGCGTTCGCCGAAGCAGTCGCGCGGTTGAGGGCGGCGGGTGTGACGCTGCTCGACCGCCGGGACAATACGCTAATCGAAGAGATCGAGGCCGCGCTGACGCAAGCCCGCGCCGTGACGGACGCCGTGAACGCCTGGGAATCGCGCTGGCCGCTCAACACCTATCGCGAGAAGGACGCGGGCGCCTTAAGCAAATTCATGCTGGACCGGCTGAAGCAGGCCGAAAGCATGAGCATCGCCGATTACCGGAGCGCGCTCGCCGAGCGCACGCGCATCCGTGGCGTCTACGCAAAGCTCGCCGGCATCGCGGAGGCGGTGATCACCTTGTCCGCAACGGGGGCCGCGCCCGTGGGGCTGCACTCGACCGGCAATCCGATCTTCGCGGTCGCGGGCTCGATGCTGGGCGTTCCGGCGGTTTCTCTCCCCGTGCTCGAAGTCGAGGATTTGCCGCTCGGGCTTCAAGCGATGGGCTTCGAACAGGAAGACGCGGCCCTCATCGGCATTGCAGCCTGGCTTCGCGATATCCTGCAGCGGGAAATGACATGAAGCTTGCGGTTCCCGACGTCATCTCCAATTCCTATTTCCCGGCTGCTGCCGCCATCGAACTAGGCTTCTTCGAACGCGAAGGCCTCGACGTTTCGCTCGAATTGATCTTTCCCGTCGATAAAGCCTATGCGGCGTTGCGCGACGGCCAGGTGGATTTCGTCGGCGGCTCGGCGCATTCCGCGCTTGCCGCCTTTCCGGAATGGCAGGGCGCGAAGCTTCTCTGTGCGCAAGCCCAAGGGATGTATTGGTTCCTGGTCATGCACGCCGATTACCGTGCGGCTCGCGGCGACATTTCGGTTGTGAAGGGAAAACGCATCGGCGCTGCACCCTGGGTGGACATGGGGCTGAAGCGTCTCCTGATCGAAGCGGGGATCGATTCCGCGCTTGACGACGTGACGATTGCGCCGGTGCCGGGCGCGCTAGGCGCGGGCGTGAATTTCGGCGTCACGGCGGCCAAAGCGCTGGAGGAGCGCAAGATCGACGGCTTCTGGGCGAACGGAATGGGCGCTGAAGTGGCGGTCAGGCGCGGCGCCGGCACGGTGGTGCTCGATGTGCGCCGCGGCGACGGACCGAAAGCGTGCTTCAACTACACCATGGCATCCATCGCCACGACGGACGCGCTGATCGCGCGCGCTCCCGATGCGGCTGCGGCGGCCGTCCGCGCTATCGTGAAAACACAAGCCGCGCTGCGCGCCGATCCGGAACGCGCGACGGAGGTGGGGAAGAAGCTGTTCCCGCCGTCGGAGGCCGCGCTGATTGCCGAACTGATCCGGCGCGATCTTCCCTATTACGACGCGTCCATTTCGCCGGAATTCGTCGCCGGCATGAACCGCTTCGCGCGCGATGTAGGCATCTTGAAAGGCAACCCGCGTTACGAAGACGTGGTCGCGGCGCAGTTTTCCGATTTGTGGACGGGTTGAGCGTCAGGCGGTTTCGAGCCAGTGAATGCTGAACAGCCGGTCGGCATCGCACCACACCGCACGCGGAACAAATCCGCAGGACGCGGCAAGTCCGCGAAAATCCTCCACCGTATATTTGTAGGAATATTCGGTTTGGATGGCCTCACCTTCCGCGAACCCGATATTGCGGCCGCACACCGAGACGCGCTGTGCGATGGCGCTCACCAGATACATCTCGATACGGTGGGAAAGCGGGTTGAAGATCGCGTAGTGCGCGAACGCAGCCGGATCGAAATTGGCGTGCAGTTCGCGATTGGCCCGCACCAACAGGTTCTTGTTGAACGCGGCCGTCACGCCTGCGCGGTCGTTATAGGCGGCATGCAGAATGGCCGGGTCCTTCACCAGATCGACGCCGATCAGCAGCCCGCCGCCCTTCAGCAATTTCGACGTCCGTTTCAGGAAGGCGCGCGCTTCGTCCGGCTCGAAATTGCCGATGGTGGAACCGGGGAAAAAGCCGATCCGGCGCGCGCCCGAAAACCGCACATCCAGCGTGGCCGTGAAATCGGCGATGATCGGCCGGATTGCGAGACGAGGATAATGCGCCTGCAGACGCCCGGCGATATGGCGCAAATAGGGGCCGGAAATATCGACCGGCAAATAGGCGCGCGGGCGTTCCAGCGCATCCAGCAGCGGCCGAATCTTTTCGCCGGCGCCGGCGCCGAATTCGACGATTTCCGCATCGGCGCCGATCAGCGCGGCCATCTCATCCGTGTACGAATGGAGCAGGGAAAGCTCGACCCGCGTCGGATAATATTCCGGCAGCGCGCAAATCTTCTCGAACAGCAGCGAACCTTCCGCGTCGTAGAAGAACTTGCACGGGATGCGCTTGGGCTCGGATCGCAAGCCCGCCAGCAGCGCGTCGGCAAAACCCTCGTCCGCCGTCAGCGGCTCGCGTGCTTCGGCGGCGGCCATGCGAGGGGGCGGGTTCATGCGTCCTCCGCGAGGCGGATGCCGGAGAATTGCCAGCGCGCCGAGGGCGGGAAAAAATTGCGATAGCTGGCGCGGATGTGGCCGGCAGGCGTTGCGCAAGACCCGCCGCGCAGCACGATCTGGCTGCACATGAATTTGCCGTTGTATTCGGCGACGGGGCCGGGTTGCGGCTTGAAGCCGGGATAGGGGTCGTAGCTCGACCGTGTCCACTCCCAGGCGTCGCCGTAAAGTTGCGCGAGTTCCACTGCCATGGGTGCGGGTTTCACATGGGGCCGCGCGGGATCGAGCAGATTGCCGTGGATCGGTTCGGCCGCGGCGGCGGCTTCCCATTCGAATTCAGTCGGCAGACGCTTGCCAGCCCAGGCCGCATAGGCCGCAGCTTCGTAGAAGCTCACGTGCAGCACCGGCTCTTCCGGCCTTGCCGGCTGCACGCCGTTCAGCGTGAACACCTGCCAGTTATCTTCCTTCGTCCAATAAAGCGGCGCGCTCCAGCCTTGTGTCTGCACGCACGCCCATCCGTCCGACAGCCAGAATTCCGGCCGCCGGTATCCGCCATCCTCCATGAAGGCGAGATATTCGCCGTTCGTGATCAGCCGGGACGCGATCCGGAAGGGGGCGAGGAGAACCAGATGACGCGGACCCTCATTGTCGAACGCGAACCCATCGCCTGCGTGGCCGATGGGCACGATGCCGCCGGCATAATCGATCCAGCCGAGCGGGGGTGCCCCGGTCACCACGACGGGCGGCGCGGGCGCATAGGCCGGAAGCAGCGGATTGCAGGAGAATGCATGCTTGATGTCGGTGAGGATCAGTTCCTGGTGTTGCTGCTCGTGATGAAGGCCCAATTCGGCGAGGCCCTCGAAGGCCAGTCGGCCGGCCTCGCCGGTCCGCGCGAACAGGCGCTCGATCCCTTCATCGACATGCCGGCGGTAGGCGAGCACGTCCTTGAGCGAAGGCCGCGTCAGCAGCCCGCGCTGCGGCCGCGGATGCCGGGGGCCCAGCGCCTCGTAATAGGAATTGAACAGATAATGATAGCGGCGGTCGTAGGGAGCATAATCATCCGCATACGGAATAATAACCACGGTTTCGAAGAACCAGGTGGTGTGCGCGAGATGCCATTTCACCGGGCTCGCGTCCGGCATGGATTGGACGCATTGGTCCTCGGCCGACAGCGGCGCGGCGAGCTTTTCCGTCAGTGTACGGATGGATGCGTAGCGCTTGAGGAACAGCGTCGCATCGGCCATCGGTTCGTTCGCGAGACTGCGGTACATGAGAGCGAAACCTGAGAGGAAGCTATTGCCCCACGCGGGCCAAAAGGCCGCGGGACGCTATTAAACGCACCGATTGCGGATTTGTGCCAGCCGAGTTTCCGCTTTCGTAGGATTGTGACAGACGCGTCACCCGGCCAGGGCGTCTTGGAAGGCCCGTTTGAGCACGGTGAGGCCCGCTTCCACATCGTGGCCAAGATGCAGCCGAAGAGCGCGCCTTCCGCGCGCATTGAGCACGGCAAGATCGCCTTCGGCGGTCGCGTCGGTGACCGCGCCAAATCCGTATGTCCGCGCCGGAACCGGCAAGTCGGCCGGGTGGCCGGAGGTGATCTGGAGGAACACACCGGTGTTCGGGCCGCCCTTGTAGGCCTGACCGGTCGAATGCAGGAACCTGGGACCGAACCCCACGCAGGTCGCGGCGTGCGTGCGATCCCGCACCAAGGCCCGGATTTCGGTCAGCGCATCCCGATGCGGCGCGTTGCGGGCGACATAGGCAAGGAGTGCGCAATAATCGCCGTCCTTGAGGCGGGCCAAATGCGCCTTCAGAACGCCGGCAAGCGAGGCTTTGCCTTTGAGCGCAACACTGTTGGCTTCATCGGCGAATACCGAAACGCCGCCATCGGTCCACAAAGGGGTTTCCGCGCGGACCGGGCTGCCGCCCTCACGGGCCTGCATCAGCGCGCGCGTCTCCACCTTGCTTGCTTCGACATCGGGCTGATCGAAAGGATTGATGTGCATGACCGCGCCGGTCACCGCGGTTGCCAGTTCCCAGCGGAAGAATTCCTGGCCCAGCGCCGTCCGGTCCGGCAATAGGATGCGCACCACGGGGTGGCCCATCTGCTCGAGGCGCGACAGCGCCTCTTGCACCGCGCCATCGGGTTCTTCGGCAAGCTTCAAATGGACAAACAGCCGGTCGTTTCCGTAAGCCGCCGGGGGACCGAGCGGTTCGCCGTCGACCGGAATCAAGCCTTTGCCGAGCTTGCCGGTGGATTCGGCAAGCAATTGTTCGAGCCATGCGCCGATGTCGGCAATGCCGGGGGATGAGAAGATCGTCACTTTGTCCCGGCCGCGGGCGGCAAGCGTGCCGAGGATCGCGCCAAGCCTGACACCGGGATTGTCCGTCGACGGAACATCGGGTCCGCAGGCCGAGACCATCGCCGCGGCCGATGCGAGCAGCGCCTCCACATCCACGCCCATGACCGCGGCCGGGACCAGCCCGAAATCGGAGAGCACTGAAAAGCGGCCGCCGATATCGGACCTGCCTTTGCAGATGTGGCGAAAGCCTTCCGCACGCGCGAGCGATTCGAGTTTCGAGCCGGGATCGGTGATGGCGATGAAATGCGGCCCTGCCTTCCCCGCGCCGAGGGCGGCTTCGACGCGCGCAAAAAAATGATCCTTCAGGATATTGGGCTCGAGCGTCGTGCCCGATTTGCTGGACACGATGAACAGCGTGCGCCGAATGTCGATCGCATCCTCGATCGCGCGGATGTCGGCCGGGTTTGCCGAATCGAGCACTAGCAGGTTCGGATAACCCGCCTGCGCACCGAAGCTGTTGGCGAACACCTCCGCGCCGAGGCTTGAGCCGCCCATGCCCAAAAGCACCGCATGCGTGAACCCGCCCCGCACGTCGGCGGCAATCTGTTTCAGATGTTCGATTCCCTGCCGCTGTTCCTCGACAATGCCGAGCCAGCCAAGCCAGTTCGCCTCATCCGCGCCGGTCCACAGGGTGGAATCGCGCCGCCAGAGACGGCCGACACTGTTGCCGCCCTGCCATTCGGCCAGCGTGCGGGTGACGGCCTGTTCGAGATCGTCCGGCAAATGCACAGTTTGATCGTTGAGGCGGTTGAACGGTGCTGAGGGATTCAAGACAGCTTCCTATGGAGAATTGCACCGGGAAAATCGGCGAACAGTACGGCGCAATCCAGTTGCGCTTGCAACGAAAAAGCGCTGGCCGGGTCGAGCGCCGACTCCCAGGTCCGGCCGGGATCGGGATTGGCAATTCTCGTGCCGTCCCAGAAGCTGGCCGGCGGCAAGGGAAGCCCGGTCTCCGCGCAAGGTTCCGCGCCAAGGCGCGGCACCGCGACGAGAATGGCTCTGTCCGCATGCTGGCGCAGGAATGCCATCGCATTGACGGCGCGCGGACCTTGCGTCTTGAGCGGCCGGTAATCGCCGCCCGAAAAGCAGGCCTGTTCCTCGGCGCGCACAGCAAGAAGCCGCGCGATCAGCGCCTGTTTGACGCGTCCATCCTTCCAATGGGGCAACAGCGCCACGGGATCGTCTTCCGATGCCAGCCCATCCGCGCGCGCGGCGAAATCGACGTCACGGCGATTGTCGGGATCGGTCAGCGAGAAGTCCCAGAACTCGGCCCCCTGATAGAGATCCGGCACGCCCGGAAGGGTGCAGCGCAGAATGCATTGCACCAGCCCGTTCATCGCGCCCGCCGGCGCGATGCGGCCGACGAACGCCGCAAGCGCATCCAGGAATTTGCGCGAGCGTGTGGGATCGAGGATGGCGCGCACGAAATCGGCGTGGGCGCGTTCGAAGGGCGTGTTCGGATCGGTCCAGGAGGTCTTCAGCTTCGCTTCCTTCAGCGATTTCTCATGATTGCGAAGAATACGTTCCGCATACGCAGGAAGCCGTTCGTCGCCGGGTGTGAAATCCGCCGGAAATGTGCCGGCCAAGATCTGATAGAGCTGGTATTCATCGCCGGCGCCGATCTCAGGGGTGCGGAGCGGCGCGTTGAGGCCGAACCAGCCATTCACCTCGCTTTGCCACGCTTCCGGTATTTCGCTCAAAACCGCGAGCCTCGCCCGCACATCCTCGCCCCGCTTATGGTCGTGCGTGGCGGTCGCCAGCAGCGAATGGGGGAACGCTTCGCCCCGCCGCTTGGCGCTGTCTTCGAATTGCGCAGGCGAAAACGCAAACGTGCCGGGCGCAAAGCCCACATCGTTGCGCGACAGCAGCCGGCCATAGCGGAAGAAGGCAGTGTCCTCCACCGCCTTGGCGGCGACGGGCGCGGCAAGCTGGTTGAAATAGCGCGCTGCGCGCCAGGCCACGCGCCCGAATTCGCCGAGTTCGCCGCGCATGGTTGCAGCTATGAAATCGAGCGCCTCGACGGCGTCCGGCGCGATGTGTTTGCGCGCTGCGGCAACAGCAAATTCGAATGGGGGCCCGGGCTGCGGATCGGGCGAATCCCCCGTGGCGTAAGTCCGATACGCATGAAACCGTTCCAGGATCGCTTCGAGCGCCTGTTCCAGCGCCGCATCGCCAATTTCGCGTCCGGCAAAAAGCGCGAGCCGGTGAAAATGCGACGCGGCGGCGCGCAGATGGCTGGCAAAGCTCGCATGCAGCAATTCGCAGCGGGCGATGCATTCTTCCGTGTCGAAGCCGGCCGCGCGGCCGCTGATGCGCGCCCAGAATTGGGTGAACGCGTCCTCGCTACGCGCATCGTGCTGGACGGCCGAGACATCGTTCATGAAGTCGTAGCCGGTCGTGCCGTCCACGCCCCAATCGCACGGCAGCATTTCGTCGGCAGCCAGGATCTTCTCGACAATAATGTACGCTGGCCCGGCGGGCGCGTCTGCCGGCCGGCGCGCATCGAGCTCATCCAACCGCATCCGCAACCGCCGGCAATAGGTGCGCGGGTCGGTCAGGCCATCCACATGATCGACGCGCAGGCCGTCGAGGAGACCTTCCGCATACAGCTCGAACAGTTTCGCGTGCACGGCCTCGAATACGGGCTCGTCTTCGGTGCGAAGGGCCGCCAGTCCGGTGATGTCGAAAAATCGGCGCCAATTGATCGCGTCGGGCGCGGTTTGCCAATGCGCGAGCCGATAATGCTGCCGCGACAGCAACGCCGCCAGCGCACCGGGAGTGTTCCACGGGCCCAACTCCGCCTCGCGCGGATGGACAGCGTCTGCCAGCACCTCGGGATAATCTTCGCGCCGCAAGGGAAGGCGATGCTCGAAATAGGCGAAGGCGAGGCGGTTCAGCGCTTCGTCCCAGATGAGCTTCAGCTCCCTCGCCGCGAGCGCGTCTTCCAAACCTTGCCCCAGCAGCGGCAGCAGCACCTTGCCGCGCATGGCGGTGTCCGGCGAGTCCCAGTCGATGTCGAACATGGCGGCGTAGGGGCTCGCTATCCCCCGTTCCAGCACATCCAGCCACCAGGGATTGTCCGCGCCCCCGACGGCCATGTGGTTGGGCACGATGTCGGCGATGATGCCAAGGCCGTTCGAGCGCAACACGGCGACGAACGCGCGCAAGCCCTCTTCGCCGCCGAGTTCGGGATTGACGCGCGTGTGGTCGATCACGTCATAGCCGTGCGGCGATCCCGCTCGCGCGGTGAGGATGGGCGACGCGTAGATATGGCTGATCCCGAGCCGCTTGAAATAGGGCGCAAAGGACGCTGCGTCCGCAAACGTGAAGGCCTTGTGGAACTGAAGCCGGTAGGTGGCCCGCGGGATCATCTTTTCTTCCGCGCGGTCACGAAACGCTTGATCCTTTCCTCCGCGCCCGGAACGGCGAAAGGATCGCCGGGCGGAAGCCGTCGCCGCCAATTGGGATGCTCGTGCACCGTGCCCGGCAGATTGGGCGCCTCATCGAGGGCGAGCACATCTTCGATGGGGGTTATCGCCAGGCGCGGAGGCGTCATTCCGACATAGGAAAGCGCACCGTTCAGCGCTCGTTCCGGCTGGTCCGGCGATGGCGGATCGCCTTCCACGCAATCGACGTGTCGCATGGCCGACCACAGCAGATGGCGATCGCGCTCCCGCTCACGCCAGTCGCTTTCAGGGTCCATGCCCGGCGGGTACATGTTGAGCCGGGTACGCCACTCGATGTCGCGCCCGCGCCACCAGCCGCAAACGGTCGGAAGATCGTGTGTCGTCGTCAAGGCGACGGCATCGTCGCGCCAATGCTGCGGCAGGAAGTATCCTCCTGCATCGCGCTCGAACCACAGCACCTGCATTCCCGACAGGCTGCGGCGCCCGAGGCGGGCGCGGAATCCTTCAGGCACGGTTCCCAAATCCTCGCCGATGACGATGGCGCGATGGGCTTGAGACTCCAGCGCGGTCAGCCGCAGCAGATCGTCCATCGGATAGCGCAGATAGGCCCCTTCCGTGGGGCTCGCGCCCTCGGGGATGACCCAGAGACGCATCAGGCTCATGGCGTGATCGATTCGGATAGCCCCGGCATAGGCCATGCTCGCGCGCAACAGCGCGATGAACGGCTCGAAGCCATTGGCCTTCAGGCCCGTCGGCGACAAAGCGGTCAGGCCCCATCCCTGGCCAATCTGATTGAGCAGGTCGGGTGGCGCCCCGACGCTCAAGCCCATCAGCACGTCGTCCGGATTGCTCCAGGCGTCGCTGCCCGAAGGGTCGATGCCGGTTGCGATGTCGGCGATCAACCCGATGGCCATCCCTGCGCCGGTGGCGCGCTTTTGCGCCGTAGACGCACTCTTTGCCGCCAGAAATTGCAGGAACAGATGATAGTCGATCTCGTCCCGATGCGTGCGGGCAAACTCGGCGACCTGAGCGCTCTTCGCATCGCGATAGGCTTGCGGCCAATTGCGCCAGAACCAGATGTCTTTCGCCCAGAACTGCGCGTGCAGCGCCTCGAACACGGCATGCAGGTGCAGCCGCTCGCCCCCCGATGCACAGAAGGCGTGGAATTCGCCGGTGTTCCCGCTCCGCAGAAAGCCTCTGTATGTGCGCCTGAGCGCGGCGAATTTTGCTTTCGCCGCGGTTTCCCAATCGACCAGGCCTTTCGCGCCGTCGTCCTTTGCGGCCTTGCCGCCGGCGAGCGCCGGATCGGCATAAAGCGGGTTGAGGAAAAGCCGGCTCGACGGGCTATAGGGGCTGATGTGGCTAGGTGCGGCCGCAAACAGTGCATGCACCGGGCTCAAGCCTATTGCGTCGATACCGCGCTTCGCGGCCTTGACGGCGAAGTCGCCGAGCGCCGCAAAATCGCCGAACCCATCCGTGTGACCGCCGCGCAGCCCATAGAGCTGCACACCCAGGCCGGCGAAGCGCTTCTCGTCCAAATCGGTGAAATCGAAGCAGCGGTGAGGCGCCACCGCCAGCGTTTTCTCTTCTCCGCCCACCTCAATTTTACAATAGCCGGGTGTATCGGGCGCCTTGATCATGTGGTCGCCGGCTCTGACGGTTTCGCCCGCCCAGGCGGTCAGAAGCGGTGCGGCGTGATGAACTTGACTGTCCAGTCTTTCGTGACTCTCGACGATCTCGCGCGGGGAGTGGGCCGACAACCCGAGCGCCTTCAAAACCGCGCGCAGCGTCTCGGGCGACACTGTCCGCGGCTCGTTCCTGTAATTGAGCCAATCGACGTCCAGGCCCGCGCGAGTCGCAAGCGCTCTCAAGGCTTCGTCGCTCATGGTGCCGTCCCCGTCATTGCGGCGCATCCACGATGGCCGCGATCACCACGGCCGCGCGATCCTGAACCGTGTAAGTGCTGTCCTTGAGTTCCCGTGGCGCGAGCCCCGGATCGGCGCTGTCCACCAGCAGGCGCCACGAATAGGGCCCGGGGAGCTGGAACGGGAGCGGCCGGTCGGACGCGTTCATCATCAAGGCGGTGATTTCGATCCGGCCCTCGGCGTGCTTCGCTGCGCGGCGCAGCACCAAGGCGCGGCCTTCCCGATTGGACCAATCCTGAGGCGCGAGATGGATGTAGCGTTCATCCAGCCAATCGATGTCGCGCAAGGCCGGCAGCAGGCCTTCCTCGCCATGCAGATATTTCGAAGCGGTCGCGGTCGGGGACAATTTGCGCAACTGGATCAGCCGCGAGGTGAAGGCGATCAGCGACTTCCCGGCCTCGCTTTCGGCCTTCCGCCAATCGAGCCACGATATCTCGTTGTCCTGGCAATAGGCGTTGTTGTTTCCCATCTGGCTTCGCGCGAATTCATCGCCGGCGAGCAGCATCGGCGTGCCCTGCGAAAAGAAGAGCATCGTCAGCATTGAGCGCATCGCGCGTTCCCGCACGGCCATGATGGCGGGATCGTTCGTAGGCCCTTCCACGCCCCAATTGCTGGAGAAATTTTCCTGGGAGCCGTCGCGATTGTCCTCGCCATTGGCATCGTTGTGTTTGTTCTCATAGCTCACGAGGTCGGAGAGCGTCATGCCGTCATGGCTCGCGACATAGTTGATCGAAGCGGAGGGCCGGCGGCCCGAAGGCGCGAAGATATCTGCCGAGCCTGCGAGCCGCGCGGCAATTTCGCCCCGTATGTCGGGATCGCCGCGCCAGTAACGCCGGACGGTGTCGCGGTAGCGGTCGTTCCATTCGGCGAAGGGCGGGGGGTGATTGCCGAGCTGATAGCCGCCGGGTCCGACGTCCCAGGGCTCCGAGATCAGCTTCAGCCGCGACAGCACCGGATC
>Ga0265337_1000718_pt1 | contig 17427 bp, 18 predicted proteins | sample 42122metaG_FD_192441 | JGI IMG/M metagenome (GOLD analysis project Ga0265337, IMG submission 192441) | Rhizosphere microbial communities from Carex aquatilis grown in University of Washington, Seatle, WA, United States - 4-21-22 metaG | ecosystem: Host-associated > Plants > Roots > Rhizosphere >... | reverse complement strand
CTCTAAGACTATGGACCAAAACTCCCAACCTGAACCCGAGCTGCCCGTGCCGCCTGAACCTATCGTGGAAAGTCCGCCTCCGGAACCCACGGCTACACCCACACCACCGGAACCTGCGCCAGCCAAGCCAACCGCCGAGCCGGCCGCCCAACCAGCTACCACCAAGTCGTCTCGGCTTCAGCGATTAAGGAGCTGGTCTAAAAATCATAAGAAATTATCTATCCCGCTGGCGGTTTTTATTGTTTTAGTGCTGCTAGCGGCGGTACCGACAACCCGCTACCAGGGCGCTGGTTTGTTTCTGAGCCGGAATATGACCATCAAGGTGGTAGACTCGGCAACTGGCAAACCGGTTAGCGGCGCAACCGTCAGCTTCGCCGGCCAAACCGCCCAAACCAATGGCGATGGCCAAGCATCACTAAAACTTAAAGACGGCTACCGCCAGGTACAGGTCGCCTTGCAGTACTATCAAACCGGCTCGGCCAAAATATTAGTACCGATTCTCTCGCCCAAAGCAATCCCGACTATCTCGATGGTAGCTACCGGCCGGCAAACCGACGTAACGATTGACGATTTGATCTCCGGCGATGCACTTGCCGGCGTAATCATTAAAGTTGCCGGCATTACCGCTACAACCGATAAATCCGGCGGCGCGGCGCTGGTTTTGCCAGTCGGGCAGGCCACCCAAAAAGCTACGCTAAGTCTAGCTGGCTACAACGACTCCACAGTCAATCTGCAGGTTAGCGACACAGACGTGAAAGTTAACACCTTTAACTTAGTGCCATCCGGTAAGCTCTATTTCTTAAGTGACGCCTCCGGGAAGATTGACGTGATGGCGGCCAATCTCGACGGCAGCAGCGCCAAAGTTTTGCTGGCCGGTACCGGAAATGAAGAAAACGGCTCAACTTCAATATTTGTCTCGCCAGATAGCAAATACATTGCGCTAGAAACCAACCGAAGCGGCGCCACCCCCTTGATTTACCTAGTTAATACTTCAACCGGCGCTGCTAGTCTAGTAGACAGCTCGAATGCCAGCTACACGATGTATGGCTGGATGAGCGATAAATTGATCTACTCGGCTTCTAGCTCAGCTGTCCATACTTGGCAGGCCGGTCGCAATAAACTCAAAAGCTACGATACTGCTTCTGGTGCTAAGCTAACGCTAGACCAAAGTTTGGCCACCGGCAGTAGTGCTTCAGCGGCCGATGAGGGGTATTCGCAAGTCTTTTTACTGCATAGCAGCAGTCAGATTGCCTATTATAAGAGCTGGCAAGTGGACTTTTCCTTAGCCAGCACACCCAGCCTTATCTCTAAGCAAAACAGCTTTAACGTAGTTAATCTCGACGACAGCAACTTGCAAAACATCGCCAAATATCCTGCCTCTCACTCGGTGTTTTTTGGCCAATATTCGCCAACGGCTTACTACATCAGTGATGGTAGTAGTAGCACTCCGACTAAATATTACAGCTGGAAGGCTGGCACGCTTTCGCCACTCGCTGTAAGTATAAGCAGTAGCCAGTTCGACAAAACTACGCCATATTATTACTCACCCAACTTGCAAAAAACCGTTTGGAGTGAGGCGCGCAATGATGCCAATGCCAGCTTTATAGGCGATAGTAGCGGCGCTAATGCTAAGCAAATTGGTGGTAGCCAAGACCTTTCTGCCCAAGCTGCGTTTGGCTGGATTAATAACAACTACGCGCTACTAGATATAGTTGGCGGCTGTAACTTACAAGTTGTCTCTACCAACGCGGCCGATACCCACCAAGTGGCGGTCAAGGATTGCCTGAGATCATACAGTTCGTATAACGGTAATTAATTTTTAACCTAACTACCTCTATTGGCAAGGTGAGCCAAACCGCTTATAGTAAAAGCTTATAGACCTATAAATATATTTGATTATGCAAGACGAGCCCGACAATTTACGCCAAGTACCAACCCCGCCATCGGCTGGCCCGATGCCAACACCGATTACATCGTCACCAGCCGACAAACCGATCGAGGCTAAGCCCTTAAACCAAGCAGTTTTAGCCGAGATGCTCAAAAAAGCCGACTCTATTGGCATAGTGCCGCCCAGTCAACACCCGCCGTCCGATGCCTCAACCCCGCGCCCCGGCAATGTTATAAAACCAACTGTTCCGCCGGCTGGTATAGCCAGTCAACCAACCCAACCTGCAGCTCCAAGCGCACCGCCAGCCATCCCGCTAAAGTCGTTCGTACGGCCGCTGCAGCGACCGGTGCCAACCGGGCCGCCACCCATCCAGACTGATGTAGTCGTACCCCCACTACCCAAACCGCCTGAGCCGGTGCCGGTTCAACCTCCTCCCAAAACACAAAAGCCAATTGATGTATCTAAACTGGACGCTACGCCTATGCCATTGCCGCAACCGGTTATACTACCACCAGCGCCTGAGCCAGAGCCACTACCACCTCCGCTGCCCCCAACGCCTCCAGTCCCGGAGCCAGTCCCATCGGCCCCAGAACCTGAGCCAATACCTCCATCGCCAAAACCGCCTGAGCCGGCGCCAGAGCCTTTTATGCAGCCAGAGCCCGAACTCGCTCCGCCACCAGCCAAACCGCCTCGCCAACCAATCAATCTATCTGGCTGGCTTAGTGGCCGCGGCGTGCTGTTATGGCCGCTGTTGGGCCTAGCTTTATTACTGCTACTAGTAACTATGCCATCAGTCCGCTATAACGCAGCGGCGCTGGTTCTAAAGAAAGACTTTACGCTCACGGTCACCGATTCTACCACCGGCGATCCGGTTAGTGACGCCGTACTGAGTGTTGGCTCGGTCACCGCTATGACAGACGGTGAGGGCAGGGCGACTTTAGTCGGTGTAAAGCCGGGCAATCGCGCCATTAGTATTTCCAAGCCATACTACCAAGCCGAGCAAGTCCAAACACTAATTCCGATTTTGAGCCAAAAAACCTCACCCACTTTGCAAATTAGCACCTCTGGTAGCCTAGTCAAAATCAGTCTGGCCAATCTAATTACCAAGCAGTCGTTGGCTGGAGCTGATATTGCGGCTGGCAGTGTCAACGCCATAACCGACGCTAGCGGCGAAGCGCTGGTGGCTCTGCCAAATACTGGCGTTCCTCAGCTAGCTAAGCTCTCGATGGCTGGCTACAACTCTAAGTCCGTCAATTTAGTTACCGCCACCGGCATCATTAAACAAACTACAACTATGTTGACGCCGGTTGGCAAGCTCTACTACTTAGCCAAGCCAGTCGCCAGAGTCAATGTAATGAGGGCTAATCTGGATGGCACCTCAGCCAAAACGCTGGTGGCGGGAAGCGGTTTTGAAAACAACCAAACCACGCTAATAGCCTCGCCAGATAACAAATACTTGGCTCTACTAGCACGACATACCACTGACCCGCATCCCCAAATTTATGTGGTCGATGCTTCGAAGGGTAGTTTTGTCGAAGCAGCGTTTGGCGATAACTTAAAACTACTTGGCTGGATTGGCAGTAGCGTATTTTGGCAGGATGGCAATGCGCTTAAAAGTTTTGATGCGCCTTTGCAAAAAGCCAATTCGCTCAATGCTCTAGCTAGCGCCAGCCAGCTGGAGCAGTTGAGTTCGAGCCACAAACTTTCGCCTGCTGGCACGCGCGAAGCTTGGTCGAGTAGCGGCAAGGTGGTTGTTGCGGCTAAAGGCGGCGGCGGAGCACAGGTAGTAGCGACTGGCTTTAGTCTGGTTGGCTGGTATAACGATCAATATATTCTACTAACTAAAAGTAGCGTTCTATATATCTCGTCTGCCGATGCGCCGAGCGCGCCAGTTAGAGTCGCCAATATTTTCTAAGCGCTGTGCCGGGTTGACTTGGCTGGCGAATTATCCAAGCTTTGCCATAAATACCAAGCCGCCACCGACTCATATGGGTGCCATTTGTTGCGACTAGCGATGGTTATAATTTGCTCTCGAAGAGGTAGTTCCGGCAGCTTATATAAATTTTGAATTGCTTTGCGGATGCCTAGGTCACCAACCGGTAAAATATCCAGCCGCCCAAGGCCAAATAGCATAAACATATGAGCGCTCCACTCGCCAATGCCTTTAACGGCCGTTAACTGCTCGATTAGTTGGTCGTTGGGCATAGTGGCAATATGGGCCAAGTCCAGCCGGCCATCCAGCACGTGCTCGGCTAAATCTTTGACGTACTTAACTTTGGCCCAAGACAAACCTGCATCGCGCAGTTTTTGGCCGTCGATTTTAACTAGAGCTTCGGGCGTTGGCATTTTGCCGCCAAATAAATCTAGGACTCTGCGCCAAATTGCGCCGGCTGCCTTGGCGCTAAGCTGCTGGCCAACAATGCTACCAACTAGCTCACCGTAGTGATCGCTATGCGGCTTGATGGTGCACGGGCCGCTTACTTTGATTACGTCTGCCAGCCGCTTGTCGCTGCGGGTCAAATGCACAGCCGCTTTTTGGAGCTCTTTGCTAAAAACTACCCGGTTCATCTTAAGTTCAAGTTTAGCAGCTAGGCGGCAACTCATTTACAATATTGATATGCCACTAAAAATTAAAAACGCCTGCTCATATCTTGTTCGGCTGCATTGGGCAGTTTGGCTGGTACTTTTCTTGATTAGCGCAAGCGTGAGTGTGGTGGCGCTTCGGCACAACAACCTAGAAATGGTTAGCTTGCGCGACGCGGTATATACAGCCGACAAAAATAATAAAAATCTAGAGCCGGCCATAGACAGCTTGAGCTCCTACGTCCATTCGCATATGAATACCTCTATGACAGCGCCCAATGGTATCTACCCGCCACTGCAGCTAAGTTACACCTATGCTCGCCTTGCTAAAGCTCAAACTACCCAGAACTCTAAAGATAACTACGCCGCCGCTCAGGCTTACTGCCAAGCTCACGCCACATCGCCCCTGTTTAGTCTCTACGTCAGCTGCATCCAGGCCTATGTGCAGCGGCATCCAGTCAAAACCGTGACTGCAGCCGATATCTCGCCGGCCTTATACGAGTTTGATTTTATTAGCCCAAGCTGGAGCCCAGACTTAGCCGGCTGGAGCCTAGCAGCCAGCGGACTATTTTTGCTTGGCGGCGCACTTAGACTAGCGGCCGATCGTTTACGGGCCTAAATACCGACCGACCCCTGCGGGCCGGTTAAGGCTTAAAAAAGTCTTTTTCGATTTTCTAGGCTACTGGCCGGTTGTGCTTTGTACGGTACTGCTGGAGTTAGCGGCGCTTGGGTTGGCGATGTATTGCTTAATCGCGCTGACCACCTTGCTGCTATCTTTCATATTTTCCCAGAACGATACCTGGCTTTGGTTGATGACCATCTTGTCTTCTGGTGCGTGCAACTCACTGACACCCAGTTTGACCAGCGTCAAATTGTTATTTTTAGTACTGCTCTGCGGGTTACTGGTTGAACTGGTGCTGGAATTTGACTGCAAGTAAAAGACACTACTCAGCGTCAGGTAGTCGTGGTTAAGTGCATTGATTTTGCCAAAATACACCTGGCCGTTGGTCAAAAAGACTGCCTGATACTCGCTGGAGTTAATCTGCGAAGATTCGCCAAGTGGGCCGGAACTCCACAGCCATACAGCCAGCGAAGCCACAATCAAGGCGGCGCCGACAATAACAATAAAGGCCGATATTCTTAGTTCTCTAGTAATCCAGCTTAATCTTCTCTTCTTAGCCCTGGCGGCTAAGCCCGTAATGGGATTGTGTCGTTGTGGTGGCACGGATTGAGGCCCCCTAGCATCAGGTTGCATTATAAAAAACCCTCTCTTTAAATTTAACTTTTGCTAAGGTTATCATAACGCAAATGCTTATACGGGCGCAACCCTAAGACGCTCAGCGTTGTGCTAAATACCTGTTGACAAGTGAAAAGGGGGCAGAGTATGTTAGGGGTACATTAGTAATATAAGGAGAGGGAACAGACAATGGCTTATCAACACACGAATAGCAAAGGTGTAAAGTACTACCTTAACTCCAAAGAGGTAACTCTGCGGGGCGGCAAAGTACAAACAATCTACTACTTTTCTAAAGACGAGCGAGCCGACACTGGCCTAGATGAACTACCAGCTGGCCGCGTAGTTTGCGAAAACCCACGCAACGGCTTCCTAACTTTGAAGCGCAGCGACAAGTAGTTTTAAAATAAAATTTTTAAAGATCCCACTTCGGCAGTCGCCGGGGTGGGTCTTTTTTTTGGCCGCCAAATCGGTGTAGAATGGTCGAGGCGTATGAGCACTCCTATAGTAAAAGTTGAAAAACTTCGCAAAAGCTATGACGACAAAGAAGTCGTTAAGGGCATTAGTTTTGAAGTGGGCCAGGGCGAGATATTTGGAATTTTAGGGCCTAATGGCGCTGGTAAAACTACGACTCTCGAGATGATAGAAACCTTGCGGCCAATCGACGGCGGCACGGCTACCATCAACGGCATTGATGTTGCTAAAGAGCCACAAAAAGTCAGGTATATGATTGGCGTCCAAACCCAATCCACTGCTTTTATGGATAAAGTAAAACTGACCGAGCTGTTGGAGCAACAAGCCGCCGCTTACGGTGAAAAAGTAAATACGATGGCGCTGCTCAAAGACGTTCACTTACAGGAAAAGGCCAGTAGTTTTATCGAAAGTTTGTCCGGCGGCCAAAAGCAGCGATTTTCTATTGCCGCCGCGCTGGTGCATCAGCCCAAAATCTTTTTTATGGACGAGCCAACAACTGGCCTAGATCCGCAGGCCCGTCGCAACCTGTGGAACTTGGTGCAAAAAATCAACCAAGCCGGCAAAGGCATAACTATTATCCTAACCACCCACTATATGGAAGAGGCCGAAATGCTGTGTAATCGGGTAGCGATTATGGACGATGGCAAAATCGTGGCTATGGATACGCCACAGAAGCTAGTGCAGGATTTACTAAAGAAAGGTTTTAAAAAGAAGCACCGGGTCGAACAAGCCAACCTGGAAGACGTGTTTATTGATTTAACCGGCAAGGAGCTAGGCCGCCAATGAAAAGCTCCTGGCGACGTGATTTATTTACGGTTGGAGTGTTTGCTAAAATTTCGGTGCGGCGCTATTTTCGCGACCGGCTGGCGATTTTCTTCACGGTAGTATTTCCGCTTATTTTCCTGTTTGTCTTTGGCAGTATCAGTAAGGGCAACAATGTCAGTTTCCACGTCGGGCTACTTAACCAAAGCAGTAGCGCCTTTGCTACCAAGTTTACTAGCGATACCAAGGCCAACAAGTTATTTAACGTTGATTCAACTGTCACTGATTTGACCACAGCCAAAGACAGAATGAGCAAAAGCGAAATCGACGCCACCATTATTTTGCCGCCCAGCTTTGGTGTGCTTAAGGGTGGCGTCCCGTCTGGCCAAGCTCAGATTTTATACGACGAGAACAATGCGCCGGCGGCCCAAACCATTAGTTCGGTTATCCAGGGCGAACTGGAAGGCGTTAACGCCCAGCTGGTAAAAATCACGCCGCCGTTTAGTGTCAACGCTCAATCGACTAACACCAAGGGTCTGTCTAAACTCGATTACACAGTATCTGGTCTGCTTGGCTTTTCCATAATCGGCTTGGGTATTTTTGGGCCGGTCAACTACTTTCCGGAGATGAAAAAACAAGGCGTACTGCGCCGATTGCATATCACGCCCCTGCGGGTTTGGCAGTTTTTTGTCAGCAGCGTGCTATCTAACGCCGTGATTGGCTTATTTTCGATTGGCATCATGATAGCGGTAGCTTCCAGCCCGCTGTTCCATTTTAAAATCGTCGGCAATTATTTTGAGCTTGGACTATTTATAATTTTGGGTATTTTGATGATATTTGGAATTGGTCTGGCAATTGGTGGTTGGGCTAAAAACGAACGCCAAGCTGCGCCGCTATCTAACATTGTGGTTTTTCCGATGATGTTTTTGTCGGGTACATTCTTTCCGCGCTACGCTATGCCGCTATGGTTGCAGCACGTTAGTGCCTATTTGCCACTCACTCCGGTAATCGATGGTATCCGATCGATTGCAACCGAGGGCCAGCATATTACCCAAATTGGCCCACAACTAGGGATGATGGCCATTTGGACAGTGATTATTTACGCGATAGCCTTCCGCGTCTTCCGCTGGGAATAACCGCTCGCATAATAATTTCTGGGTTCTAAAAAGCGAGCCCGCTCTTTATACTTAAGGTAAATGAGAAATTGGTTCGTTGGCCGCATCCGCCCCCGCCATATATCCTTAACTGGTATAGCAGCACTCTTGGTTGGTTCGGCGTTTGCCGGCCAACTGCTCGGCATTTTGCGTGTCCACCTAATTAACGCTAACTTCTTGACATATGGGCCCAACAGTACCGACAGCTACTTTGCCGCCTTTAGTATCCCCGATTTCTTTTTCTATACCTTGGCCGCTGGTGCCTTGGGCGTAGCCTTTATGCCAGTACTGGCCGAGTATCTGCACCGTGGCGACCGCAAGGGTATGTGGGAAATCGCCAACAGTTTAATGAACCTTCTAACTATTGTAATGGCAGCAGTGGCGGTTGTGATTTTGATATTTGCTCAGCCGCTTATTCATCATATTGTGGCGCCAAACTTGCCGCCCGAGCAATTGCATAAAGCCGCGGCAATTATGCGCTTACTGGCTATCAACCCGCTGCTATTTACGATTTCAGGTGTGCTAACCAGCGCGCAGCAATCTTTAGGCCGCTTCTTCTTTTATGCCGCGGCGCCACTGTTTTATAACGCCAGTATTATCATCAGTGCGATTATTTTTAGTACGGTTCATGGTCACACCGGCGGCCCCGGGAATCTGGGCATTGTTGGCTTGGGTGTTGGCGCTGTGATTGGCGCAGTCTTCCAACTACTGGTCGTAGCCTCTGGTGTTTTTGGCTTGAGTTTCCGCTGGAGTCCAAAGATTTTATGGCGCAGTTCTGATTTTCGTTTGATCTTGCGTAACCTGCCGCCGCGCTCGCTAGATCAAGGCTTAGACCAAATCGAGAGCGTAGTCGAAACCAATATTGCCAGCCGTATTGGCCTAGGGGCGATTACTAATTATTCTAATGCCTATGTTCTATCTACGGCGCCGGTAATTTTAGTTGGCACGGCTATTTCTACCGCTGCTTTTCCGCAGTTAAATAACCGTCTGGCTCAAAATCGTCCGGACCTATTTCGCTCCGACTTCTTGAAGATTTTCAGGGTGATTCTTTGGATAGCTCTGCCGATTGTCGTTGTCAGTTATTTAGGCCGTGGTTATTTTGCCCACATGATTTATTCCAATAACTCCGACGAGATAGCCACAATCTTTGGCTTGCTGGCCGGCGCCATTTTATTCCGCACACTTTACGCATTGGTGTCCCGCTGGTTTTATGCCCAAAAGGACACGATTACTCCGCTAATGATATCGGTCTTTGCAATTGGGCTTAACATCGTGCTGGCTACGCTGCTAGCCCGCCGCCCGCCGGCTGGGTTTGGCATAGAGGGTCTAGCCATCGCCCAGTCGCTAGTGGCAACTGCCGAAGTGTTAATCCTTATGAGTATTATGGTTTGGCGCGACCACCACTTGCTTACGCGCGATTTCTGGGCGGGGGTTATCAAAATCCTGTCGGTTACCGGCTTTACGGCTATGACCGCCTATATTATGGTCAAACTGGTGCCGCTAACAGTTGGCGATAAGGGCTTTATAACCCTTGGCACTAAGCTGCTGCTAATAGTTGTCCCAACAGCCATCGTGCATGTTTTGGTGTCGTATCTTTATGGCTTGGAGGAATCACAGCCAATTATGAACCGGCTGCGCAATCTTATCTTCAAACCCGTCCAAATCCAGTGAGTAAAATCAAAAAAATAACCCTGGCAGCTCTTATGCTAGTGTTGCTAATTGTAGCGGTCGCCCGCTGGGAAAACGACAGATCAATACACCAAAATATTTACTCCTGCGGCGTGCTTAACGGCTACCAAGTCTGCAACACTTGAGTCACCTCTGTTATACTGGGGTGAATGAACCAAGACCATATCCGGAATTTTTGTATCATTGCGCATATCGACCATGGCAAATCCACACTGGCCGATAGGCTTTTGGAATTAACCGGCACGGTCGAGAAGCGCAATATGAAAGCCCAGTTGCTAGACAAAATGGATCTAGAACAAGAGCGAGGCATTACCATCAAGTTGGCACCGGTCCGGATGAAGCATAAAGACTACGAACTAAACCTTATAGATACACCGGGCCACGTCGATTTTAGCTACGAAGTTAGCCGCAGCCTCGAAGCCGTTGAAGGCGCAATCTTAGTGGTTGACGCCAGCCAAGGTATCCAGGCCCAGACCTTAGCCAATGTTTACTTGGCGCTAGAAGCTAACCTTACAATCATACCGGTGCTTAATAAAATTGACCTGCCAGCCGCCAATATCGAGAAGGTAAGCGCCGAGATTATTAGCCTGCTAGGCTGTCAGCGCCAAGATATCTTGGAAGTTTCGGCCAAAACCGGGCAGGGCGTAGAGGCTCTACTGGACAAGCTAGTGGAGCTAGTGCCACCGCCTAGCGGCGCTGCCGATTCACCAACCAGAGCATTAATATTTGATAGTTATTACGACGATTACCGCGGCGTAATTTTATACCTGCGAGTCGTCGACGGGCAGATTGACAAAAACGATTCTATAAAAATGATGGCCACCGCCGCACCGGGCCTGGCACTAGAAGTCGGCTCGCTCAATCCAGATATGAGCCTGGCTCTTAAGTTAAGGGCTGGCGAAATCGGATACATTGTGACTAACCTTAAAACCGCCCGCGAAGCTAAAGTCGGCGACACAGTCACGCTATCAAACCGCCCGGCCCAGACTCCGTTGCCGGGTTATAAGGAAGTTAACCCATTTGTCTACGCCGGCTTTTTCCCAGACAGCCACGAAAATTACCCGCTGCTTAAAGATGCCGTCGAGCGGTTGAGCCTTAGCGATTCGGCCCTGCAATTTGTCCCCGAAAACTCGCCAGTGCTTGGTTTTGGTTTTCGCATCGGTTTCTTGGGTCTACTACATATGGATATTGTGCGCGAGCGCCTGACCCGCGAATATAACCTAGAGTTAATCGTCACCAACCCCTCAACCGACTATAAAATTAATCTAACAAACGGCGAAGAGCTCGATATAAAATCGGCTGGCGAGTTGCCCGACCCAAGCCAAATCGCCCAAATCCGCGAGCCGTGGGTCAAAGGCGAAATTGTTTGCCCCAGCCAATACGTCGGTTCGGTATTGCAGCTGGTCGTGGGCACCCGCGGTTCCCAAAAACACATCAGCTATATGGATGCACTGGCGGTGATTGATTTTGAAGCGCCGCTAGCCAATCTGTTGACTGATTTTTTTGACCAGCTCAAAAGCGTTACTAGTGGCTACGGCTCGTTTAATTACGAACTGGCCGACTACCGGGCCGAAGATTTAGTGCGGCTGGATTTTTACGTGGCTGGCGACAGAGTTGATGCACTTAGCATAATGACGCACCGCAGCGAGGCCGACAGACTGGCTCGCAGCGCCGTCGCCAAACTCAAGGAAGTAATTCCTCGCCAAAACTTCAAGGTCAGCTTGCAAGCTGGCATTGGCGGTAAGTTTATTGCCCGCGAAGATCTTAGTGCTTACCGCAAAGATGTTACCTCTGGTCTATATGGCGGTGACGTCAGCCGCAAAAAGAAGGTGCTGGCCAAGCAGAAAAAAGGCAAAGAGCGGTTGAAGCGCTTTGGTAAGGTAGACATCCCCGCCGAAGCTTTTGCTGTGATGCTACGTCGCGACTAAGCTCAATCATTATTATTTTCAACCGCCATCGGCTTTAATTAAACCAATGAGTTATCTGACCAAGACTAAAATGAAGCTGGAATTACCAGCGCTAGGTTATGTGGCTGATGGACCAAAACTTAGAGTCGGCCAAAGAGAATTTTTGTTCGAGCCTAACCTACATAAAGAAGCTAGCCCCTGGAATTTAGTTGAGGTTGACGATGAAAATGAACTGGCAACCGCGGCGGTTTGTCTCAATATACTGGGTAAAGTGATAGGTGCCCCAAAATTTCACGAATGGTTAGGCGTAGTTAAGGCTGATCGGGACTTAGCTCAAGCAGTCAAGACCGATACCACAGAGGTCATCGGCTCAACCTTCAGGATTTTCAATCCGGAGTTTAAATTTCCTCGGACAGATGCGCCACTATGGATGGGCTGTGATATGCGGATCAATAATTACAATCACGTAACCCTTCAAACCATCGGTGACTGTGCTTGTTTAGGTCCACATGCAGATGGACACTGGGTAGGCTGGCAAGATTGGGAAACCGAAGGCTATTGCGAATACGACTTCCATAACAACGACGACGATTCTCAGACCTGGAGTTTACTGGCAGGAATGGGGCACTTGGCTGCACTTTGCCTGGAAGCAGCCAGTTAGCACTCTTGACGGGTGAGTGCCAATTTATGATATAATCAAAGTACTTGGCAGTGAACCTGCCGGAGTGCCAGATGACACCGAGACAAGAAAAAATCTTAGCCGCGATTGTGGAACAATACGCCGAGGTAGCAGCCCCGGTGGGCTCCAGCTTACTAGCCAAAGCTTTTGGTGTAAGCAGCGCTACCATCCGGGCCGAAATGGCCGATCTAGAACGCCGTGGTTTTATTGCCCAGCCTCACACCAGTGCTGGCCGTGTGCCAACCGATACAGGCTACCGTTTTTACGTTAACCACCTTGCCAAAATCAAAACCTCTCCGCGCGAAGTTCGGGCCGAACAGGCATTGAGCGCCCGAATTGCCAGCGGTGGCTTGCCGGAGCGGACTATTCGTAACGCCGTTGATACGCTTGTGGAACTGACTCATAACTTAGGCCTGGCCACTATTGGCCCCGAGCTTTATATGAGCGGCCTATCTAATCTGTTTGGCCAGCCGGAATTTGTCCATCCGGGCCAGGTTCAGGAAGTTGCCAGACTTCTAGACAATATTCAGCCGTGGTTAAACGAGACCGCACCAAATGAACCGCTAAGTGTTTATATAGGTAGCGAGAACCCAATCGGCCGCTCGGCCGGTGCTAGTTTGATAATCAGCCGCTTCCGCAGCCCGTTTAGTGATCGCAGCTACATCGGTGTGTTGGGCCCAACCCGCCAAAGTTACCGCGATGTTATGAATTTAGTTAGCCGCGCCGGCCAAACTCTGGAGGAGACACTCTATGTCTAGTCCTGATGTGGTGGACCGATACACTCCTTTTGCGGAGGCTCCCGAGATGGTGGAATTGCTAGATTTAGCCGTCGAGTTGGTCGACTACCGCCAATCCCGTGATGTAGATACTGCTCGCGTAGCTCTGGAAAAAATGGAACACAGGGCAGAGGAGTTATTCCCCGCGGATGAAGCTGAGCAATATAAATGGCTTAACCTTGCAAGTGCAGCTGCAACCGATATGTATTACGATCGAGAGAATCTGACACCAGAAGATTTCAGAGTCGCCAAGACTAGAAGGGTCGGAAAATGGCTAAGAAGCCTACTCTAAGTGAATTAGAGCAGAAAATTGCTGAGCTCACCGAGGCGCTGCAGCGCGAACGCGCAGATGCCGTTAATTTGCGCCAGCGAGTAGAAAAAGAGCGCGCCGAGCTAGGCAATTTTTATAAAGCGGCGGTGGTGCAAGAACTTTTGCCAGCGCTAGATAATTTAGACCGTGCCATCAAACACACGCCTAAAGACTTGGCCGGACACGACTATTCCAAAGGGGTCCAAGGCGTGGCCAAACAATTCGAAGCCAGCCTTGCCCAGCTTGGAATCGAACGCATCAAGACCGTTGGCGAAGTCTTTGACCCCAAACTGCACGAAGCAGTCCATATGGAAGACGGCGACGGCACGATTGAAGTTGTTTGCGAGGAACTTCAACCCGGCTATAAAATCGGCGACGAAGTCATTCGCCACGCCAGAGTCAAAGTAAGAATGGAGAAAAAATAATGGCTAGGATGGTGCAAGGCAACCGGCAATATACTCAAGAACAGAGCTTAGTTAACGGTGCCAACGACCTGGCATGGGTAGATAGACTTGAAGGGCAAATCTTGCGTGACGCCGAAAGGGAGGCTTATGGCCGCCGACCAACTAAAATTGGCGAAAGTGATTTGGTGGCCGAGCTAACCTACCAAGTTTTGTTAGCCAAGAACAAGACGGAGAAAAAGTAATGTTGGCTGATATATACAGAGTAGATTTTAGCAAAGGTCAGTTGCTGGAAATTGAACCAGGCAATGTTTCGCCATTGTGCCGTCCGCTAAATCGATTAAGACAGCTCGGTGGCGAGACTGTGCGCCGGCTGTCACTAGTTGAAGAACCAGAAAGTTCATCAGAAGAAAACATCAGGCGAGCTGTAATGCTTTGGTTGGCCGCAGAGGCGCTACGTCAAGAGGCTATAACCGGCCAGCTGGATGAGGATGGGAAGATTGAAATGATAGATTTAGTGCTAAAAAAAGAAGCTATCGTGGACGGGCTTTCTGCCGCCGACCGAATGGAAGTCGTCCGGCAGGCTCAGATAGCTCTTGGCGAAGATGAAGCCACAATATTAACTAAGATAAAAGGAGAAACATTCTAATGGCAAAAATTATAGGGATCGATTTAGGAACAACTAACAGCGCGATGGCGGTGATGCAGTCTGGCAAGCCGGAAATTATCGCTAACTCTGAGGGCAACCGCACTACGCCTAGCGTAGTGGCAATCAATAAAAACGGTGAGCGCCTAGTAGGCCAGGTGGCCAACCGCCAGCGGGTTACTAACCCAACCAATACTATTTTTGGCATCAAGCGTTTGATTGGTCGCAAGTTCGAGGACGAAGAAGTTCAACGTGATCTCAAGCTGATGCCCTACAAAATTGTCAAAGCCGGCAGCGGCGTCAAAGTCGAAATGGCCGACAAAGAATACAGCCCCGAAGAAGTGTCGGGTATGATTTTATCTAAACTTAAAGCCGATGCCGAGGCGTACCTTGGCGAGCCGGTTACTGAAGCCGTCATTACCGTGCCGGCCTACTTTGACGATAGCCAGCGCCAAGCCACCAAAGACGCCGGTAAAATTGCCGGCCTGGAAGTCAAGCGCATCATCAACGAGCCAACTGCCGCCGCACTGGCCTATGGCCTAGATAAGGGCAAAGAAGAAAAAATTGTCGTCTTTGACCTAGGTGGCGGTACGTTCGACGTATCAATCTTGCAACTAGGCGACGGCGTGTTTGAAGTTTTAAGCACCAACGGCGATACCCACCTGGGCGGCGAAGATTTTGATATGCGCATTGTTAATCACTTTGTCGAGCAGTTCAAAAAAGATTCCGGCATAGACGTCCGCGAAGACAAAGCTGCTATGCAGCGCCTCAAAGAAGAGGCCGAAAAAGCTAAAAAAGAGCTGTCTACAACAGAGGTTGCCGACATTAACCTACCGTTTCTAACGGCCGATGCCGAAGGCCCTAAGCACTTTGAGTACAAACTGACCCGCGCCAAGTTAATTGAGCTAGTGCAAGAACTCATCGACAAAGTCGAGAGTCCGTGCCAAAAAGCAATTAAAGACGCCAAGCTAACTAACGCCGACATTAACGAGATTGTGCTGGTTGGTGGTATGACCCGCATGCCGGCCGTCATTGAAAAAGTTAAACAAATTTTTGGCAAGGATCCGTTGCAGGGTGTCAACCCGGACGAAGTCGTGGCCGTGGGCGCTGCCATTCAGGGCGGCGTGTTGCAGGGTGATGTCAAAGACGTGTTGCTGCTAGATGTCACGCCTTTGTCTCTAGGAATCGAGACGCTTGGAGGTGTGACCACCAAGCTAATCGAGCGCAACACCACCATCCCAACCAGTAAGAACGAAACTTTCTCTACAGCTGCTGATAACCAGCCGAGTGTGGAAATTCACGTACTGCAGGGCGAGCGCGAAATGGCCGCCGACAATAAATCGCTAGGCAGATTTGTGCTAGACGGCATTCCACCGGCGCCGCGCGGTGTGCCACAAATCGAAGTCACATTTAACACTGACGCCAACGGCATTTTAAACGTGACAGCCAAAGATAAAGGGACCGGAAAAGAGCAATCAATCACCATCCAGGGTAGCGGCAATCTAGATAAAGTCGAAGTTGAAAAAGCCGCCAAAGAAGCCGAGGTTCACGCCAAAGAAGATAAGAAAAAGCGCGAAGCCATAGAAGTTAAAAACCAGCTAGACAACGCGGTTTACCAGGCCGAGAAAATGAAAACCGACTACAAAGACAAGCTAGCCGAGGATGATCTAAAGAAAATCGACGAAGCCATTACCGAAGCTAAAACGCACTTGGAAGCGACCGACAAAGACGAGTTGGAAAAAGCTGCTAAAGCTTTGAGCGAGGCTATAATGCCTATCGGTGCCAAAATGTACGAAGCTGCTCAAAAAGATGCTCCGGCAGAAGATACTAAAGACGACAAGAAAAAGAAGTCCGACAAAGAAGAGCCAATTGAGGGCGAAGTCGTCGACGACAAAGACGCCAAGAAAGACGAAAAATAATGTACGAACGCCGCGTTAGAGTACTTGGTGACTCAGAACCCATTCCTACCGACGCCGTTCCAGTATTTGGGCCATTTGAGCCCGACCCTGAAATAGACAGGTTAGTTGCAGAAGAGCGAGTAAGATTTTTGGCCGAGGAAGCTGCTCGCGAGCGAGGAGAGTGGCCGGTTGAGGCACCGTATTGGCAAGATCCAGCGAATTTGACGACCGACGAAGAAGTGGCGCTGGCAATGGGAGATTTCTACGATAAAGGCTACGACGGCCACATTCCAACTTACGAGGAAGAAGCTCTAGTCCATTACCAAGAACAAGCTAGACTAAGCGAACAAGCCGCCATTGACAGCGGAGCCGCTAAGCCAGACGGCGGTTTAGGCCAGTAAGGTAAAATAATAATAGATGACAGCTATCGGAATTCCACGATCTCCCGAACATTTACACGAGCCTTCGATGAGTGAATTGAACCGTAGGGCTCTTGAACTTATTACTGACCAAGACCGAGTTAATGTTTTGAGCGACTTTAATCTTTATTTTGTCAGCTGGGCTGAAAAAGATGGAACAACTTATCTAGTGTCAGAACAAGATGGTGTAGTAAAGGCCGTAAAGACTATTTCGGTCGAGGGGCGGATGGGCAAGAAGCAGCAACAAATTGTCTATAGCTATGAGTGGAATTCACAATCTCCAGAAGATATTTCCCGCCAGAAGTACGGAGATTTTGTCGGCTTTGGGCCTACACAAATCGATGACATAGATAGAACCGTCCTGGCTGTAGAGCGGCAATTTATTGAAAATAATCAAGCCACGCGTCGAGGATCAGCTTAATGGTGAGAGCTGAGGATGCGCCATTATCCAGTGACGAGCTGGAGCTACATGCTGTTCCTCATCAACCCACTGAAAGCAGTAGAGCCGAAATTAAAAGCGCGCTTGATGACCTACGGTCGCAGGAGATGCTCGGTTCTTTAATTGGCTACCTGCAAGACGGACCTGACCACGAGCTTTCTTTTGACC
>Ga0265337_1000717_pt1 | contig 17435 bp, 16 predicted proteins | sample 42122metaG_FD_192441 | JGI IMG/M metagenome (GOLD analysis project Ga0265337, IMG submission 192441) | Rhizosphere microbial communities from Carex aquatilis grown in University of Washington, Seatle, WA, United States - 4-21-22 metaG | ecosystem: Host-associated > Plants > Roots > Rhizosphere >... | reverse complement strand
ACCCCCCGTACCCCCCCGATGTCCGCGTTTGCACTACCTGCTCCACCCGTCGGCCCGCCGCACCTCCGCGGCGGGCCTGACGCGCCTTAGGCCCAGCCGGTGGTTCCCATCTGGTCCTCCTCTCGACGGGACCGCAATTTTTGCCCGCGTCTGCCCCATATGACAGTAATTAATCGGTATCGACCGCATATCTGGTGATTGCGGTACCAGCCCCCGAGCATGGCAGCATCCGCGGCGGGCGGCGGAGCTAATCGACGAAGGTAACATTTTGATCACGAGGAGCGGGGATCTGGGAGCGCTCCCGTCGCTGCAATCGCTTGCAGGACTGGGATTTCGTCGCATCCGCCCGCGATCACGGCCATTGTCGCGCTGCCGGTCGGTAGCCATGTTTTGACTGTATGCACGTGAAATCTGTGACAATGTGGCGTTAGCAACGCACGTTGCGCTATCCGGCGTGGTCAGCCCGGATGGCGGTGGAAAAGCACCGTGCAAGTCGGGGAGGTCGGATGGTTTACGCGGGCCGCGCCGTGTTCAAGCACGGATTGCCTCGCGTCCGCGAGTGGGCCGTCTGGTCGCTGTCAGGGCCGCTGCTCGCCCTGTGGTCCGCCGTGACCTGCGGATACCTGACCTGGATCGGCCTTCGCACCGCTAATTTCCACTTCGAGCTGTCTGATATCGCGCTGTTCGCCGCGCTGCTCGGCTGCGGCGCCTTCTCGGTGGAGATGGCCCGGCGGGCGAGCGAGCCGACCGGCGTGGTGAAGGACGTCTACGCGGTCTGGGAGCTGCCGGTCGTTTTCCTGCTCCCCGGCCTGTACGGGCTCATCGTCCCCGCCCTGCGGGTCACCCTTACCCAGTTCCGGGTCAAGCGGGCGCCCGTCTACCGGCGGGTGTACACCGTGGCGGCGATCGGCATCGCCTACGGCTGCGCGCGCCTTGCCTTCATGGCCGTGCTGCCGGTGGGCTGCGAGCCGCGCGCCTACCTGTGGAGCCACACCGCCAGGTGGCTGGTCGCCGCGGGCGCCGGCGCGATCACCCAGTGGGCGATCAACCAGGCGCTCATCCTCGGGGCGTACAAGCTGGAGAACCCGGCGGCCAGGATCAGGGACGAGCTGCTCGGCCGGGAGACGCTGCACAACGACGCGACCGAGCTGTGCGCCGCGCTGCTGGTCGCCGTGGGCATGACCATCAGCGACCTCACGCTGATCGTCGCGTTTCCCCTGGCGACGCTGCTGCAGCGCTCCTTCCGGCACGCGCAGCTGCTCAACGAGGCCCGGGCTGACGCTAAGACGGGGCTGCTCAACGCGGCGACCTGGGAGCGGGAGGCGGCGGCGGAGGTCGGCCGGGCGGTCCGCACCCACTCGCCGCTCGCGGTCGCCCTGCTCGACCTGGACCGGTTCAAGCGGATCAACGACACCTACGGCCACCTGGCGGGCGATGAGGTGCTGCGCGCCATCGCCCGCCTGATGACCAGCGTGCTGCGCGAGTACGACGTACCCGGCCGGTTCGGCGGCGAGGAGTTCGTCATGCTCCTGCCGCAGACCCGCGCGCCGGACGCGCTGCGCATCGCCGAGCGCGTGCGCGCGCACATCGCCGGGCTGCCGATTACCGGGCCGGCCGGTGAGCGTATCCACGTCACGGCCTCGATCGGGGTCGCGGCGCTTGACGCCGGTTCGAGCAGGACGCTGACGGAACTGCTCGCCGCGGCGGACGCCGCGCTGTACCGGGCGAAGGCGTCTGGCCGGGACCAGGTGCAGATGATCAGCACCAGCCGCGGGCTGAGCGCGGTCCGGCCAGGCGATGGCCTGGGCGCGGACGACGGCGGGCTCTGGCACCCCGAGCTGCGCCAGCCGCCCGCCGAGGTGGCGGGCGAGGCGGCGGGCGAGCTCGCCCGCGACAGAGGGCGCGATCGCCAGGGTCTGCTTGGCGACGCGGCGCACCCCGCCTGCGGCCGTCAGCGAGGAGTCGACGCGGTCGACAGCGACAGCACCGCGACCACCTCCGCGCTCGTGGTGTGACACTCCGACGCGTTCCCGGTGCGCAGCACCGCTTGCGTCGGAGAGGACTCGCACGTCCAGCCGTCGACCGCTACCGGCGCGCCGCCGCCGTTACCCTGCAGGTCGCCAGCCCTGATCGCGGCCGCGTAGCCCGCCTCCACCCGAAGGGCGGTGGCGCAGTCCACGGTTCCCCTGGCCACCATGATCACCACGGGCACGTTCACCGCGGTGCGGGTCTGACCGCACGTTGTCCCGGTCGCCCCGGTCGCCCCGGTCGTCCCGGGGGCCGGCCGGGAGGAGCAGCCAGCCACCAGCAGGATGAGCGCCGGCACACCGAGCACGGCCGCCGGGATCAGCCGCGCCCTTCCGTGGCAGTCGCGCGCCGCCGCGCCTCCGCTACTCATCTTGAGTGATCACCCTAGCGGCCGCCGCCCCGCTCCCTGGCCGCGGTCCGCTGACCGGATTCGAGTGCAAGCCCTGTTCCTCAGCTCAGGACGGGGTTAGCCCCAAGGCCGGTTAGTTAAGGGATGTGGCCTGCTGTCAAGGGCCCGCTCTCCCCGCCCCTCTCGGCGGCGGTCAGTCCCGTTCCGCGGGGTGGTCAGTGGTGGTCGCCGTGTCGGCCGAGGGTCTCCTCGGGGGTCGCGCCGGGCCTGGTCCACTGTGGTGCCGGGCGGCCGGTCGGGCCCCAGGTGGGTTCCCCGTTCACATCCAAGCGCCAGTACCAGCACGCGTGGTTGCCCTCTGGCCAGCCCTCGGGGGTGTCTTGCCAGGCCTCGCGGCGGCCGTAGGGCGTCATGTCGAGCAGCGCGAAGGACCCTTCGGCCGGCTCGATGCCACGGCCCGTCGTGGAATAGGTGAGGAACACGCGGTCGCCGTCGCGCAGGTAGCAGGTGAGGAAACCCATGTCCCCGCCGGCGGGCCCGGCCACGTCGCGCACCGAGTACCACGGCTGGGTGTAGCCCATGAACTCGGTGAAGGCGGCCACCTCGTCCCATCGGCCGGTCGTCAGCATGGCGAACGAGACGCCGCGGGCGTTGAGGTAGACGGCCGCGTCGTTCAGGTGCCAGGCGGCGACGGTGCACCCCTCGCACTGCCCTTGGTGCGGCGCGCCGTCCCACCACATGTGCTTGTAGACCAGGAGCTCGTCGCGGCCCTGGAACAGGTCAAGGAACGGGACCGGCCCGTCGGCCCCGGTGACCCGCACCGTCCCGTCGAACTCCACCATCGGCAGCCGGCGGCGGGCCGCGGCGATGGCGTCGCCCTCGCGGGTGTGGGCTTTCTCGCGGATCAGGAGCTCGTCCCTGGCAGCCTGCCAGGTGGCCAGGTCGACCACGGGCGGGCGGCCGGGCAGCGCGGCGGCCTGGTCACTCGTCGTGCTCGTCATGATGTCCTCCAGGTATCTCGGGCCGGGTGGTATCGCGAGCGTTCCCCGACGGTCACTAACACAGACGCGCTATCTGGCCGGAACTCATCGGGATCCGGCCTGAACTCATTGGGCAGCCGCCCGCCTCCGGCCGCGGCCCGCCCGTGCCCTGGCCGGCTGGCGGGGCGGCAGCCCGGCCCTAGAAGGCGGTCTCGTCGGCGAGCAGCATGCTGACGGCGCCTGGCCAGCCGATCGTGGTGACGGTGCCCTGGCGGTAGAGCACGATCGCGCGGTGCTCGGTCATCGAGGGATCATCGGTGTAGCTCACGGCGCCGAGGACCGTGCCGCCGGACGGGCTTGACCACAAGACGGTCGCGTAGCCGCCGCCCATGCACTTGGGTTCGGCCTCGTAAAGCACCTGGGTGAGCCGGTCGCCGGCCAGCGAGATCTTGGCCAGCCCCGGGTGCGCCACGTCCGTGGGCGCGGCGCAGCCGACCCAGGGGGCGGGCTCGGTCAGCGCGTCGAGCGTGGCGCCGGTCGGCGGGGTCTTGGGTAGCTCCGCGCCGCAGACGGCGCTCCGCCCGTCGCCGGTGATGCCAAGGGAATCGCACCAGATCTTGGACCGGCCGGTGGTCGTGGAGACCGCGATCGTCGCGACCACCGTGCTGTCGGTGAACAGGCCGCCGCCCGGGCCGGCCAGGTTCACTTGCCTGAGGTACAGGCTGGCGCTCGGGCCGTTGGAGTTGCGGTAGGCGAAGGCGAGGCGCCGCCCGTCTGACGTCCAGGTCAGGTTGGCGTTGGGGTCGGGCAGGCCGTTCCCGCCGTAGCCGTACGAGCCGTGCGCCGGGTCGGTGCCCGTCCAGCTGTGCAGCGTCGCCCCGGTGGCGACCGAGTAGATCCGCAGGGTGAACGGGCCGTTGTAGGGGAAGCCGGCCCCGTTCCCGGCCACCTGGTAGAGCACGGCGAGCTTGGTGCCATCGGGGGATAGGGCGACGCCGTTGATGTCGGCACCGCCTGGCAGCGGGAAGTCGAGTGGGGTCAGTGTCCGGACAGGGTCGGCACCTGGCCTGATCCTGAGCAGGTACCAGGTTCGTGGCTGGAACGCCCACAGGAGGCCGCCCTGGGCTGCGGCGATCTTGACGGAATCGAGCACGAACGTGCGATCGTCGGCTGCGCCGGTCACGCCAACGAAAGTGCTCCCGGCCGGGGCGGCGATGGTGGCGAGCCGCTTACCAGTGAGCGTTTCGCCCACGACCACGGAGTCGGGTGGCGGGTTCTTCACCGGGCCGCTGCTTTGCCCAGGGGGGAGGGGGACCTGGGCCTCGAAGCCGTTGAGGGCCACGAAGTAGCCGGGGAGTGCTTCGGGATCGACGGGGGCGGAGGTCACGGTCGGCCCGGCCGAGCGTGACGGGCCTGCATTGGCCCCGTTCACGGCCCGTGGCGGGTTCCTGACCGCGACCAGGGTGACAGCGACGGCGACCACCGCGGCGGCGGCGGCCATCGGGATGAGCCACCGGCTCGCACCCGGCCAGCGACGGAAGGTGCGCGCCCGCGGGCGGCGCGTGGCCGCCTCAGGTCGCAAGTCAAGGGCCGGCAGGTCGCGGACCTGATCGCTGACCGCGCGGCCCGCCGCGCGGAGCTGGTCTTCCACGGTCATGAGTCCCCCTTGAGCGTGCGGCCGATCGCGGCGATCCCCCTGGAGGCGGACGACTTCACGGTGCCTTCGGCGACCCCCATGACCCGCGCCACCTCGCCGACGGGCATGTCCAGGCAGTAGCGGAGCGCCACCGCCTCACGCTGCCGGTCGGGCAGGCGGCGCAAGGCGGCGAGGACCTCGCGGTGCTCCTCGCCGAGGAGAACCCGCGCCTCGGCCGACTCGGCGTCCGGGTCGGCGAGCATGAACTGCCGGCTCCGCGCGCGCTTGCGCATGACCGTGCGGCAGCCGTTGAACACGCTGGAGCGGACGTAGGCCAGGGCGCGCTCGGGATCGTTCAGCGCGCCCCAGCGCCGGAAGAGGCCGAGGAAGGCATCCTGGACCACGTCCTCGGCCGCCTGCCGCTCCCCCAACATGATCACCGCGAGGCGGAGCAGGCCGAGCGCGTGCGCCTGGTACAGCGCCGTCACCTGTTCCGCCGGATCGGCGGCCATGCCGGCCGGCGCCGGCGCGTTCGTGAGTGGGTTCACATCCCTGAGACGCACGGCCCTCCGCCTGGTTGCTTGCCCACGAGCGGTTTCCGCCTCCGTCCCGGCCGCGCCCTCGCGGCGCGGCAGTCAGCCGGCCTCAAGGACGAAGAACATGAAACACAGGAAGCCGGATCCTGGGGGCTTGTCCTTCAGGGAGTCGGGGAGCAGTTCACGGGGAGTGCCGGGCGCGGGGAGGGGTTCGTCGATGGCGGCGATCCGGAAGCCAGCCATGGTGAAGGCGCTGATCATCGCGGGCAGCGGACGGTGCCAGAACGTCAGCGTGTAGCTCTGGCCACTGGGGGTCGTGTTCTCGACGGAGTACTGGTAGGTCGCGAAATAGTCGGCACCCGGACGGACCAGCGGGTGACCCTGGAGGGGATGGTCAACCGAGGCGATCAGCCGGCCGCCCGGCTTCAGCACGCGCCGCAGCTCGGCCAGCGGCGCCGCCCAGTCCTGCAGGTAGTGCAGCACCAGGGACGCGATCACGTCGTCGAACGCGCCGTCGGGGAACGGCAGCGGCCCGCCCAGGTCGGCTACCCGGAGGTCCGCGCCGTCACCGAGCCGCCGCCGGGCCAGCTCAAGCATCCCGGCGCTCTTGTCGAAGCCGGTCACGACGGCACCCCGCTCGCGCAGCGCCGCGAACAGCGGGCCCGAGCCGCAGCCCGCGTCGAGGATCCGCCGGCCGGCCACGTCCCCGGCCAGGGCCAGGGTCGCGGGCCGCTCGTAATAGGCGTTGAGGAGGCTTACCTCGTTCCCGGCCGAGAACGCCTCGGCGAAACTGTCATAGTCGTTGGCCGCAGCCTGGCCTGCTGGCTCGGAAGAACCGCCGGTCCCGGAAGTCACGGCTCCATCTTGGCACCACGAAACGGTAGGGTCGCGCAATGGACAAAGGCACCCGCGGGGAGCTCCTTGACCGGCTGGCCGAGGCGATCCAGTCCGTTACGACCTCCCGCCCGCTGCGGGTCGCCGTCGACGGGCCTCCCGCGGCCGGCAAGACGACGCTGGCCGACGAGCTCGCACTGCTCCTTCGCGGCCGGGGCCGTGCAGTCATCCGCGCCTCGACAGAAAGCTTTCACCTGCCTCGGGCGCAGCGCTACCGGCGCGGTGAATTCTCGTCAGAAGCCAACTACCACGACTCCTTCGACTACGACACGCTCCGCCGGGTCCTGCTCGATCCGCTCGGCCCGGACGGCGACCGCCGGTACCAGCATGCGGTCTACGACATCGACACGGACACCGCTGTGTCCCCGCCTGTGACGACAGCCCCCGCGGACGCGGTGCTGCTCCTTGACGGGGTATTCCTCCTGCGCCCGGAGCTGATCGACCGATGGGACCTGAGCATCTTCGTCTGCGCCGCGTTCGAGCAGACACTGGACCGCGCCCGGATCCGTGATCTCGCGCGACTCGGATCCGCCGCCGAAGTCGAGCGGCGCTTCCGCACCCGCTACATCCCCGCCCAGAAGCTCTACTTCGCCGCGGCCCGCCCGGCCGATCACGCCGACATCGTCGTGCACAACGACGAGCCCTTGCGGCCCGCCTGGGTAGTCCGGCCGCACTGACCAGCGCACAAAATCCGCTTCGGCGCGTCCGGTATTTGGCAGGCACGGCAGGATCATTGGCATGAGTCGTCCCAGGTCCCGACGGCCCCCGGTGGACAATGCCCGGCGGCGCGGCCATCCCAAGGTCGGAGGCTTAGCGGGGGCGAGGGCGCCAGGAAACGTCGCTGGGCGAGCACCCTGAACCCCGCCGACCGCAAGGGCACCAGTACCGCCGCCTTGGTCCATGACACTGAGATCATGAAGGGCTGATAGCTGTGCCGGGACACGATAAGTGTCACCAGGGCATGGCGCTGAGCAGGCCCGCGACCGGTTCTGGCCACGGTATCTGTCACCGGCTGGCCAGGATTGTTGTCACCAGCCGCGAGTTGCCAAGATAGTTGTCGCCGGTTCGGTGGGCGCCACCTGGCGGGCGCCTCTCACCATGGGCCGGTGCCGCGTCGCTCATGCAGGCGCTGCTTGCTCCTTCCCCGGAAGTCCCGATGAACGGACGGCTGAATGACTTCTTGCCCGACCCTGGTCGTCGTCAGCGGGCCGCCCGGCTCGGGCAAGACGACGCTCGCGCACGAGATCGCACGCGCGGTCGGCTGCCCGGCGATCTGCCGGGACGAGATCAAAGAGGGGATGGTGCACGCCACGCCCGGATTCGTTCCGGGACCAGGCGATGAACTGACGATGCGGACGCTGCCGGCCTTCTTCAGTGTGCTGGAACTGCTCCTGACGGCCGGCGTGACGACCGTGGCGGAAGCGGCTTTCCAGGACCGGATCTGGCGCCCGTACCTGGCGCCGCTCCTCCCGCTTGCCCGGATCCGGATCGTGCACTGCACCGCGGACCCCGACGTGGCCTTCCAGCGGATCGTCCGGCGCGGGGAGGCCACCACCGTGCGAGCTGCGCACGCGGACCCGGGCCCGGACGACGCGGCGGACTACGTCCAGCGGCATCTCGCGTTCGACAGGGTCTCCCTGGACGCCCCGTGGATCGGGGTCGATACCACCTCCGGCTATAGCCCGGGCATCGACCAGGTCGTCGCGTTCATCAACGGCTCATGACCCGAGCGGGTCCCGGGCATCCGTCACCTCGCGACCACAGCCGCCAACTAGGAATCACAACCACAGCAGCAGCGACGACCACGACACCGCATCGGACCGTGGTGACAGAATGCCTGGCCACGTGACAACTATCGTGGCCCCGCACAATAGCACGTCTCCCCAAAGTGAACCGCCTTGCATATTCATGCAACACAGTGCATACTCTCTCATGGAGAAGGAGGCACAGCATGGGCACACGGGTCGCTGTCGCGGGCGCCAGCGGCTACGCGGGCGGAGAGCTGCTCCGCCTGCTCGCCGGGCATCCCCAGCTGGAGATCGCGGCGGTCACCGCCGGCAGCAGCACGGGCAAGCCAGTCACCTCGATCCACCCTAACCTCACCGGTCACCCGGCGTTCGACGGCAAGAACTTCCAGCCAACCGACGCGGCCACCCTGGGCGACGCGGAGCTGATCTTCATGGCGCTGCCGCACGGCGAGTCGGCCGCCCTGGCGGAGCAACTACCTGACGCGCGGATCATCGACCTGTCGGCCGACTTCCGGCTCGGCGACGAGGCGGCGTGGCATCAGTTCTACGGCGACGCCCGCTACGCGGGCCGCTGGACCTACGGCCTGCCTGAGCTACCCGGCGCGCGGGAGCAGATCAGCGCCGCCCACGCGGTCGCCGCGCCCGGCTGCTACGCCACCACGTCGATACTCGCGCTCGCGCCGCTGCTCGCGGCCGGGCTCGTCGAGCCCGCCGACATCGTGATCGTGGCCGCGTCCGGCACCTCGGGCGCGGGCCGCACGCTGCGCGCCGACCTGCTCGGCAGCGAGGTGATGGGCTCCATGTCCGCCTACCAGGTGGGCGGCACCCACCGGCACACCCCGGAGATCGAGCAGGCGCTCACCGAGGTGCTCCCCGGTCCCGGCGCGGTGACGCTGTCCTTCACCCCAACGCTCGCCCCGATGCCACGCGGCATCCTCGCCACGAGCACGGCCAAGCTCACCGCGAAGGCCGCCGCGAGCGGTGACCCGGCAAGCGCGCTGCGCGCCGCGTTCGAAGCCGCCTACGCGCAAAGCCCGTTCGTCCACCTGCTGCCGGAGGGCCAGTGGCCGGCCACCGCGGCGGTGTACGGCTCGAACGGCGCGCACGTCCAGGTCGCGGCCGACGCGCACGCGGGCCGCGCCGTCGTGATCTCCACCACGGACAACCTCGGCAAGGGCGCGGCCGGCCAGGCCGTGCAGATCGCCAACCTCATGCTCGGCCTGCCGGAGACGGCGGGCCTGACCACCCACGGAGTAGCACCATGAGCGAGCTTGCGAGCGAATCAGTAAGCACTGTGCGTCCGCGAATGCGGACGACGAGCGCCAGCGAGGAATCCGCATGAGCGTGACCGCACCGCTAGGCTTCCGCGCCGCCGGCGTCGTCGCCGGCCTGAAGAAGTCCGGCGACCGGGACGTCGCGGTCGTCGTCAACGACGGGCCGTCCCGCGCCGCGGCCGCCGTCTTCACCACCAACCGGGTGCACGCCGCCCCGGTCAAGTGGTCCCGCCAGGTGGTCAGCGGCGGCCGGGTCCGCGCCGTGGTGCTGAACTCCGGCGGCGCGAACGCCTGCACTGGCCCGCTCGGCTTCCAGGACACCCACGCCACCGCGGAGCGGCTGGCGGCCGCGCTCGATGACTCCGCCGGCGAGATCGCGGTCTGCTCGACCGGCCTCATCGGGGAGCGGCTGCCCATGAACCGGCTGCTGCCGGCCGTGGACGCGGCGGTCGCCGAGGCGGACCGGGGCGGCGGCGTGCACGCCGCCGACGCGATCCGCACCACCGATACGGTCGTCAAGATCGCCTTCCGGCGGAGCTCAGGCCAGGGAGAAAGATCAACAACCGACCCCTACACGGTCGGCGGCATGGCTAAGGGCGCGGCCATGCTCGCCCCGGCGCTCGCGACCATGCTGGTCGTGCTGACCACCGACGCCGACCTCACCGCGCAGGAGCTCGACGCCGCGCTGCGCAGCGCGACCGCGTACACCTTCGAGCGGCTCGACTCCGACGGCTGCATGTCGACCAACGACACCGTGCTGCTCATGGCGAGCGGCGCGTCCGGCGTCAAACCGGACCACAAAGAGTTCACCAGGACGCTCACCGAGGTCTGCGCCGACCTGGCCAGGCAGCTGCAGCGCGACGCCGAGGGCGCGTCGAAGTTCGTCACCGTCGAGGTCGTCGGCGCGGCGAGCGAACCCGACGCGGTCACGGTCGGCCGCAGCGTGGCGCGGAACAACCTGCTCAAGTGCGCGCTCGCCGGGTCCGACCCCAACTGGGGCCGGGTGCTGTCGGCCGTCGGCACCACCGACGCGGTCTTCGACCCCGACCGGCTCAACGTGGCGATGAACGGCGTGTGGGTGTGCCGCGGCGGCGCGGCGGGCGACGACCGGTCCAAGGTCAACCTGGCCGGCAAGGACGTCACCATCACCGTCGACCTGTCGGCCGGGCCGCACAGCGCGGTCATCCTCACCACCGACCTGACCGAGGCGTACGTGCACGAGAACTCGGCGTACTCCACGTGACGATCGTCATACAGCGGGGCAAGGACGCCGCCCGGCGGGCAGCCGCCACCGCCAAGGCGGGCACGCTGATCGAGGCGCTGCCCTGGCTCGACCGGTTCCACGGCCAGACCGTCGTGATCAAGTACGGCGGCCACGCGATGACCGCCGATGAGCTGCGCGCCGGCTTCGCGCAGGACCTGGTCTTCCTGCGGCGGGCCGGCCTGCGCCCGGTGGTGGTGCACGGCGGCGGCCCGCAGGTCACCGGCCACCTGAACCGGCTCGGCATCGAGTCAGTGTTCACCGCGGGGCTGCGCGTCACCACGGAAGACACCATCGACGTGGTCCGGATGGTGCTTAACGGCAAGGTCAACAAGGACATCGTCGGCCTCATCAACCGCCACGGCCCGTACGCGGTCGGCCTGTCGGGCGAGGACGCCAACCTGTTCACGGCCGAGCGCAAGTACGCCACCGTGGACGGCGCGTTCGTGGACATCGGCCTGGTCGGCGAGATCACCAGCGTCGATCCCGCGATGGTCAACGCGCTGCTCGACGACGGCCGCATCCCCGTCGTGTCAAGCATCGCGCGCGGGGCGGACGGCGCCGTCTACAACGTGAACGCCGACACGGCCGCGGCGGCGCTCGCGGTCGCGCTCGGCGCGGGCAAGCTGGTCGTGCTCACCGATGTGGAGGGCCTGTACCGGGACTGGCCCAACTCCGATGAGGTAATCAGCCAGCTCGACGCGGACGACCTGGCGGAACTGCTGCCGGCCCTGTCGGCCGGCATGATCCCCAAGATGGAGGCGTGCCTCACCGCGGTCAAGGGCGGCGTGCCGCAGGCGCACGTGCTCGACGGGCGGCTGAGCCACGCGATCCTGCTCGAGATCTTCACCGACTCCGGTATCGGCACCATGGTGATAGGAGACTCCCCGTGAACGACAGCGCAGCCAGCGCCGGCCCGGCCAGCGTCGAGGGCGATGCCCTGCGGCAACGGTTCGAGACCGCGATGATGGCCAACTATGGCACGCCGCCGCTGGCGCTCGCCCGCGGTGCGGGCTGCCGCGTCTGGGACGCCGACGGCAACCGCTACCTCGACCTGATCGCCGGCATCGCCGTGTCCGCGCTCGGCCACGCGCACCCCGCGATCGTCAGCGCGGTGACGGAGCAGGTCGGCAAGATCGCGCACACCAGCAACCTGTTCGTGCACGAGCCTGGCGTGCGGCTCGCCGAGAAGCTGCGCGGCCTGCTGCACGCCGACGCCCGCGTCTTCTTCTGCAACTCGGGCGCCGAGGCGAACGAGGCGGCGCTCAAGGTGGTCCGCCGCAAGCAGGGCAAGGACCGGCCGGTCATCGTCGCGGCCGACCACAGCTTCCACGGCCGGACCATGGGCGCGCTCGCCATCACCGGCAAGGAGTCGATCCGCGCGCCGTTCGCCCCGTTTGGCTTCGACGTCCGCTGGGTCAGCTACGGCGACGCCGCCGCCCTGGCGGACGCCGTCGACGACCGGGTCGCAAGGGTCTTCCTCGAGCCAACCCAGGGCGAGGGCGGCGTGATCCCCGCGCCGCCCGGCTACCTCGCCGCCGCCCGGCAGGCCTGCGACGACGCGGGCGCGCTGCTCGTGCTCGATGAGATTCAGTCCGGCATCGGCCGGACGGGCGCGTGGTTCGCCCACCAGGCCGAGGGCGTCACCCCCGACGTGATGACCCTCGCCAAGGGCCTGGGCGGCGGGCTGCCGATCGGCGCGTGCGTCGGGTTCGGCGAGGCGGGCGCCGCGCTCGTCGCCGGCGACCACGGGTCCACCTTCGGCGGCAACCCGGTCGCCTGCGCCGCGGCCCTCGCGGTACTCGACACCATCGAGCGAGACGACCTGCTCAAGAACGTCAAGACGGTCGGCGAGACCCTGGTGAGCGGCATCGCGGCCATCGACCACCCGCTGCTCGCCGGGGTTCGCGGCAGCGGCCTGTGGCTCGCCGCCGTGCTCAACGAGCCCAAGGCGCCCGCCGTCAACACCGCGGCGCGCGCGGCGGGCTTCCTGGTCAACGCGGTTCAGCCGGACGCGGTCCGGCTCGCGCCGCCGCTGATCATCACTCAGGCGGAGGCGTCTGAGTTCGTCGCCGCGCTGCCCGCGATCCTGACGCGAGCCGCCGAGCAGGAGGCGTAACGGAAGCATGGCAAGGCATTTTCTTCGCGACGACGACTTGACCCCAGCCGAGCAGGCCCAGGTGCTCAGCCTGGCCCGGGCCATGAAGCAGGACCGCTTCGCCGCCCGCCCGCTGGCCGGGCCCAAGACCGTCGCGCTGCTCTTCGACAAGCCGAGCCTGCGCACCCGGGTCTCGTTCACCGTGGGCGTCGCCGAGCTTGGCGGCCAGCCGCTCGAGATCGACACGACCAAGACGCACCTGGGCCGCGGCGAGACCATCGCCGACCTCGGCCGCGTGCTCACCAGGCAGGTCGCCGCGATCACCTGGCGCACCGCGGGACAGGAGCGCATCGAGGAACTGGCGGGCGCCGCCACCGTCCCGGTGATCAACGCGCTGACCGACGAGTTCCACCCCTGCCAGATCCTCGCCGACCTGCAGACGGTGGCCGAGCACTTCGGCTCGCCGGCCGGCCGCACCTTTACCTACGTCGGTGACGGCGCGAACAACATGGCCAACTCCTACCTGCTCGGCGGCGCGACCGCGGGCATGCATGTGCGGATCGCCGGTCCGCATGGCTACCAGCCCGACCCGGCGGTCGTGGCGCGGGCGCAGCGGATCGCCGCGGCGACCGGCGGCTCCGCGACGGTGCTCGACGATCCCGCCCTGGCGGCCAAGGGCGCCGACGTGCTCGCCACCGACGTCTGGGTGTCGATGGGCCAGGCGGATGTGCAGGAACGCAAGGCCGCGCTCGCGCCCTTCCAGGTCAACGGCGAGCTGCTCGCGCTCGCCGCCCCTGGCGCGATCGTCCTGCACTGCCTGCCGGCGCACCGCGGCGAGGAGATCACCGCGGAGGTACTCGACGGTCCCGCCAGCCTCGCCTGGGACCAGGCGGAGAACCGGCTGCACGCGCAGAAGGCGCTGCTCGCCTGGCTGCTTGAGGAAGCGTCCTGATGGCGACGCCGGCGGCGCCAGGAACCAAGGCGGCCAGGCAGGCGAGGATCGCCGCGATCCTCGCCCGCGAGCAGGTGCACTCACAGGAGCAGCTGGCGGGCCTGCTCAGCCAGTACACCGGGATGCACGTCACGCAGGCCACGCTCTCCCGCGACCTGGACGAGCTCGGCGTGGTCCGGCTGCGCGCCGCCGGCGGCACCCTGATCTACGCACTGCCCGCCGACCCCGGAGGCCACGGCTCACTGGCCGGCACGTCACTGGCCGGCACCGGGATCGACTATCCCGAACGAACCGGGCCGTCCGCGAGCACGCCCGTGTCCGCCCGGGCGGCGGACGCCGTCGGTCCGGCGTCCGTCACCGCGGCGGAGGAGCCGGTGACGGGCTCAGCGGTCCGGGTGGCGGGCGGGCCGCCGCCCACGGCCGCGGCGGTGAGCGGCGCCTCGCCGCGCCTGGTCAGGTACCTCAAGGAGCTGCTGACCTCGGCGGAGGCGAGCGCGAACCTCGTCGTGCTGCGCACGCCGGCCGGTGCCGCCCAGTTCCTCGCCTCGGCCATCGACCACACTGCCTGGCCCGCCATCCTCGGTACGGTGGCGGGTGACGACACCGTTCTTGTCATCGCCAGGGACCCGAACGGCGGCGAGGCCCTGGCCGAGGACTTCCGAGGCCTGGCCGAGCGCCGACGCTAGGCGGCTCCGGTGAGCCGGACCGAACTCCGCGGCCGGCTGGAGCCCCTCCGGCCGCCCGCCCTCCGGCACTTCCGCCGGGGACCTCAGCCCAGGACCGAATAGGGTGGGAGGACCGGGATCTGCATTGGTGAAACTGAGATAGGTGGGATAGATGGGAACGGGCGAGGAGCCGAGGGGAACGCCGGCGACGCGGTTGTGGGGCGGACGGTTCGAGGGTGGGCCCGCGGACGCGCTCGCTCGCCTGTCGCTCAGCGTGCATTTCGACTGGCGGCTCGCCAGGTACGACCTGCTCGCCTCCCGCGCGCACGCCAGGATGCTGCACCGGGCCGGGCTGCTGACCGACGACGAGGCCGAGTCGATGCTCGCGGCGCTCGACGACCTGGACGAGGCGGTCGAGGACGGCACTTTCCGGCCGACCATCGCCGACGAGGACGTGCACACCGCGCTCGAACGCGGGCTGCTCGAACGGCTCGGCTCGCTTGGCGGCAAGCTGCGGGCCGGCCGCAGCCGCAACGACCAGGTGGCCACCGACCTGCGCCTGTACCTGCGGGACCACGCGCGGCTCGTGGTGTCCCGGCTCGCCGAGCTGCAGACTGCGCTCATCGCGCAGGCGGAGGCGAGCGGCAGCCTGCCCGCGCCCGGCATGACCCACCTGCAGCACGCGCAGCCCGTGCTTTTCGCCCACCAGCTGCTCGCCCACGTGCAGGCGTTCACGCGGGACGTGAGCAGGCTGCGCGACTGGGACACCAGGGCGGCGGTCAGCCCGCTCGGCGCCGGGGCGCTCGCCGGGTCCTCGCTGCCGATCGACCCGCAGCAGTTCGCGGCCGAGCTCGGCTTCGCCACCGCCGCGCCGAACTCGATGGACGCCGTGTCGGACCGGGACTTCGCGGCCGAGTTCTGCTTCGCCGCCGCCCTGACCGGCGTCCACCTTTCCCGCCTCGGCGAGGAGATCGTGCTCTGGTCCTCGCAGGAGTTCGGCTGGATCGAGATCGACGACGCGTACGCCACGGGTTCCTCGATCATGCCGCAGAAGAAGAACCCGGACGTCGCCGAGCTCGCCCGCGGCAAGGCCGGCCGCCTCATCGGCGGCCTCACTGGGCTGCTCACCACGCTCAAGGGGCTGCCGCTCACCTACAACAGGGACCTGCAGGAGGACAAGGAGCCGGTGTTCGACGCCGTCGACACGCTGCTGCTCGTGCTCCCGGCGATGGCCGGCCTTATCGCCACCCTGCGGGTCAACGCCAGCCGGCTGCGCGAGCTCGCCCCCGCCGGGTTCACCCTCGCCACCGACCTGGCTGAGTACCTGGTGCAGCGCGGCGTGGCGTTCCGTGAGGCGCACGAGATCGTCGGCCACCTGGTCGTCTGGTGCCAGGTGAACGACGTCTCGCTCGATGAGGTGAGCGACGAGGACTTGGCAAAGGTGTCGGCGCACCTGACACCGGACGTCCGCACGGTGCTCACCGTGGAGGGCGCGCTCGCCGCGCGCAAGGGCTTCGGCGGCACCTCGCCCGACCGGGTGGCCGAGCAGCTCGCCGCGCTGCGGGTCACCGTGGACAACGGCGCCGCCTGGGCCGCGGCAGGCGGCGCCTGACCGCGGCCCGGGCGGCCCAGCCCCCGTTCGCAGGGCCCCCGCTCGCGAGGGACTTCTTCGACCGGCCGGCGCCCGAGGTGGCGCCGGCCTTGCTTGGCTGCGTGCTCGCGCACGCGACGGCCGACGGCCTGGTCGCCGTCGAGCTGACCGAGGTCGAGGCGTACTCAGGGGCGACCGACCCCGCATCTCATGCGTACCGCGGCATGACCAGGCGTAACGCGGTCATGTTCGGCCCCCCGGGGCACGCCTACGTCTACTTCACCTACGGCATGCATTTCTGCGTGAACATCGTCTGCCAGCCGGCGGGCACCGCGTCGGCCGTCCTGCTGCGGGCCGGCCGGGTCGTCGCGGGGGAGCCTCTGGCCCGCCGCAGGCGCGCCGCTCGCCGAGCGGCGGGTCCCGGGGACGTTACGGCGGCGGGTGCCAGGGATGGCATCGCGGCGGGTCCCCGGAACGTTACCGTGGCGGATGCGCGGGATGACACCGTGGCGGACGCCCTGGAGCTGACCCCCGCGCGTGACCTGGCGCGCGGCCCGGCCCGCCTCTGTCAGGCCCTGGCCGTCACCCGCGCCCAGAACGGCGCCGACTTCTGCGACCCGGCGTCCCCGCTGCGCCTGCTCCCCGGCCACCGGGCCACGTCCGTAGACGGCACCGCCTGGAACGGCATCGCCGTTGATGACGCTGCCTGGAACGGCATCGCCGTTGATAACGCTGCCGGGGACGACACCGACGGTGATGACGCACGCCGGGCGGCGGCGGAACCCGCGATCAGTACCGGGCCGCGGGTTGGCGTCACCGCGGCGGCCGAGGTCGCCTGGCGTTTCTGGCTGACCGGAGACCCCACGGTATCCGCCTACCGCCTGCACAAGAAGCGCGCCCGCTAGTCCCGGCCCGCCACGACCGCATCATGAGGCGCGTGCGGCCCCCGCCAGCATCAAAATTGGTTTGGCCAGGTTAGAACCGGTATGCCGACGGGGTAGGTATCCCGATTTGACGATGGTGCGTGACACCCGTAAAGTTCATCTTGCCCCGAGGGGGACGGAACGCCGGAAGGCGGGCCGGGACCCGGGGAGCCATCAGGACCTTCCACTCCAGGTCTCGCGTGCGCCGGCAGCGGCCAGCGAGGCAGGGGACGGTGAGTCCTGGTGTCTGGTGGATCCGTCGCGCGACTCCAGCATCTCCGGAAACATCCGGAAAAATGAAGTTGACACGGGGGAAACATTAGAGTAAGGTTTAAGGGTTGCCCCGAAGTGGAGCGTCAAGCTCCGCAACGGTGAGCGTCTGTTTCTTGAGAACTCAACAGCGTGCTAAAAGCCAGTGCATTTATATGTACATAACCCCCGTCGGGGCTGGTTCTTCGGAGCTGGTTCCACGGATATTGCCATGATTTTGACTCATGGTT
>Ga0265337_1000706_pt1 | contig 17597 bp, 13 predicted proteins | sample 42122metaG_FD_192441 | JGI IMG/M metagenome (GOLD analysis project Ga0265337, IMG submission 192441) | Rhizosphere microbial communities from Carex aquatilis grown in University of Washington, Seatle, WA, United States - 4-21-22 metaG | ecosystem: Host-associated > Plants > Roots > Rhizosphere >... | reverse complement strand
TCCACCCACCCCGAAGCATTTCTCGTTCAACGCCCCGGCGGGCGCGTGCCCGGTCTGCCACGGTCTCGGCCAGAAGATGATTTTTGACGAAAGCTTGGTCGTGCCCGACCCGGAGCAGCCGCTCGAAAGCGCCGTCCAGCCGTGGCGGCGGGCGGGCAAGCGGATGAACATTTATTACAAGGCCATGCTCCGTTCCATTGCGGCGCATTTCAGCATCAGCCTGGAAACACCCTGGAAAAATCTGCCGGACGATTTCAAAAAAGTCCTGCTGCACGGTTCGGGAGATGACCCGGTGGATTTTAATTTCTGGCGCGCGGGAAAAATGAACACCATCAGCCGCCCTTTCGAGGGCGTGCTGCCGAACCTGGAACGGATGTTCACCGACAGTGAAAGCGAGTTCGTCCGCAACCGCATCAAGCCCTACATGAGCCCGCAGTTCTGCGACGTGTGCAAGGGCAAACGGCTCAAGCCCGAAATCCTGGCGGTGACGCTTTCAAGTGCGGAATTTGGAGTGCGGAGTGCGGAGGCAGGCAGTGGTGCGACAACTCCGCGCTCCGCACTCCGCACTCCGCATTCCGAAATTCCAGGTTTGTCCGTCATGGACGTCTGCGCGCTGTCGGTGGAGAAGGCCGATGAATTTTTCGCCGGCCTCAAGCTCACCGAATTCGAGGAGAAAATCGCGCACGAGGTCATCAAGGAAATCCGCGCGCGGCTCGGCTTTTTGAAAAATGTCGGCCTCGGTTATTTGACCCTCGACCGCGAGAGCAGCACGTTGAGCGGCGGCGAGGCGCAACGCATCCGGCTGGCCACGCAGATTGGCGCCGGTCTGGTCGGCGTGCTTTATATCCTGGACGAGCCGAGCATCGGCCTGCATCAGCGCGACAACGACCGCCTGCTGGCCACGCTCAAGGGTCTGCGCGACCTCGGCAACACCGTGCTCGTCGTCGAGCACGATGCCGACACGATCCGCAGCGCGGATTACGTCGTTGACCTTGGCCCGGGCGCTGGCGTTCACGGCGGCGAACTGGTCGCCGCCGGAACGTTGCCGGAAATTTTAGAAAACAAAAATTCACTCACGGCGCAGTATCTGCGCGGCGAACTGACGATTCCCATCCCCAAAAAACGCCTGGCGCCGACGGAGGAGCGCGGCTGGCTGGAGGTGCTCGGCGCGAAGGAAAACAACCTGCGCAACATTGATGCGCGCATTCCGCTCGGCACGTTCACCTGCGTCACCGGCGTAAGCGGCTCCGGCAAGAGCACGCTCGTGGACGACATCCTGCGCCGGGCGCTGTTCCGCAAGTTTTACGGCTCCAAGGAAACGCCCGGCGCCCATCGCGCCCTGAAGGGTTTTGAAAACATTGACAAGGTGATCGTGATTGACCAGTCGCCCATCGGCCGCACACCGCGCTCGAACCCGGCCACCTACACGGGCATGTTCAACCACATCCGCGATTTGTTCGCGAAATTGCCGGCGGCAAAAATCCGCGGCTACGCGCCGGGCCGGTTCAGTTTCAACGTCAAGGGCGGCCGCTGCGAAAAATGCGAGGGTGACGGCGTGTTGAAAATCGAAATGAATTTTCTGCCGCCGGTTTACGTCACCTGCGAGGTCTGCGCCGGCAAACGCTACAATCGCGAGACGCTCGAAATCACCTACAAGGGCAAGAACATCGCCGATGTGCTGGCGATGACGGTGGACGAGGCGGTGACGTTTTTCCGCGCCGTGCCGCAGATTTATGACCCGCTGCTGACGCTGGCCGAGGTCGGCCTCGGCTACATCGGCCTGGGACAGGCGGCGACGACGTTGAGCGGCGGCGAGGCGCAACGCGTGAAACTGGCGGCCGAGTTGAGCCGCAAAGCCACCGGGCGCACGTTTTACATCCTGGACGAGCCGACCACCGGCCTGCATTTTCACGACGTGGCCAAGCTGCTGGAAGTCCTGTTCAAACTGCGCAACACCGGCAATACCCTCGTCGTCATCGAGCACAATCTCGACGTGATCAAGACGGCGGATTGGATCATTGACCTTGGCCCGGAGGGCGGGGATGCTGGCGGCCGCATTGTCGCGCAAGGCCCACCGGAAGAAGTGGCCCGCTGTGCCGGAAGTTTTACCGGGCAGTATTTGAGTCGGGTTTTGCAATAGTCATTGAATCAACTTTTATGAAGATGGCGTTATTTGGTCTGGCCGGGATAAAAACCGGCAAACACAATCTCAAGGACCCGCGCTTCGACGAGGCCGACAAGCTGGTCGAGGCGGACAAGAAAACCTACGCGCAGGTGGACGTGGTGGGCGAGGACCAGTTGATTGACGCCGACGCCATCCTGGTGTCGGTGGAGGGGCGGGCAGACATGATTTTGAAGGACTTGGAATTTGTGGAGACGCGCCTGGGCCGCGAGCCGCAGGAGGCCGAGCGCCAGGCGCTGGAAAAAATCAAGGCGCTCCTCGAGCAGGAGAAATTCGTTTTCAATTCCGGCCTGGCACCGGCGGATTTGCAAGCCGTCGCCGCGCACAACTTTTTCACGGCCAAACCGATTGTGGTGGCCGAACCGACGGATTTGGAAAATCCCGACGCCCTGCTGCTGCGCGCATTTCGCGAGGGCGGCTACATCTGTTTTCTGACAGTCGGCGGCAAGGAAAACCGCGCCTGGCCGATCCGGAAGGGGCTGACGGCCTGGGAAGCCGGCGGCACGATCCACACGGACATCCAGAAGGGTTTCATCCGCGCCGAAATCATCAGCTTTGCGGATTTCATCGAGGCGGGCGGTGAAACACAGGCCAAGCGCGCCAACAAGATGCGGCTGGAGACGAAGCAATACGTCATGCAGGACTACGACCTGACCAACTTCCGCTTCAACAAGTGAACGTTTACCACAAGCCACAGAGGTGGGAAGGATTTTTGTAAAAGTGATGCTCGACAGATTTCTCTTTTGAGGGCAGTTTTCTGGAGTGCGCTCCACGCTCAAAAAATCCGTCCTGGTGGTTTCGACTGTTTTCCTTTTATTGTTTATATTCCTTTTTTACGTCAGTTACGGGTATGGACTATCCCTGCGCAAGGCAGCTATAATTAGCGGGCACAACACGCTCAAGGAAGCGCTGATAGATTTGCAGAAGAATGGACGGCTTACATTTGATTATGGACGGCATGTCCGTGTTTTTATCTTCACCAACAATGTGACCGTTAATGGCGCAAGCTATCAATGCGCCGTTGCTGTAGAGTCTGACAGGTTTAACGGTGAAGGCATTTTGGCTGCCACCACAAATGAGGTTCTCGTGTGGCTGGATAAAAAGCGCGATCCTAAAATTATTGGTGCAAACTATAATCCGCCACTTTTTCCACCGGGCTTTTGAGCATTGAAATGTTGTTCGGGCTTAGATTTCCCGCTTTTTTCACCGCGCCATGTCGTTTAGATTCAGGCGAATGGCATTTCAGCGGCGATGGCTTTTGGTTTTGTTCACGCTCATTTTGAGCGGGGAATGGCTTTTTGCCGCCAGCACGAAGGAAGAGCGCGCCTATGCCGCCGCCGTGGCCGCATTTCAGGCCGAAATGTGGAGCCGCGCGGAAACGGAGCTCACGAATTTCGTCGCCCAATATCCGAAATCCACCAACGTGCAGGAAGCGGTGCTGGTGGGGGCGCAAGCAGAGTTCAAACAGGGCAAATTCACGGATTCCATTGAACTATTGAAAAGGCACAAGGCCGGCGCCGGAGTTCTTGCCGACCAATACGCCTACTGGACCGGCGAGGCGCAGTTCGCGGGCAGTAATTTTCCGGCCGCGGCAGAGACCTTCGTTTCGCTGGCGCAAGATTTTCCCGATTCCTCCTTGCATCTGCGCGCCATCGTCGAAGCAGCGGCGGCCTATACACAGCTCACCAACTGGTTGCGGCACGACGCGCTGCTTGAAAACACGAACGGCGTCTTCCACCGGGCGGCGCAACTGGATTCCGGAAACGAACTGGTTGTGGGCGGGCAGTTGTCGCTGGAAAATTCAAAGTATCAGCAGCGCGATTTTCCGGGCGTGGTGGCGGTTTATGAATTGTTGACCAATCAATGGCAGACGCTCAACCAGGGGCAGCAGTGTCAGGGCACATATCTGTATTACCTCGCAAAAATGGAGCTGGGTGATTTTGCCGCGGCGTTGGCGGCTGCGACCAATCTCGTGCAGATTGCCACCTTGCCAACAAATCAGGTTTGGCTCGCCACGGGCTGGGCGTCACAAGGCGCGGCGTTGGAAAGATTGGGCCGCCTGCAGGATGCGATCCTTGCGTGGCAGAACAATCTGACCAACGCGCCGGTGACGCAGAGGCGGGAGGCGATCCTCAAAACCGCGGAGCTGGAAATTGTGCAGGGGCAGTTGACAAACGCTGAACAGTCGCTCACCAATTTCTTGGCGAAGTTTCCAAAAGCCATGTCGGCGGACATCGCACTCCTGACGGCGGGCGAACTGCACTTGAAGAATTACGCCGCGCAGCCGACGGGAACAAACCAGTTGTCGGAGTTGTCGGCGGCGCAGGATTGCTTCGATCAGTTTTTCCGCGTGTTCACCAACAGCCCGCTGGCCGGCAAGGCGCATCTGGACCGCGGCTGGTGTGGATGGATGGCAGGAAATATGACCAACAGCCTGGACGATTTCAGCGCCGCCGCGCAGTCGCCGGATTTGCCGCCGGAAGACCTGGCCGTGGCGCGGTTCAAGATGGGCGACGCGATGTTTGCGCTGACAAATTACATGGGCGCAACGAACAATTACCAGGCGGTGCTGGATGATTTCACCAATTTCCCCTCCGTGGCCAAGGCGCTCGGCGACCGCGCGCTTTATCAAGATCTGCGGGCGAACCTGCAATTGACCAACTATGACGGCGCAAGCAACGCGCTGGCGCAAATCCTGGAGAAGTTTCCGGAGAGCGATCTGGCGCCCAACAGCAAGCTGCTTTATGGCGAGGGTCTGGCGGAGGCGCTCCAGCCGGCGAAGGCGCGCGAACAGTTCCAAAATTTTGTGACGCTATTCCCCGATTCGCCGTTGCGCCCGCAGGTGGAATTTGCCATCGCCCGCACTTATGAACTGGAACAAAACTGGCCCGACGCCATCACCGGATATCAGGGCTGGCTGGACCATTTCCCCACCAATCAGTTTCGGCAGCCGGCGCTCTACGCACTGGCACGGGTGAATTACCTGGCGGGAAATGAAACCAACGCATTCGGACTGTTCACCAACTTCGTCGCGCAATTTCCAACGAACGAGCTCGCACCGCAGGCGCAATGGTGGGTGGCCGAACATTTCTTCCGCCTCGGCGGGGCGAATTACGCGGACGCGGAGAAAAACTACGAACTGCTCTACTATAATTTTTCGACGAACGAACTCGCCTATCCGGCGCTCATGATGGCGGGACGCGCCGCCGTGGGCCGCCAGGATTACAACGGCGCGATCGGCAATTATTTCAGCAAGCTGGAGGGGAACACCAACTGCCCGATGGATTTGCGGGTGCAGGCCGTTTTCGCCCACGGCAGCGCGCTGATGTTCATGGACTCGACGGAAACCAACAACCCGCTGGCGAACTTCCAGCGGGCCGCCAAAGTGTTCGGCCAGATTGGCCAGTGGGATCCGACCAACGCGCTCGCCGCACTGGCGATGATCGAAATTGGCAACTGCAATCTGCAACTGACTAACTTTGACGACGCGACCAATGCCTACGCGCAGGTCGTCAATTCCACCAACGCCAGCATGTCCGCGCGCAGCGAGGCGCAAATCGGCTGGGGCATCGCGCTGGAAAAAAAAGCGGCCCTGGCTGCTGGCGATGACCAAAGGACATTGCTTGAACTTGCGAAGAACAATTATGTGGACGTGCTTTTCACAAAAAATTTGCGCGAAGATGAAATTGCGGATTCGTTCTGGGTTAAAAAAGCCGGTTTGCAGGCGGCCGCAACGGCGGAAACTTTGGGCGAATGGGAACAAGCGGCGAACATTTACGGGGAATTGGAAAAATGGCTGCCGCAATTGAGCGGCTCGCTTGATAAAAAAATTGCCGAGGCGAACACCCATTTGCCGCAGAAAAGCAACTGACGCGCCGTTTGACATGCACGCAGGATGGGGCTAGTTTCAACTTGAGGCTTGAGCAGACACGATCAACCTGCGCAGGCCGAAATATGCCGTTCCGTGAGATGCGGAACGGCTTTTCATTTCAACCGGCAAAGCCAGCCGTCAAATCCACCGTCTCCGCACCATCCATGATTTGATGAGCTGCGTCAGCCCGACGTAGCAGACGAGCGTGACCGCGAGCAGCGGCCAGAACTGCCACGGCAGCGGGACGAATCCCAGATACCGCGCCAGTGGCGAGAACGGCAGCCACGCGCCGACGCCCATGACGGCGATGGTCGTCATCGTCAGTTGCCAGCTTGCGCGCGACTGGATGAACGGGATCTGATTCGTGCGGATGACGTGGACGATGAGCGTCTGCGTCATCAGCGATTCGACAAACCAGCCCGTGCTGAACAGCGCGGCGGCGTAGGTATGGTCGGCGCCGGCGTTGGGGGCGAAACGCGTGATGAGTTCCGGCGTCGGCGGGACCAGCCCGAGGTTGCTGCACTTGAAGTAAAACCACATCAGGCAATACGTCGTGTAATCGAATATGGAGCTGATTGGCCCGATGAAAATGATGAACTTGGCAATTTCACCCATCGCCCACGGTCGCGGCTTGGAAATGATGGCCGTGCCGACATTGTCCGTGGGAATCGGCACCTGCGAAAAATCGTAAAGCAGGTTGTTCGTCAGCACCTGGATCGGCTGCATCGGCAGGAATTTCAACCACGCGCTCGCGCCGAGCACGCTGAACATATTGCCGAAGTTGGAACTCGCGCCCATGCGGATGTATTTCAAAATATTGACGAACACCTTGCGGCCTTCCAGCACACCTTCCTCGAGCACCATCAAATCTTTCTCCAGCAGAATCATGTCGGCGGATTCCTTGGCGATGTCCACGGCGTTGTCCACGGACAAGCCCACGTCGGCAGCGCGGAGTGCGGGCGCGTCGTTGATGCCGTCGCCCATGAAACCGACAACGTGCTTGTTCCGCTGGAGCGCCTGCACGACGCGCTTTTTGTGCGCTGGCGAAAGCCGCGCGAAAACATCGGTGGTCTCCACTTCTTTGCAGAGCTGCTCATCGGTCAGATTTTCGACCTGGCTGCCGAGCAGGATTTTTTCCGCATGAATCCCGACTTCGCTGCAAACCTTGCGCGTGACAAGGTCGTTGTCGCCGGTGAGGACCTTCACGGTCACGCCGTTTTGCCGCAGCGCGGTGATGGCCTTGGCGGCGGTGTCCTTGGGCGGGTCGAGGAACGCGAGATAGCCGGTGAGGACGAGCTCGCTTTCGTCGGCCTTGGCGAAGGTGGTCTGTGCGCCAAGTTTTTTCGTGGCCACGGCCAGCACGCGGAAGCCGTCCTCGCTCAAGGAATTCACCTGCTCGATGAGGTTGCCGACGAGGATCGGCTCCATCGGGAAAATTTCGCCTTCGCTCTCGAAATGGGTGCATTTCGCAAAGACCGCTTCCGGCGCGCCCTTGGTGAGCAACTGCCGTTCGCCTTCCGGGCCTTCGACGGCCACGGACATCATGCGCCGCGAAAAGTCGAACGGGATTTCGTCCACCATCCGGTATTTATCAATGCCAAGTTCGCCGTGCAGTTGCTTGTATTTCAACACGGCGCGGTCGAGGACGTTTTTCAACCCGGTCTGAAAATGGCTGATGAGATACGCATCGCGCAGCACGGCCTCGCTTTCGTTTTTGAACACGTCCACATGCAATTCGAGGATGACGTGGTCAATGGTCAGCGTGCCGGTCTTGTCGGTGCACAGCACGTCCATCGCGCCGAAGTTCTGGATGGAATTGAGTTTTTTGACGATGACCTTTTTCTTGGACATCGCCAGCGCGCCTTTCGAGAGGCAGACGGAAACGATCATCGGCAGCATTTCCGGCGTGAGACCGACGGCGACCGACATCGCGAAGAAAAACGCCTCCTTCCAATCATGTTTCCGAAATCCATTGATCAGGAAAACCATCGGCACCATCACCAGCATGAACGAGAGCATCAGCCAGACGAATTTCCTTACACCCCGGTCAAAGGCCGTCTCGGTCTGCTGGCCGGCGAGGCTGCTGGCCATCTTGCCGAAATAGGTCTGCGCGCCGGTGGCGATGATGACGGCCGTGGCCGCTCCGCTTTCCACGCTCGTGCCAAGGAAACAAATGTTCGTGTGTTCAATGGACGAAACATTGGCCCGGCCATCACGCGCGTCGGATTTTTCCACCGGCAATGATTCGCCGGTCAGTGTGGCCTGGATGATGAACAAATCCTTCGCCGTAATCAGCCGCACGTCGCCGGGAATCATGTCGCCGGCGGACAATTTCACCACGTCGCCGGGAACGAGTTGTTGCAGTGGAATTTCTTTTTGCTGTCCGTTGCGCACCACGGAGGCGGTGACTTTGATCATCGCCTTGAGTTTCGCCGCTGCGTTGCCGGCGCGGGTTTCCTGCACGAGGCGAAGCGACACTCCCAACGCCACCATCGCCAGCATCACCACGCCCGCGTAAAATTCAGAGATATCCCGGTCTTCCGGTTTGTCATGGAAATAACTCGCGAACGAAGCAGCCGCAAGAGCCATCAGCAGAATCACCAGCGGGTTGCGGACGGCGACCCAAAGCCGGTGCAACCACTCGTGTCTCCTCTCCTGAGAGACCTCGTTCGGGCCGTATTCCTCCAGCCGTGTCGCCGCCTCTTCCTCGCTCAAGCCCGCGGGCAAGGTGCGCAATTGCTGCAACACCGCGGATATTTCCTGTGTTGCGGCTTCGTGGACCAAATCACCATTCTTGTGATTCGCCGTATTATTTTGGCTCGCCATGGAATTGGACCGGTGGTCGCCGAAAGAAATACTACAAGCCGGGCTGCTTTGGCCAGCTTCGGCTCGTTTCTTTACCGAAAATCCAGCCGCCGTCCACTTGACCTTCCGGCCAAACCGCCCTAGTTTACACAATGTTCGGGGAGCCGACCTGTCCCGCTGGCGGGGCAAAGGCTGAGAGGGCGGTGCGGGAGCGCCGCTGACCCGTTGAACCTGATCCGGATAATGCCGGCGAAGGGATGTCACGATTCCTTTCCCGCGTTTCCCGATCTCGTCACATGACACTCGACACCTGTCACATTTTATGATCGCGACCAAAGAATCGTTCGAGCCGCACAGCAGCGAACAACTGCCCAACAGTCGCAAGGTTTTCGTGCCGGGCAAAATCCACGCCGACGTGCGCGTGCCGATGCGCGAAATCGAACTCACGCCCACCAAATCCTACACCGGCGCAGTCGAGGCGAATGAACCCGTGCGCGTTTATGATTGCAGCGGCCCATGGGGTGATCCGGCCTTCACCGGAAAATCAGAGGAAGGTCTGCCTGCGCTTCGTCGCGATTGGATTTTGAAACGCGGCGATGTCGAGGAACACGTCGGTCGCGAAGTGAAGCCGATGGACAACGGCTATCTCTCCGGCAAGCACGCCGAATTCGCCAGCAAGGCGGAGAAGAATCGGTTGATTGAATTTCCGGGACTCACAAGCAATCGTCGCCGTCCGCTTCGCGCCAGCGAAGGCCATCCGATCACGCAGCTCTGGTATGCGAAGCAGGGCATCATCACGCCGGAGATGGAATTCATCGCCATCCGCGAGAACATGCGAAGTGCGGAGTGCGGAATTCGGATTGCGGAATTAAGCGGCGACAACAAGCGCAACGACCTTGGTAAACAACACGCTGGGAGCGCCCAAGACTCCGCACTCCGCACTCCGCACTCCGAATTCACACCCAGCGTCTTCCGCCGCTTCCCGCAGCGCATCCCGAAGGAGATCACCCCCGAATTCGTCCGCGCCGAGGTCGCCGCGGGTCGCGCCATCATCCCGAACAACGTCAATCATCCCGAGTCCGAGCCGATGATCATCGGGCGCAACTTCCTCGTGAAAATCAACGCCAACATTGGCAACAGCGCCGTCGCGTCGAGCATCGAGGAGGAAGTCGAGAAGATGCGCTGGGCCACCAAGTGGGGCGCAGACACCGTCATGGATTTGTCCACCGGCAAGAACATCCACGCCACGCGCGAATGGATTCTCCGCAATTCGCCCGTCCCCATCGGCACCGTGCCGATTTATCAGGCGCTCGAAAAGGTCGGTGGCAAGGCCGAGGAACTCACCTGGGAAATTTATCGCGACACCCTCATCGAACAGGCCGAGCAAGGCGTGGATTATTTCACCGTCCACGCCGGCGTGTTGCTGCGCTTCATCCCGCTCACCGCCAATCGCATGACCGGCATCGTCAGCCGCGGCGGCAGCATCATGGCCAAATGGTGTCTCGCGCATCATCAGGAAAGTTTCCTCTACACCCACTGGGACGACATCTGCGACATCATGGCCGCCTACGACGTTTCATTTTCAATCGGCGACGGCCTGCGTCCCGGCTCGATTGCCGACGCCAACGACGAGGCGCAATTCGGCGAGCTCAAGGTGCAGGGCGAACTCACCGAGCGCGCCTGGGCCAAGGGCGTGCAAGTCATGAACGAAGGCCCCGGCCATGTCCCGATTCACATGATCGAGGAAAACATGGCCAAGCAGCTCGAGTGGTGTCACGAAGCGCCGTTCTACACGCTCGGCCCGCTCACCACCGACATCGCGCCTGGCTACGACCACATCACCAGCGGCATCGGCGCGGCGATGATCGGCTGGTATGGCTGCGCGATGCTCTGCTACGTCACGCCCAAGGAACACCTCGGCCTGCCGGACAAGAAGGACGTGAAAGACGGCGTCATCGCCTACAAGATTGCCGCGCACGCCGCCGACCTCGCCAAAGGCCATCCCGGCGCGCAATACCGCGACAACGCATTGAGCAAGGCGCGCTTTGAATTCCGCTGGGAAGATCAATTCAACCTCAGCCTCGACCCTGTGACCGCGCGCGAATTCCACGACGAAACCCTGCCGCAGGAAGGCGCCAAGACCGCGCACTTCTGCTCCATGTGCGGCCCGCATTTCTGCTCGATGAAGATAACGGAGGACGTCCGCAAATACGCCGCCGAGCAAGGCATCGCCGAGGAAGAGGCGTTGAAAAAGGGGATGGAAGCAAAGTCGAAAGAATTTGTCGAGAAGGGTGCCGAGGTCTACGCGAAGGCGTGAGCTACTTCGAAAGAATCCGATTCTCGACTTCCTTAACTCCGAGAGGGGAAATCTGAGCCGCACGCTTTTCCACAGAATACTCAATCATCCGGATCGCATGCAGCTTTGAAAGCACGTTTTTCCGAAACATCGTCAGATTCTGATACTCTGTCCATTTGCGGAGGTCAGTCTCGGCTATCCATTTCTTCTCGGAGTAGAGGAATACGAGCACTTGGTCGCTCTTTTGCATTCCTGGGTCCAAAACGCGCTTGGTGCCGTCGATTTCCCAGACGAGTGGATGCTTTCTTTCGACCAATCCATCCACAGCAGCTTGGGCTTCATTGAGCGAGACACCGTGGAAGATTCGGATCAACTCAGCCATCAGCCAACTGGCAGAAGTCAGCACCATAGTTGCGTCTGCGAAATTTGGGTCAACGTCGCCACCAACATGGCCGACTCCTCGATTGTTTCGGATCTCGTAAAGAAAGGGCAGCAGCCGTGGAATCAATATCCGGAGACTTCTATCACCTGCCCGATTCGGATCACTGGGGCGTTGCTCTATTGCACGGCAAGCATCAACGAGTTTTACTGGCTTATGAGGAGATGCTGCGTAGGTGCCTGATGTGGCACCATCGACAATACAGTATGCGACTTCGCAGAGTTTGCCTCCGTTGAGTTCTGCTGGCTCCCAACGATGTTCTGCGTAGTTCCTCGCAATTTCGTCATAACATTCAAGGAGAGGGTTTCTTAGCCCCGAAGGAATAGCTCCAAGTAATTTGGTTGGGTCGATCATTACGTATTAATTCCGGGAACAAACTTACTTTGCCGCCTGCTCGTCCTTCTTGGCTGCCTTGCGAGTTCGCGCGGCGCTGGCGCTCCATGAGCCTTTCACGGCCTCATCGCGAATTTGACTAATGAAATTTTGCGCATCTCGACGGGAGTGAACGTCCAATGACAGCAAATCGCCATCGCGTTTGATTCCAGGACAACCGGCAAGTGTGTTGCGAGTATTACCGTCATATGCACGCCATTCCTTCAAAACAGGAACAACATATTTTTTCGACGAAGTTTTCTGCTGTCCGCTGAGTATTTCGTTTGAATAAATGACCAAGTGTGCTAAACGAATCGCGGCATCGTTGCGGCTCTTCACCTTCAGATCGCGTGCGATTACCCGGTAGCGTCCGTCTTCTGTTTGTTCGACGATGTCATCAAGAGACCCGGCAGTCCCAGCACCTTTCGCGGCAGCCGTGGTTAGTGAGGCAGGCAGCAAGGAGGCGCCTCCTTTTTGGTTGTGTAAGTTAGCCTGGCCGATATTCAATCCCAACCGGGAAAGTGCCCAATTTATACAGCGCACTTTTGCGTCATCGTCAGGAAGTGTCTGAAGTGCGTTCCAAATTGAACCCATTGCGGCAAGTTCTACGTCTTGTGTGCTCATGCAATCTTTAATACACCTAGGCAAGCAGCTTGCAAAGCACCAAATTCGCCTCTAATGATATTGGCGCTTGGACTGGCATGCCGTGATAATTCGTTTCAAGCCTGCTTCGCGGAGCAGGCTTTCAGGCCAAAGATAAAACGACCTGCACTTCCACAGGCTACTGGGAGTTCTCAAATTGCTTCCCCGATTCCCAGTGCTTGCCAGACACCATTCTTGGCTTTTCAATCGCATCCTCTTTAATTACTTTTTAATACATGGCGCAGCCCAAAAACTTAAAGTCCGCCGGTTTGCGTGTTGGAATCATTCGCGCCATCAGCACGCCCTTGGGTTTCTATGTTTTATCATTGCTGATCGTAGAGGCGACCATCGGCCTGGTGCTCACAGCGTCGAAATTGACCGAGGATCACGTTTGGTGGGGCTTCTTTGTCGTGATTGGACTATTCCTGCTTGTGTTTATTGTGGTCACGATCTTGGTGATTTGGTTTCCGAAGAACTTGCTTTACGGAAAAGAGGAACACTCGAACCCGGCGCTCGAACCGTCGGCGCTGCGGGACGCGATTGAGGAAATCATCACGGCGAAGGTAAAGCCTGAGAGCTTGAAAAATCCCCCAAACTGATTAGATTATAGCCATGAACTGGAAAGACACCGTGACCGACCCGGAAGAAGTGAAAGTATTTTTGGCTCTCGATGGCCCGAACTACACATGGCGAACGATGAGTGGTATCGCTCGCCAAGCGGGATTATCCGAGGAACGGGTTGCGGCAGTCCTCAAGAAATATAATCTTACGCTCACGCGCCTGTCGGAAACGCCTGCGGTTTCCGGTTCGGCTTTGGTCGGCTTGATTGAAAAAGTGGGTGTTTGAGTCGTTTCGGCAAATCATCGTTTAGGCTCCCCCGGGTAAGAAGCATTTCGCGTAAAATCCACGTCCTGCTATAAACAACATGAAGAACAACAAAAAGGAGTTGTCCCCAAAACAACGGGAAGAACTGCTCACGGCATTGAAAGCCCGTTTTGAGAAAAACATGAGCCGCCACAAAGGTCTGGGATGGGCTAAAGTGCAGGCCCGGCTGGAAGCCAATGCTGAAAAAATTTGGTCGCTCAATGAAATGGAACGCACCGGCGGCGAACCGGATGTGGTGGGTCAGGATAAAAAGTCGGGTGAATACATTTTCTTCGATTGTTCCGAGCAAACCCCTGAAGGCCGCGTCAGCCTTTGCTACGACCGAGAAGCGCTGGATTCCCGAAAGGAACATAAACCCAAGAGCAGCGTCATGGATATGGCCGCCACCATGGGCATTGAGGTTTTGACCGAAGATCAATATTTCGAACTGCAAAAACTGGGCGAGTTCGACACCAAGCGGTCGAGTTGGATCAAAACACCGGCGGACATCCGCAAGCTCGGCGGCGCGCTGTATTGTGACCGCCGTTACGGCCGCGTATTCATCGGGCATAACGGCGCGGATTCTTATTACAACGGCAGAGGATTCCGCGGCTGGCTCAAGGTCTAAGTGCGGTGCGAAGCCGCACGGGCAATGTGTGTCGCACGGGCCGATGCGAGCCGGGCTCGCGCCGGGTAGTGTCCTGATTTGTAATTTTTCGGAGCGCGGCTGTCCCAGCCGCAGCGGGTGGCAACGGTAAGGGCTTTGAAACCTCCGACATCCGGTTCGAGTTTCGAGTGCTGCGGGTGAGGACACCCGCGCTCCGATCAAATTGGGACACTGCTTCGCGCCGACCGCTGCAATTATTTCATCTGGCCGTAGGCTTTTTGGAGTCGTTCGTATTCCTGCGCCGAAACCGGCAGCGGGCTGCCGTGGCGGAAATGGAACGGGAAAGTAAAGTCCTCGCCGGGCTTGAATTGACCGCCGCTCAAATCCTCCGTGACAAACGGGTGGTAGCCGGTGCCCTTGCTGTATTGGTCCAGAATCAGGCACCAGGTGGCCGGCTTGCCGTCGGCGGCGGGCTTGATCTGGTAACATTCCGGCCCTTCGTAGCCCTGCATCTTGGCGAGGGAAAAATTGGTCGCATCGTTCCACGGACCCATGAGGTTGTCGCTCACTTCCATGGTGATGGACTTGTATTGTTCGTCCTTGGCGAAGCGATAATATTTGCCGTTCTCGCGCACGATGTCGGCGTCAATGACATGCCACGGTTTATCAATGTAAACGAACGGCTTTTCGAACGTCACGAAATCCTTGGTCCACGCGGCCCAAATGCGCTGCTTGGCGAAATTATCGCTCTTGGTTTTCGAAGCCCAAAAGGTCAAATATGCTTGTTTGCCCTCGTCATACACGGCTTCGGGCGCCCAGGTGCAACCGGCGTCGTCCGGCGCCACCTTGACCAGGCGCGGCTCCGACCAATGCACGAGGTCGGTGGATTCCCATATAACGATGGACTTGCTGGCGGCGGTTTGGGCGCGGCCCCAATCGTGATTGAGGTTGATGGAAAGGTCGGTGGCGATGATGTAGAACTTCTTTCCGTCGGCCGAGCGCAGGATATACGGGTCGCGCATGCCCTTCTCGCCGAGCGTCGAGACGAGCACGGGTTGCGAGTCGTTGAGCGCGTTCCAGTGGCGGCCGTCCGGGCTGATGGCAAAATAAATCTGCTCGGTCATCGGCGACTGCTCGCCTTTGAAAGTGACAAAGAGAAATCCACCGTCATCGGCCAGGGCACCGGTTCCCACCAGCAGGGCCGTCAAAAGAAGCAGTCTTTTCATAGTTTTCATGAAGTTGAGCGAGATTACCGTTGGAATGATAAATGACAAGCGGCAATTCAGTTGGCGCGCCGTTTGGCGGTGAGGACACCGCGAATTCCGGGGATGCGTGCCGGTCATTTGCCAAGTCCCGGCCTGTTCAGGCCTGCGCGAACTGCATTTCCGTGGGTGTAGCGTGTGGTTCGCCGGCAAGTTGATGGAAGCGATTTAAGGTTATCATCTCATCCAGCCGGAAGACCTCTTCTGGTGGCCTTCCAATTTCCGATTGCAGTGGAAAACCGCAGCGATTTTATGCAAGAATCACCTGAACAATTCACTGAATCACCAAAACTATGTCGGCAAATTACAAATATGAGCTGGTTGGAGTGCTCGGTTTTCCGGTCGCTGAAAATCCGACCTGCGTCATGCAGGAAGCCGCGTTCGTAGCCTTGGGATTGCAATGGCGTTACCTGACGATCGAAGTCAAACCGGAATCGCTGCCGGATGCGATCCGCGGCGTGCGGGCTCTTGGAATGATGGGGGTTAATCTGACAATCCCGCATAAAGTTGCGGTGCTGCCTTTGCTGGATGAAATCTCCCCCGACGCCGCAATCATCGGCGCGGTCAACACGGTGCGCCGCGCCGGCGACAAACTGATCGGCGAGAACACCGATGGAAAAGGGTTCTTGCGCGGCGTGCGCGAGGAGGCGGGAATTGATCCAGTCGGAAAAAACATTCTGGTGCTCGGCGCGGGTGGAGCGGCCCGCGCCATCACCGTGGAACTCGCACTGGCCGGCGCGGGCCGAATCACGGTATGGAATCGCTCCGCCGAGCGTGGGGAAGCACTCTGCCGGGACTTGAAGCAAAGAACTTCTGCCAACGCGCACTTCGCGCCGTGGCGGGGGACTTGTCCGGTCGGCCCGGACGTGGACATTCTGGTGAACGCCACTTCCATTGGATTGTTTCCAGACACGAAGGCAATGCCAGACGTGGATTTCAAAGGCGCGCGGCGCGACTTGTTGGTGTGCGACGTCGTGCCAAACCCGCCGGAGACGCGATTGATCAAAACCGCCCGCGCGCGGGGATTCAAAACGCTGACCGGTCTGCCGATGCTGGTTTATCAGGGGGCGATCGGATTTGAAATGTGGACGGGCCGCAAGGCCCCGGAACACGCGATGCGCGCCGCGCTTGAAGCAGCGTTCGCGCCATAACCAATCGGCGTCAGCAGGGAAGAATCGCTCAAGCGCGGCGTGAAAGCGAAGCCGAAGGAGTTCGTAGAAAAAAGCGCGGAGGTTTTCGCGAAGGCGGAAGAGAATCCCAACGCGATTCATTTGTCGCGCGAAAAGAGGTCACTTTTGCATCGGCGTGTGACACGTCTACCAAATTGATTTACTTTGGCCTCCTGATAGATTTGTCCTCAAATCCATGAAGCCCATTCAAGGTTACCATCTCATCAAGCCAGAAGACCTCTTCTGGCGGCCCTCGAACCTGATGAAAATCCCGAACGCGGATTTTCTGGAGCGCACCGGCAGCGAGAACATGGGCGCGCGGCTGTGGCGGCTTCCGCCCCGGAGCGCGAACACGCTGCACAAGCACATCCGCGCGGAGGAGTTTTATTTCGTGCTGGAAGGCACGGGCCGCCTGCGCGTGGGCGACGAGACGTTGACCGTGCCGCGCCACGGCGGCGTGCTGGTCGGCCCGGACCAGTTGCGCCAGGTGTTCAACGACACCGACGCCGAGGTGCTCTGGCTCATCATCGGCGCGCCGGAGGAGCTGGAATTTCTGCAAGGCTCAAAATCCCGGATGGATCTCTCGCTCATCTACCCGGTTGACCCGAAGCAATTGCCCAAGGAATTAGCCGGTGTGGAGTGGCCGCCGGAAGCCTGAACCAAACTTTCACGCCTTCTTCACGAAGCAGGCTTTCAGGCCGATGGCCATGCCGTCCATCTTGCAGGAGATTTCGTGGTCGCCATGAATACCGTGAGTAAATGTCGTGCCATGGCCTCCGCACCTGTTATCCTGCGTCTTTATGTCATTCAGTGTTCTTGGCCTTAATGCCAAAATATTGCACGCGGTGCGGGACGCGGGTTACACCGAGCCGACACCGATCCAAACCGCCGCCATCCCGCCGATCATCGCGGGGCACGACCTTATCGGCATCGCGCAGACGGGCACGGGCAAGACTGCCGCGTTCACTCTGCCCATCCTCACCAAGCTGGCGGCACCACCAGCCGGGACGCGCCACGGCACGCGGGTGCTGGTGATCGCGCCGACACGGGAACTGGCGTTACAGATCGACGAAAACATCCGCGCCTAC
>Ga0265337_1000703_pt1 | contig 17637 bp, 10 predicted proteins | sample 42122metaG_FD_192441 | JGI IMG/M metagenome (GOLD analysis project Ga0265337, IMG submission 192441) | Rhizosphere microbial communities from Carex aquatilis grown in University of Washington, Seatle, WA, United States - 4-21-22 metaG | ecosystem: Host-associated > Plants > Roots > Rhizosphere >... | reverse complement strand
GCGTGCTCAGCGGCCGGATGACCAAAGACGGCATCCTGGGCGCGCTGCTGCAGGCCACGCGCACCGCCGCGGCGGTGTTCACCGTGCTGATCGGCGCGCTGATTTTCGGCTACTTCCTCACCATCACCCAAACGCCGCAAAAAGTGACCGAGTTGCTGACCGGTCTCGGGCTCGGGCGCTACGGCGTGCTAGCGCTGATCATGCTGATGTATCTGGTGCTCGGCTGCCTGATGGACGCCATGGCCATGATCATCCTCACCATCCCGATCATTTTCCCGGTCATCACGCATCTGGGCTTCGACCCGATCTGGTTCGGCGTCATCATCGTGATGACGGTGGAACTAGGCCTGATCCATCCGCCGGTCGGGATGAACGTGTTCGTTATAAAAAGCGTGATCAAGGACGTCAGTTTCACGACTATCTTCAAGGGCGTTATTCCCTTTATCATCACCGACTTGATCCGGCTGGTGATCCTGATCGCCTTCCCGATCATCGCGCTCTGGCTGCCCTCGCATATGTAGGCCGACCTATGCTATATAGTTGGGGTCCCAACCATTTAGCCGATACCTGACGATGGAACGCTCGTTCAAAAAAGAAGTGCAGGCGCTCAAACTGGGCGACGGCGAGACCTTCCGCGGCGAAGGCATCCTGGCCGTCACCAAGGCGCTGCTGCAATCGGGCGTGTCCTACGTCGGCGGCTACCAGGGCGCGCCGGTTTCCCATCTGCTCGACGTGCTGGTCGACGCGCAGGACATCATGGGCGAGCTCGGCATCCATCTGGAGACCTGCGCCAACGAAGCCTCCGCCGCCGCCATGCTGGGCGCCTCGATCAACTATCCGCTGCGCGGCGCGGTGACCTGGAAATCCATCGTCGGCACCAACGTGGCGGCCGACGCGCTCTCCAATTTGTCGTCGCCCGGCGTGATCGGTGGCGCCATGATCATCATCGGCGAGGACTACGGCGAAGGCGCCAGCGTGATCCAGGAACGCTCTTATGCCTATGCGCTGAAATCCTCGATGTGGCTGCTCGATCCGCGCCCCGATCTGCCGACAATCGTGCACATTGTGGAGAAAGGCTTCGAACTGTCGGAGGCGAGCCACGCGCCAGTGATGCTGGAGCTGCGCATCCGCGCCTGTCACGCCACCGGCGAATTCGCCGCCAAGGACAATCGCAAGTCCGAATTCTCCGGCCTCAACAAAATTGCCGGGCCGCCACGTTTCAACTATGCGCGGCTGTCGCACCCGCCGGTGACCTTCAGCCAGGAAAAACTCAAAGTCGAGGAACGCCTGCCGGCGGCCCGCGCCTTCATTGCCAAGCACAAACTCAACGAGACGATCGCCGGCGAGCTCGATGACATCGGCATCATCGTGATGGGCGGATTGACCAATTCCGTGTTGCGCGCGCTCGAGCGCATGGGGCTGGCCGACGTGTTCGGCGCCTCGCGCGTGCCTCTCTTGGTGCTCAACGTGGTCTATCCGCTGGTGCCGGAGGAAATCCGCGAATTCTGCGCCGGCAAGCGTGCCGTGCTGGTGGTCGAGGAAGGCAATCCCGATTACATCGAGCAGGCGATCAACGTCGAATTGCGCCGCGCCGATCTGCAGACCCGCGTGCTCGGCAAGGGACCGCTGCCACAGGCCGGCGAATATACCTCCGACGTGCTGCTGGAGGGCTTGGCGGCGTTTCTGCAAGATGCCAAGCCGAACGGCCTCGACGCCGACAGCGTGGCGGAAAAAGCGCGCGGTCTGATCGCGCACAAAGCAAAAGCCGCCGCCGCGCTCGGGCCGCTGCCGCCGCGCCCGCCGGCGTTCTGCACCGGTTGTCCGGAACGCCCGGTGTTCGCTTCCATCAAGCTGATGCAGCGCGAATTGGGGCCGACCCACATCAGCACCGATATCGGCTGCCATTCGTTCGCGACTTTCGCGCCGTTCTCGCTCGGCAATTCCATCCTCGGCTACGGCATGTCGCTGGCCAGCGCCGCGGCGGTCACGCCCAACATGGAGAAACGCCCGATCGCGATCATGGGCGACGGCGGCTTCTGGCATAACGGACTGATCACCGGCGTCGCCTCCAACATGTTCAACAAAGGCGACGGCGTGCTGATCGTGTTGCAGAACGGCTACGCCTCGGCCACCGGCCAGCAATATATTCCGTCAAGCACGACGAGCCGCGAAGGCCCGACGCCCGGCGTCGATATCGAGCAGACGCTGCGCGCCATGGGCGTGAAATGGCTGCGCACGGTGCACAGCTATTCCGTCGCGCTGATGACCAAGACGCTGAAGGAAGCGATGCGCACGGCCGAGCGCGGCCTCAAGGTGATCATCGCCGACGGCGAATGCCAGCTCGCGCGCCAGCGCCGCGTGCGCGTAGAGGATGCCGGCAAGCTCGAGCGCGGCGAGCGCGTCACGCGGGTGCGCTACGGCGTCGACGACGAAATCTGCACCGGCGATCATTCTTGCATCCGCCTGTCGGGCTGCCCGTCGCTGACGGTGAAGCCGTCGACCGATCCGCTGCGCAGCGATCCGGTGGCCACCGTGATCGAATCGTGCGTCGGCTGTGGCTTATGCGGCGAAGTTGCCCACGCTGCGGTCTTATGCCCGTCGTTCTATCGCGCCGAGATCGTGCGCAACGCCAATTGGCGCGAGCGATTCGTCTTTTGGTGGCGGCAAAAAGTCATCGGCTGGCTCGGCGGCTATGGCGGCGAGGCGGCCGCATGAGCGCGACGCGTCCGATCACTTTGTTGATCGCCGCGCTCGGCGGCGAAGGCGGCGGCGTGCTGACCGATTGGATCGTGTCGGCGGCGGAGGATGCCGGTTACCCGGTGCAAAGCACCTCGATCCCCGGCGTCGCCCAGCGCACCGGCGCCACTACTTATTACATCGAGATTTTCCCGGTCCGCATGAGCGAGCTCGGCAGCAAGCGCCCGGTGCTGGCGCTCACGCCCGGCGTCGGCGATATCGACATCGCTGTGGCCAGCGAATTGCTAGAGGCCGGCCGCGTGGTGGCGAGCGGTTTCGTCACGCCCGAGCGCACTTATCTCATCGGCTCGCTCAGCCGCTTCTATGCCATGGACGAGAAGATCGCCATGGGCGACGGCCGCTTCGACCAGGACAAACTGATCAAGATCGTCACGGGCCATTCGCGCGAAACCCTGCTCATCGACATGGACGCGCTGGCCAAGGAGAGCGGCTCGATCATCAACGCGGTGATGCTCGGCGCCATCGCCGGGTCGCAGCGTTTGCCGCTGGCCGCCGAGCAGTTGGAAGCGGCGATCCGCGCCGATGGCAAGTCGATCGAGGGCAACCTGCGCGGCTTCCGCGCCGGGCTCGACGCCGCGCGCGCGAAAATGCAGCCGGCGAAGCAACTTGAGAAAAAGCGCAACGCCCCGACCACCCCCGAATTGCTCGAGCACGAGGTGTCCTACTCGCTGCCCGCGCTGACGCAGCCGACCGCGATCGAGGGCGTGCGGCGGCTCATCGCCTACCAGGGCGTCGCCTATGCGCGGCTCTATCTCGACCGGCTGCGCGCTTTGGTCGATGCCGACGCCGCCGGCGGCACACCAGGCCGGCTGCTCAAGGAAGTCGCGCGCCAGCTCGCCGTGCGCATGTCGTATGAAGACGTGGTGCGGGTGGCGCAGGCCAAGATCGCGCCCTCGCGCATGCGGCGCATCGCGCGCGAGGAGCTGCGCGTCAAGGACGAGCCATTCTCGGTGCACGATTTCCTCAAGCCCGGCATCGAGGAGTTGAGCCAGCTGCTGCCGCCGTTCCTGGCGCGGCCCATCCTGGCCGTCAGCGAGCGTAGAGGCTGGCTCGGCCGCGTCTATTTCGGCATGGAGATCAATTCCACCTCGATCGGCGGCTATTTGCGCTTCCTGATGCTGGCCAAGCTGCGCTGGCTTCGCCCGCACGGCCATCGCTTCAAACAAGAACAAGCCCAGATCGAGTCATGGCTCAGCCTGATCGCCGAAGCGGCGCGGCACTCACCGGAACTCGCCCTCGAAGTCGCCGAATGCGCCCGCCTGATCAAGGGCTATGGCGACACTTATGCGCGCGGGCTTGCCAACTACCGCAGCATCGAGGCGCGCGCGATCCGCCCGGCGCTGGCGGGCCAAATCCCCCTCGGGCGCGCCGCCGATGCGGTCGCCAGCGCGCGCACCGCCGCCCTGGTCGATCCGGAGGGCGAAAGCCTGGCCAAATGCCTCTCCGAGATCGAGGGCCAAGCGAGTTTCCGCATCGCGGCGGAGTAGGCCCCGCGTCCGTTGTCAGCCCCTCCCCCGTCGCGTAAAACAACCTGAAAACAACGGTAGCGTCCGCACTCAAGCGGACGCCGTACGGGGCGAAACGCATGGCCGTCACACCGACTGGGCAACGACCGGCAATCGCCGCCGAGGCGTTCCTGCGCGCACTCGCCGACCACGGCGTCGATTATTTCTTTTGCAATACCGGCACTGATTTTCCGCCGATCGTGGAAGCGTTCAGCCGCGCCAAGAAGACCAATGCCAAGGTTCCGAAGCCGATCCTGATTCCGCACGAGAACCTGGCGGTCGGTATGGCGCATGGCGCCTATCTGATGACCGGCCGCCCGCAGGCGGTGATGGTTCACACCACGGTCGGCACAGCCAATACCATCAACAACCTCATCAACCTGTCGCGCGACCGCGTACCGCTGGTCCTCTCGGCCGGACGCACGCCGATCACCGAAAAGGGATCGTTCGGCTCGCGCAACCGCCCGATTCAATGGGGCCAGGAGATGTTCGACCAGGCCGGCATGGTGCGCGAACTGGTGAAGTGGGACTACGAATTGCGCTTGCCCGCCCAGGTCGGCGACATGGTTGCGCGCGGTGTGGAAGTCGCGATGGCGCATCCGCGCGGACCGGTCTATCTCATGCTGCCGCGCGAGCCGCTGTCGGCGCCGCTGTCGGAGCCGATCGCCCCGATGAAGCCGCGCGCGCAGGCGGCGCCGGTGCATCCCGATCCGAAGGCGATCGCGACGCTGGCGGAGTGGATCGTCGCCGCCGAGCGGCCTTTGATCATCGCCTCCGCGCTGCCCGCAGCCGCGGTGCCGGCGCTCGCCCATCTGGCGGAGCGCTGCGCGATCCCGGTGGTGAGCCACAATTCGCGCACGGTCTGCCTGCCCTCGAGTCACACGATGCATTTCGGCTTCGAGCCGGGCGCGCTGCTCGCCGATGCCGATCTGGTGATTTCGCTTGAATCCGACGTGCCGTGGCTTCCAAGCCTGCAGAATCCGCCGGCCGGCTGCCGCGTTGTCCATGTGGGCGAGGAACCCTTCTACGTGCGCTACCCGATGCGCTCATTCCCGAGCGATCTTGCCGTGCAGGCCGGACCGATCAACGCACTGGACGCGTTGATCGGGGCGGTGGAGGCACGCCTGCAAATGGCGGAAGCGCGCATCGCCGCGCGCCGCGCGCGGCTGACTGAGCGCATGCGCACACGGCGCGCGCAGCTCGCCAAGGATTCGGCGCCCGCCGCGCACATCACCCCGGAATATCTGTCGCGCGTGATCGGCGAAACGATCGGGCCGGACGCGATCATCGTCAACGAATATCCGCTGCGGCCGGACCATTGCGCACGCGAGAAGCCGGGCACCTTCTACGCGCTCGGCCCGGCCGGCGGGCTCGGCTGGGGCTTCGGCGCGGCGCTCGGCATCAAGCTCGCCGCGCCCGACGCGTTTGTGGTCGCGACGCTCGGCGACGGCGCCTACATGTTCTCCAACCCGATGGTCGGACACTGGATCGCCGCCGCCCATGCGTTGCCGATCCTCACCATTGTGTTCAACAACAGCCGCTACGGCGCGGTGCGCCGCGCCACGCTATCGATGTTCAAGGACGGCGTCGCCGGCGAGAACGACGGCCGCACCCTCGCCGATCTCGACCCGTCGCCGGCCTATGAGGTGATGGCGCAAGCGCAAGGCGCCTATGCCGAGCGCGTGGAGAAGCCGGCCGACCTGCCCGACGCGCTCGCGCGCGCCCGAGAGGCGGTCGTCAGCGGGCGCCGGCAAGCGCTGCTCAACGTCATTACGCCCTATTGAACCGAGGAAATTTCATGCGCATCGACGCTTACACTCATTTTATCCCAGAAAGATTTTTCAACAAAATCGTGGAAAGCGGCCACACCGATATCGGCAAGCGCGTGCGCGAAATTCCCTGCATCCACGACCTCGATGTCCGCATGAAGGTGGTCGATCAGTTCGACGACTATGCGCAGATCCTGTCCTATCCGATGCCGCCGCTCGAACTCCTGGCCAAGTCCGAGCAGGTGGAGGAATACGCCAAGCTGCTGAACGACGGCTTTGCGAACATTTGCGAGAAATATCCCGATTATTTCCCCGGCTGGGTGGCGCAGGCGCCAATGACCGCGCCCGATGCGGGCGTGCGCGAAGTGACGCGCGCGATCAAGAACGGCGCGCTCGGCGTGCAGATCAACACCAATGTCGCGGGAATGCCGCTCGATCATCCGGCGTTCGATCCGTTCTTCGCCGCTATGGACAAGCTCGGCAAGCCGATCTGGATGCATCCGGCGCGCGCCGCCAATTTCCCGGATTATCTTTCCGAGAAAAAATCGAAATACGAAATCTGGTGGACCTTGGGCTGGTCCTACGAGACCACGGCGGCGATGGCGCGGCTGGTGTTCTCCGGCATGCTCGACAAATATCCCAAGCTGAAGATCATCACCCATCATTTCGGCGGCATCGCGCCGATGCTGGAAGGCCGCATCGGCCCGGGCTGGGACCAGCTCGGCGCGCGCACCTCGGACGAGGACTTGAGCAAGGTTCTCAAGAGCCTGAAGAAGCGCCCGCTCGATTATTTCAAGCACTCATTCTACGCGGACACCGCGGTGTTCGGCGGGGTGCCGGCGACCCACGCGGGCGTTGCCTTCTATGATCTCGACAAGATCGTGTTCGCCTCCGACTGTCCGTTCGATCCGGAGCAGGGCACCATGTACACCCGCGAGACGCTGCGCATTCTCGAGGACATCGACATGCCGAAGGCCGACAAGGAAAAGATCTGGCACGGCAATCTGGAGGCGATCACGGGGGTGAAGTTTCCAAGCTAATTCCTCTTTAGGGCACTGCCGCGCCGCGATCACGCTTCACCTCTCCCATAGGGAGAGGTCGGACCGCAAAGCGGTCCGGGTGAGGGGTTTCGGCCTATCGAGAATCCTAAACCCCCTCACCCCAACCCTCTCCCCAACGGGGAGAGGGAGTCACGCCGCATTCGTGGTACCCCTTTTGACCTTCTGCTAACCTCCTGACCCATGGCGCTCACGCACCCCATCGGCCTGTCCGAGCCCGAACCGCCGTCTGGCGACGCGGGACGCGTGACGCCCATGATGGAGCAATATATCGAGATCAAGGCCGCCAATCCGGACTGCCTGCTGTTCTACCGGATGGGCGATTTCTACGAGATGTTCTTCGACGACGCCGAGACCGCCTCGCGCGCGCTCGGCATCATGCTCACCAAGCGCGGCAAGCACCTGGGCGCCGACATTCCGATGTGCGGCGTGCCGGTCGAGCGCGCCGACGAATATCTGCACCGGCTGATCGCGCTCGGCCACCGCGTCGCGGTCTGCGAGCAGCTCGAGGACCCGGCCGAAGCGCGCAAGCGCGGCTCCAAGAGCGTGGTGCGGCGCGACGTCGTGCGCCTGGTGACGCCCGGCACGCTCACCGAAGACACGCTGCTCGACGCTAAGCGCAACAATTATCTGCTCGCCGTCGCGCGCGCGCGGCTGTCGTCGGCCGACGAGGATGCCCGCTTCGCGCTGGCCTGGATCGACATCTCGACCGGCGAATTCCGCATCGCCGAATGCGACCGGCTGTCGCTGCCGGCCGAGATCGCGCGGCTGGAGCCGAGCGAGATCATCGTGTCCGACGCGCTGTTTGCCGACGCCGACCTCGTGCCTTATTGGCGCACGCTGCCGGCGGTGACGCCGCTCCCCCGCGACGTGTTCGACAGCGCCAGCGCCGAGCGGCGGCTGACCTCGTTCTTCGCGGTGGCGACCAGCGAGGCCTTCGGCGCGCTGACGCGGCTCGAACTGACCGCCGCCGCGGCCTGCGTCACCTATGTCGAGCGCACGCAGATCGGCAAACGCCCGCCGCTATCGCCGCCGCTGCGCGAAAGCGCCGGCGCGACGATGGCGATCGACCAGGCCACGCGCGGCAATCTCGAATTGATGCGCACGCTATCCGGCGAGCGGCGCGGTTCGCTGCTCGAGTCGATCGACCGCACGGTCACCTCGGCCGGATCGCGGCTCCTCGCACAACGGCTGTCGGCGCCGCTCACCGATCCGGCGCAAATTGCGCGGCGGCTCGACGCGGTGGCGAGCTTCGTCGACGACGGGGCGGCGCGCGCCGATACGCGTTCGCGGCTGCAAACGGCGCCCGATCTCGCCCGTGCGCTGGCACGATTGGCCGTCGGGCGCGGCGGTCCGCGCGACCTCGCCGCCATCCGCGACGGCGTGCTGGCGGCCGCCGATCTCGCCCGCGCTCTGGCGGCGCTGAAGGATACGCCGGCCGAGATTGCCGACGCGCTGCAATCCTGCCGCCGGCCGGACGGCATGCTGGCGGCCGAGTTGTCCGCGGCGCTTGCCGCCGATTTGCCAGCGTTCAAACGCGACGGCGGCTTCGTGCGCGAAGGCTACGACGCGAGCCTCGACGAGACGCGCGGCTTGCGCGATGAATCCCGCCGCGTGGTCGCCGCCTTGCAGGCGCGCTATGCGGAAGAGACCGGCATCCGCGCGCTCAAGATCCGCCACAACAACGTGCTCGGCTATTTCGTCGAGGTGACCGCCCAGCACGGCGACCGGCTGCTGGCCGCGCCGCTCAATGCCACCTTCATCCACCGCCAGACGCTGGCCGGCCAGGTGCGCTTCACCACCACCGAGCTGGGCGCGCTGGAGGCCAAGATCGCCAGCGCCGCCGACCGCGCGCTCGGGCTCGAGCTGGAAATCTTCGAGCGGCTGGTCGCCGGCGTGATCGCGCAAGGCGCTCCGATCAAGGAATGCGCGGAAGCGCTCGGCAGCCTCGACGTGGCGAGCGCGCTCGCTCATCTCGCAGCCGAGCGCGATTATGCACGCCCGGTTGTCGACGACAGCCATGAGTTTGTCATTACAGGCGGCCGCCATCCGGTGGTGGAACAGGCGCTGGCGCGCGACGGCACACCGTTCGTCGCCAACGATTGCGATCTGTCGCCGCCGAAAGACGCGGAAGCCGGCCGCATCTGGCTGATCACCGGCCCCAACATGGCGGGCAAATCGACCTTCCTGCGGCAGAACGCGCTGATCGCGATCCTGGCGCAGATGGGCTCGTTCGTGCCGGCCAAGCACGCGCATATCGGCGTGGTGGACCGGCTGTTCTCGCGCGTCGGCGCCGCCGACGATCTGGCGCGCGGGCGCTCGACCTTCATGGTCGAAATGGTGGAGACCGCGGCCATCCTCAATCAGGCGGGCGCGCGCTCGCTGGTGATCCTGGATGAGATCGGCCGCGGTACCGCCACTTTCGACGGGCTGTCGATCGCCTGGGCCACGGTCGAGCACCTGCACGACGTCAACAAATGCCGCGCGCTGTTCGCCACGCATTTCCACGAGCTGACCGCGCTCGCGGCGCGGCTTAACCGCCTGCACAACGCCACCGTGCGCGTGAAGGAATGGCAGGGCGATGTGGTGTTCCTGCATGAGGTCATTCCAGGTTCGGCCGACCACTCCTACGGCATCCAGGTGGCCAAACTCGCCGGCCTGCCGGCGAGCGTGATCGAGCGCGCCAAATTGGTGCTGGCCAAGCTCGAACAGGAAGACCGCGCCGCGCCGAAAGGCTTCGAGGACCTGCCGCTGTTCGCGGCGCCCTACAAACCCTCGCAGCAGCTGCAGGACGACCCGCTCGAGCTGGTGCTCGCCGCCGTCGCCGCACTCAATCCGGACGAGATGTCGCCGCGCGAGGCGATGGAAGCGCTCTATATGTTGAAGGCGAAGCTCACCGAAACAGAGAAGAAGTAACGCCTCACGCCACCCGCCGGCGCCACTGCCGCATGCCCCACAGCAGCGCGTTCCAACCGATGCCGGTGCTCAAGCCGAGCGTGTAGGACCACCAAACTCCGATTGGCTCGGCCAGCCAATGCACGACCAGCAGGCTTAAGCCCAGCCCGATCAGCGGGGTGAGCACATGCGCCGCCACGCTGGCCGCGGCCGGGCCGCCGAGCCGCGAATGCAAAATGACGAAGAACGATCCCATTGCCACCGGAAAGAAGGCGAACAGCCCGGACGCGAAAGAGCCGATCGCGGTGCTCGCGGCGGTGACGATAATGACGCAGAGCGTGACGACGCCCGCGCGCCAGGCGAGATCGGCGGCGGTGAATTCAACGCGTTTGATCGCGCCGTCGGAAAGAAAGCGCCGGCCGACCAGGATCGCCAAGGGAAACACCACCGCATTCAACAGCGCGGCGGTGCCTGCGTTCCAATCCACCAGGCGCGAGGCCGCGGCGCAGCAAAACCACACCAGGAAGGCGCCGCCCAGGCTCACCGGCAACGAACGCCGCTGTGCCAGCACGGCATAACTGAGGGCAAACACCGCACACACGGCATTCGACACCATGCTGCCGACCGCGCTCTGCGCAATGAACGCCGGCGGATGCTCCCAGGCCAGGATGATCATGGCCGCGCCGCCCGCCGTCGGCAGCGCGGCGATCAGCGCGCCGATGAACGGCCCGCTGCGCTCGACCACCACGGAGGCTGCCACCACGATGGTCGCGGTCATCGCGATCTTCAGCAGCAGACCGATCAAAAGCATGCCCGTCATACAGGTATGCCGTGGCGGCGCGCGGTGAGCACGGCGACGCTCCAGCCGATCGACGTCGCCAGCGCCAGGGCCAGCGCGACCGCCGCGCCGAGCGGCGCGGCGGCGAAATGCAGCACCGCGCAAGCAAAGGCGAAACCGACGAGGCCGAGCGGCGCGTTGGCGAGCACGGCGGCCGTGGCCTTACCGCCGACGCGGTTGTGCAGAATGAGCATGATGCTGATCAGCACGACCGGAAACACCGCGAGAATACCGCTGCCGTCCGCCCCGATGCGGAAGCTCAGGCCGACCGTGATCCCGACCAGCAGCGCGACCAGCACCGCGCGCATCGGCAGGTCGAACCAGCGCCGGTGCACAGGCGGCATGGTCACGTGCCGCAGCGGGCGTACCAGCCACAGGCATACGCCCAGCACCACGACGTTCATGGCCAGCGCCGTGAACACTGTCCAGTGCACCCAATGAATGACCAGCGCCAGCGCGGTCCACACCGCCATGCCGGCCGACAGGCTGAGGAGAAGCGAGCGCTTCTGCGCCAGCAGCACATAGGCCGTCGCGAACACCACGTTCACCGCATTGATGGCGAGGCTCGCCACCGCGCTTTGCGCGATGAATTGTACGTCATGATCGAGCGACAGGAACACATAGACCGGCCCGGCGCCGATCGGGAGCGTCGCCACCAGCCCGCCGACCAGCGGGCCGGCGCGCTCGGCGGTCACCGTCGCCGCCAGCACGAAGCCGGCAGTGATGGCCATTTTGACGATGAGCGTAAGCGCGAAAGTGAGGTCGGGGGACATTTTCTGCTTCTCCCTCTCCCCACCTGCGGGGAGAGGTAAAAATTTAATTGGCCGGCGTGAGTACGGTGCGGCCGATCACCTTGCCGGCCTTGAGGTCGGCGATCACCCGCTGCGCGGCATCGAGCGCGGTGGTCTTGGTCGGCACCAGCGGCAGCGGCCGGTTGCGCACCAGCTTGATCAGCTCGTTCAGCTCTTTGAGGCTGCCGGTGTACGAGCCCTGGATCGTCATGGCGCGGATCGGAATCAGCGGCAGCGACAGCGTGATGTCGCCGCCGAACAGGCCGACTACGATCAGCTTGCCGCCCTTGACCAGGCTGTCGACGGCGAGTTGCGCGGTCTGCGAGTTGCCGACGAAGTCGATCGCCGCCCACACCGGTCCCTTGGCGGCGGCCTGCAATTGCGCGACCGCGTCCGGCGCATTGGGATCCACCGTGGCGAACGCGCCCGCGCGCTTGGCGGCCTCGCGTTTGACCGGATCGATATCGACCGCAATCGCGCCCTTGCCTTTCATCGCCTTGATGATCGCAATGCAGATGAGGCCGAGACCGCCAGCGCCGATCACCACCACCGGATCGCTCTTCACCAGCGACCCGAGTTTTTTCAGCGCGCCATAGGCGGTGACGCCCGAGCAGGCCAAGGGCGCGGCCTGCTCCGGCTTCATCCGGCTGCCGTAGTTCAGCAGATAGCGCGGATGCGGCACCAGCAGATGCGTGGCATAGCCGCCGTCGCGGTAGACGCCGAGGAAACGCGGCGCGGTGCAGAGCTGCTCGTCGCCGCGCTTGCACACCATGCAGGTGCCGCAACCGATCCACGGATAGACCAGCCGCTTGTCGCCGACCTTGACGCCGCGCGCCCTGGGGCCGACCGCGACCACTTGGCCGACATTCTCGTGCCCCATGGTGAGCGGCAGCTTCACGCCGCGCTCCTGCAGTAGCAGCTTCTTGCCGTGGCCGAGATCATAAAAGCCTTCCCAGATGTGCAGATCGCTGTGGCAGACGCCGGCCGCCAGAACCTTCAGCAGCACCTCGCTGCCGGCCGGCTTGGGGTCGATCCGCTCTGCGAACTGCATCGGCTCGCCGCAACGGCAGACCTGGAAACTGCGCATTTTCGTTTCTCTCCCGCCTTATTTTTTGTGGCCGCCGGACTTCTCGCAGCCATGGACAGGGAACCATAAACGCCGTGGCACGTCACGACGACCCCATTCGCAACTGCAAAATGCCGAAAAATTGGTCGCCGCCGCCGCCAATGCGGGGTTTAGCGAATATCTTTACCGAGAGCGGGTGACTTAGAGCCCCGCCTCCGCTATCCCGATGCCCCCATGGCCTCGCTCGCCCTCGAAACCGGCCCGCGCACGGCGCCCGAGCATCCGACCCGGAACTCGGGCGAGTTGATCGATATCCGCGCCGTCGCCGCCGACCTGGAAAGCCTCGCCGAGACCCATAGCGGCGGCGGGCGCGAATTGCGCTCCGCGCTGGCGCAGCGGCTGAAGACCGCGCTCAACGAAGGCCGCGCCAAGGCCGAGCAGCTTCTGCACAAGGACCGGCACGGGCGACGCTGCGCCGAGCGGCTGTGCCGGCTGGAAGACGAGATCATCCGCCTGCTGTTCGAATTCGCGCGCAAGCATCTTTATCAATCGCAGAACCCGTCCGAGGCCGAGCACATGGCGGTGATCGCCACCGGCGGCTACGGCCGCGGCTTGCAGGCGCCCGGCTCCGACATCGATCTGCTGTTTTTGCTGCCCTACAAGCAGACCGCCTGGGGCGAGTCGATCGCGGAAGCGATCCTGTATTGCCTGTGGGACACCGGACTGAAGGTCGGCCACGCCACCCGCTCGGTGGACGAATGCATCCGCCAGGCCAAGGCGGACATGACCATCCGCACCGCCATCCTCGAAGCGCGCTTCCTGCTCGGCGACCAGAAGCTGTTCGACGAACTGGTGAAGCGCTTCGACAACGAGGTGGTGCGCAACACCGCCGCGGAATTCGTCGCCGCCAAGCTCGGCGAGCGCGAGGACCGCGTGCGCCGCTCGGGACAATCGCGCTACCTGGTCGAGCCGAACGTGAAGGACGGCAAGGGCGGCTTGCGCGATCTCCATACGCTGTTCTGGATCGCGAAATACGTCTACCGCGTGCGCGAGCCGGATGAGCTGATCAAGCGCGGCGTCTTCGACAAGCAGGAATATCTCTTGTTCCGGCGCTGCGAGGATTTCCTCTGGTCGGTGCGCTGCCACATGCATTTCCTCACCGGCCGCGCCGAGGAGCGGCTGTCGTTCGACATCCAGCGCGAGATCGCGGTGCGGCTCGGCTACACCGAGCACCCGGGCCAGCAGGACGTCGAGCGCTTCATGAAGCACTACTTCCTGATCGCCAAGGCGGTCGGCGATCTCACCGCCATTTTGTGCGCGGACCTGGAAGACAGCCACGCCAAGAGCGTGCCGGTGCTCAGCCGCCTGATGGCGAAATTCCGCCCGGTGAAGCGGAGCAAGCTCGCCGAAAGCGACGATTTCATCGTCGATAAGAACCGCATCACCGTCGCCGGCGGCAATGTTTTCAAGCGCGATCCGGTCAACCTGATCCGCATCTATCATCTGGCGCAGAAGCACAATCTCATCTTCCACCCCGACGCCATGCGCGCGATCACCCGCTCGCTCAAGCTGATCGATTCGCGCTTGCGCGACGACGCCGAAGCCAACCGGCTGTTTCTGGAAATCCTCACCTCCAAGAACGATCCGGAAATCGTGCTGCGTCGGATGAACGAGGCCGGCGTGCTCGGCCGCTTCGTGCCGGCCTTCGGCAAAATCGTGGCGATGATGCAGTTCAACATGTATCACCACTACACGGTGGACGAGCACCTGCTGCGCTGCATCGGCGTGCTGGTGGAGATCGAGCGCGGGGCTAACCCAGAGACGCCGCTCGCCAGCGATTTGATCGGCAAGCTGTTGCCCGGCAACCGCACGGTGCTCTACGTCGCGCTGTTCCTGCACGACATCGCCAAGGGCCGCATCGAGGATCATTCGATCGCCGGCGCGCGGGTGGCGCGGCGGCTCTGCCCGCGCTTAGGCTTTTCCGCCACCGACACCGAGACCGTCGCCTGGCTGATCGAAAATCACCTGGTGATGTCCAGCGTCGCCCAGTCGCGCGATCTGTCCGACCGCAAAACAATAGAAAATTTCGCCGCAGTGGTGCAGTCGGCCGAACGGCTGAAGCTATTGGCCATCCTCACCACCGCCGACATCCGCGCCGTCGGCCCGGGCGTGTGGAACGGCTGGAAGGCGCAACTGTTGCGCACGCTGTATTACGAGACCGAGCCGGTGCTCACCGGCGGCTTCTCGGAGGTCAACCGCGCCCAGCGCGTCGCCATGGCGCAGGCCGAATTCCGCGAGGCGCTCAAGGACTGGCCAAGCGAGCGGCTGGAAACCTATATCGCGCGTCTCTATCCGGCCTATTGGCTCAAGGTCGACCTGCCGCACAAGATCGAGCACGCGAAGTTCGTGCGCGCCGCCGAGGACGCCGGCAAGTCGCTCGCCACCACCGTCGGCTTCGACGGCGGCGCGGTGACCGAACTCACCGTGATGGCGCCCGATCACCCCTGGCTGCTCTCGATCATCGCCGGCGCTTGCGCGATGGCGGGCGCCAATATTGTCGATGCGCAGATCTATACCACCACCGACGGGCGCGCGCTCGACACCATCTCGCTGTCGCGCGAATTCGAGCGCGACGAGGACGAGGAGCGGCGCACCAATCGCGTCGCCGATTCGATCGAGAAGGCGCTGCGCGGCGAATTGCGGCTGCCCGACGTGGTGGAAAAGCGCGCAGCCCCCAAGGGCCGCATCAAGGCCTTCGCGCTCGAGCCCACGGTCACCATCAACAACCAGTGGTCGCGCCGCTACACCATGGTGGAAATCACCGGCCTCGACCGCACCGGCCTGCTCTACGAGATGACCACGACGCTGTCCAAGCTCAACCTCAACATCGCCTCCGCCCACGTCGCCACCTTCGGCGAGCGCGTGGTGGACGTGTTCTATGTGACCGACTTGCTGGGCGCGCAGATCATCTCGCCGACCCGCCAGGCCGCCATCAAGCGCGCGCTGATCGCTCTGTTCGCGGTGCCGGAAGGCAACGGTAAATCAGGCAAGTGACGGGCGGCCGGGTAATTTCACCCCTCCCCCTCCTCCAGCGCACGCCGCAATCGCCGGATGACGACGCCGCGTGCGCGATCGTCGGCAGCGGCGTCGACGCGATCGTTGATGTCGAGGATCAGTTTCGACATGTCGTTGTGCCAATCGAGCGCCACCACCGCCTCGGGCGCCAGCCGCCGGCGGTATGAGACGTCGATCGGCGTCGGCGCCGCCGTGGTCAGCTCGTAAATGTCGTCGAGAATCGGAATGAAGACTTTTGCCGCCGGCACCGTGCGCTCGGCGATGCGGTCCGATAGACCGGCGAGCGCCGGTTCTTCGCCGTGCACCAGGAACACGCCGCGCTGAATCGGACGCCGCGCCGCGATCCAGCGCGCCAGCTCGGGACCGTCGGCATGGCCGGAATATTCGTCGAGCCGGCGGATGCGCGCCGCCACCTTGATCTCCTCGCCCTGGATGCGCACGGCCTTGGCGCCGTCGGCAATGAAACGCCCGAGCGTGCCTTGTGCCTGGAAGCCGACCAGCAGCACCGTGGCCTTGCCGTGCCACAGCCAGCGCTTGAGATGGTGGCGAATACGGCCGGCATCGCACATGCCGCTGGCGGCGACGATGATGTGGAAACCGGTGAACTTGGCGATCGCCTTGCTCTCCTCCACCGTCTCGGTGCAGTGCAAATGCGGCGAGCTAAGCAGCCGCTCGACGTCGAGATCGGCCTCCAGGCTGTCGGCATGCTGCCGAAAAACTTTCGTGGCGCGAATGGCGAGCGGCGAATCGAGAAAGATCGGCGCCGCCGGGATGTCGCCGCGCTCCATCAGGTCGACCAGATCGACGATCAACTCTTGCGTACGCTCGACCGCGAAGGCCGGAATGAGCAGCGCGCCGCCGGCTGCGTGGGCATCGCGAACCTCGGCGGCGAGATGCTGGCGCCGCGACTCGCGCGTGACTGGCGGACGGTCTTCGTCGCCATAGGTCGATTCGCAAATCACATAGTCCAAGCCGGTGGGTGCCTCCGCACCGGGTTGCAGCAGCTTGGCGTCGGGACCGAGATCGCCGGATGCGAGCACCCGCAGCGGCTTGTCGGACGCGCCTTCGCCGGCGAATTCGATTTCAATCGAGGCCGAGCCGAGCAGATGCCCGGCGTTCCAGTAGCGCGCGCGCACGCCCGGCATGACTTGAACCCAAGTCTCGTAATCGACCGGACGGAAGGCCTCAAGCGCGTCGACAGCATTGCGTTGCGTGTAGATCGGCGTCACGGGTGGACGCCCGCGCGTCGCGTTACGCCGGTTGAGGTTAGCGACTTCCGATTCTTGGATGCTGCCGGCGTCGGGCAGCATATAGGAGCACAGGTCGATGGTGCCGCGGGTGGCCCAGACCGGGCCGCGAAAGCCGCTGCTTGTGAGCTTGGGTATGAGGCCGCTGTGGTCGATATGCGCGTGCGTCAACAGCACGGCATTGATGTCGGCGGGGGTGAACGGAAACTTGCCGTAGTTCAGCTCCTTCAGTGTTTTCGGCCCCTGGAACAGTCCGCAGTCGACCAGCAAGCGGCCAGCGGACGTTTCGAATAAATGGCAGGAGCCGGTCACCGTGCGCGCCGCGCCGCAAAATCGGACGGTTATGCTCATAGCGCGGCTCCCATGATTTCTCGCTGCAAGGCGTCGGCAAGGATCGCATCGAGCGCAATCGCGTTGGTCGGATGCGGCACGCTGTTGGTCGATCGGATGGAGCGGATGCCGGCGCGCAAGAATTCGCTCGTCAATGCCGGCGGAAACAGCGCGTGGGTGATGATGGCGTCGACGCCGCCGGCCCCGGCCGCCGCCAACGCTTGCGCGCAGGTCATCAGCGTGCCGCCCGAGGACACGATATCGTCGACCAGCAGTACCGGACGGCCGACGAACAATTTTGGATCG
>Ga0265337_1000700_pt1 | contig 17715 bp, 21 predicted proteins | sample 42122metaG_FD_192441 | JGI IMG/M metagenome (GOLD analysis project Ga0265337, IMG submission 192441) | Rhizosphere microbial communities from Carex aquatilis grown in University of Washington, Seatle, WA, United States - 4-21-22 metaG | ecosystem: Host-associated > Plants > Roots > Rhizosphere >... | reverse complement strand
CGCAGGCACCGACCGCCCCAGCAGCGGCCCCCGCCCCCGCCCCCGCGACCGCGGCTGGGCCCGCCTGCGCGTCCTGCTCCACGCCGACCCCGGCCGGCGCGAAGTTCTGCATGGGCTGCGGCCAGCCGGTCGCCCCGGCCGTCAAGCACTGCACCGAGTGCGGGAACGAGATGCCAGGCGCGGCGAAGTTCTGCGCCAACTGCGGCACGCGGTCCGGCTGAGCCGGCTCGCCGCGGCCGAGCCTCCCGCGAGGACCCGGCCGCGGCGCGGCTACCCGGGCTAATGCGGACCGCTGGCCATCATCAGGTGGCCGGCGGTCCGTTTTGCCGTGTCCCGGTGACCACGCTCGCATTCCGGAGCAAACCGGCACACCGGACGGCGTTCCCGGCGTTACCTTTTCCTTGTGGCCGGGATGACGATGTTCGATACGGCGCTGAACGACCAGTTTCCTTCCGGTGCGGCCGCGTACGCGGCTTACGTCGACGGCAGCCTCGGCAACCAGCCGAATTACGCCTACATCGTGAGCGCCTTCCCCAAGGCGCAGCACCTGTCGATCGCGCTGTTCGCCGCCAATAACGCGGACGCACTCGACGTCGAGGCGGGAGCGTCCGTCCCGTCCGAGATTCCCGGATGGTACGCCAGGCAGCTTCAGCGCGGCATCACGCGGCCGGTCATCTACGCCAGCGCCTCCACCATGAACGGCGCCATCCTGCCGGTGCTGAGCCAGGCCGGGATCTCCCGCGCGCGGACCCGGTTGTGGACGGCGCACTACGGGGTCGGCGAGCACATCTGCGGCCCGGGCAGCTGCGGTCAACTCGGCATCGACGCGGACGGCACGCAGTGGACGTCAAGCGCGATGGGCCTCATCCTCGACCAGTCCCTGCTGGCCGGCGACTTCTTCACGACCACCACGGACTCGACCGTCACGGAGGCGGAATTGCAGTCAGGCCAGCTCACCACGGGCAGCGGCGCGTTCACCGTGATCCCGGTCCCGCCGGGTACGGCCCATCACATCGCGCTAGGTGTCGACAACCACGCGCAGAACCAACCGGTCGCCCGGCTGCGCGTGGCCTTCTTCGATACGGCCTGGCGCGTTCACGCGGACGTGGTGGTCGACGGAGCCAAGGGGCTCGCCGTCCTCGCCTTCCCCAACCCGGCCCAGACCGGCGTGGTGTCCGTCCGCCGCAACGACGCGGGCCTGGCGGCGGTCGGCTACGTCATCTACTAGGCCCGTCTACCGGCCCCCGTATGCGCTTGCGACGGATCCGGCGGGCACAGCTGCCATCACGTCGAACCTGCCGCAAGCGCACAAAAGCTGCGGGAGAAGCTCCCGCAGCTTAGGCGTTCCGGTACCTTCCGGAAATCAGGCGTACTTCTGCACCATCGCGCCGAGCGCGGGCAGCGCCGTCTCGATGTTCTTGCCGGCGCCGCCGCGCACCATCTGGTACGCCTTGACAACCGCGGCCCGGCCGGAGTTCTGGGCCATGCCATCGGTCACCGTGAGCAGCGCCTCGGACACCTCGGGGCCGCGCTTGGCCAGGTAGTCGCCGAAGTCGGCGCCGCCGGACGTGCTGAAGTCGGCCCAGTACGGCTCGAGCTGGTGGACCATCCCAGGAAGCATCGCCTCGATCACCTGCTGGTAATAGCCGGGAGCGAAGGCGGTGACAACCTTGTAGGCGCCCTTCAGCGGGGCAGCGGTAATGCCCTTGCTTGAGATCTCGCCGTCAACGAGCGCCTGGGTGTCGGCGGTAAGGCGCGGGCCGTTCTCGGGCGTGAGAAGCAGGTCCTGCAGCGTGGCCAAGGGAGCCTCCTTAGAGGTATGAGAGAAGAACAAGGTTTCCGGTCGCTACCGTACTGGCCAAGCTCGTCGCATATGGGGCGTTTGACCAGACGGTGACGAATCACGTGATCAGCCGGTCAGGAAAGCCGCCATTCAGAACGGTGGGTGGCTTCGCCTGGGCCGCCCTGCGCGCCTTTGCGGGCCCGCCGGCCCGCGTGGCGCCGCCAACGCGGCGGGCCAGTATGGGAGGCTTGCCACGCAGTTGTCACCCGGGGGGCGCCCCCCGGCGGGCGTCCGGTTCTCTGTCTCCCCGGGAGTGCGTCGGCGATGCTTGGCAGGGATCACGCGCTGAGCGGCGCGGTCGTCTTCGCGGCGCTGGCGCCGACGCTCCACGTGCACGAGGCCTACCTGGCCGCGGGCGTGGTGCTCACCGCCGGCGCCGGGGTGCTGCCGGACATCGACCACCCGGACTCGACCATCTCCCGGTCGTTCGGCTTCCTGACGGAGTGGTTCGCCTGGCTGGTGGACAAGCTCTCCGGCGGGCACCGGCACGGCACGCACAGCCTGCTCGGAATCATGGTGTTCACCGCGGCCACCTACGGCGCCGGCCTGTTCCAGCTCTCCGAGCCCAAGGCGACCACCAGCGGGCACATTGTTTTCTCCTGGCACATCGTGCCCGCCGCCATCGTGCTCGCGCTGCTGTACTCAGCCGCGCTGCGCGCATTGCATATCGGCGGGCACTTCGGTGACTTGATCGGCATCGGCGCCGCGCTCGTCACCTGCTTCACCGGGGCGGACCTCACGCAGCTGCCGGTGGGGTCCTGGCACCTCCCGCTGCTCGCCGCGGCGACCGCGCTCGGCTGCGCGGCGCACATCGCGGGCGACGAGCTGACCCACGGCGGCTGCCCGCTATTCTGGCCGCTGAGCATGCACGAGTTCCACCTGCTGCCCCGGCCGCTGCAGATCACGACGGCGAAACTCTGCGAGACCTGGGTCGTCTTCCCGCTGCTGCTCGCCGGCCTCACGGCCGCGGTGTGGCACGCCACCGGCCACCCGCTCGCCCTACCGCAACCGTCGAAATAGCGGTCAGGAGTAGGCTGACCCTCACCTCTCCGGGAGGATCACCCCTCCGGTGCGGGCGGATGCCCGGTCTTGCGCAAGCCCGGCGGCTCCACGCGGGCTCCTTCGGCAGAGAGTCTTCACAAGTTACTAAGAGAATCTAAAGAAATGCAGCATCTTCTTACTCCGCTCGGCGGCCGTAGCGGGTAGGATCGTGAGCTACAGAAGGTGTGCAGAGACCACACATATGCCGCTGAAGGGTTCGGTGCATGGCCGCGGTTGCATCACTCAAGGTCCCCGTCCTCATGTATCACGAGGTTGCGGACGTCACGGCGACCCCTAGCGGACTAGCGGTCGCTCCCCAGGCCTTCGCTGACCAGCTTGCCTACCTGCGCGACGCTGGCTTCACCGCGGTCACCGCCGGGGCCCTGGCGAAGATCCTGGCCGACGGCGCGGGAGAACTACCAGAGCGTCCCGTGGTGCTCACCTTCGACGACGGCTACGCCGACTTCCACAGCCGGGCGCTGCCGCTACTCAAGCAGTACGGCCACACCGCCACGCTCTTCCAGACCACGGGGTGGGTCGACACCATGCTCGGGTCGAGACGGATGCTGAACTGGTGCGAGCTCTCCGAGATCGCCGAGGCCGGGATCGAGATCGGCGCGCACTCCCAGGGGCACCCGGAGTTCGACCGGCTGTCGGACGACAAGCTGCGCGACGAGCTCGAGGGTCCCAAGCGCATGATTGAAGACAAGCTGGGGTTCGCGGTCCCCGGGCTTGCCTACCCGTTCGGCCTCTGGAACAAGAAGGTGCGGCGAGCGGCCCGCGAGGCCGACTACGCCTACGCCTACGCCGTGAGCAGTGCCATGGCCACGAGCGGGTCCGACGTTTTCACCCTGCCGCGGCTGACCGTCCAGCGCACCACGACCATGGAGCGGTTCGGCCTCATGGTCAGCGGCCAAGACTCGCTGCCGCTGCGCCTGGACCGGGCTGTCTCCCGGGCCTCCAACGTGATGCGGCGAGCCAAGGTAGGCCTCCGGATCGCCTAGCTAGGCGGTCGTACTCCGGCCCGCGCCACTGATATCTCCCGAGGAAAAGCAGGCTCCTAAGGCTGCACGAGCTGCCTGTCGATGAGCAGGTACGGTGCGACGTCATGCTTGTCGGCCCACTCGAACACGCGCCGCAGGGTGATGGTGCGCAGCTCCACCAGGCGGTGGAAAGCGGCCAGGTGGTTGGCCAGGGTCCGGTCGGGGCCGCCGAGCCGCGGAAACCAGTCGGCGTCCCTGAACAGGCCGTCCCGGCCCGCGAGCACGTCGAAGCGGTTTCGCGCCCAGCGCTCCGGCGACGGTTCCTTGGCCAGCCGGTACTGCACCGCGATCCGCTCTACCTCCGCCTGCTGGCGCACGTGCGGTGCGGGCAACGGCGGCCAGGACAGGTGATCGCCGAAGTAGGCGATGAGCGCCTCCTGCTTGGCGTCGGACAGGTACCGCCGCGGCGCGGTGATCAGCCTCGTCGCCCCGGGTCCTTCCTGCCGCTCGGTCCCGGAGAGGATCAGCAGCCGGAAGCTCTCGCTCTTGCCTGGCACCGACCCGTGCGGCACCACGGGAATCCACACCGCGACGTCCTGGCCGGCCATCGGCATCGACGTCTGCGGACGGAGCGGCACCGCGGACAGGCCGTACTGCTGGACCCGTAGCGTGTTCGTGCGCCCGCTGTTCTGGATCATCCAGCAGCCGGTGCGCTGGTCTATGCTGACCGTCACCGGGTCCGATGACATCCCCTCGGCGGGCGGAGCCTTGAGGTACTTCCTGGTCGGCGTGTTCTGTCCGCCCTCGACGGAGACGTGCAGGGTCCCGCCCTGGTCGACGACCGCCGCCGCCCGGGCGCCCGCCGCCCCCATCGGGTGGCTTGTCCCGTCCGGCCTGACCTCGTACAGCCAGGCGCGCAGCGCCGGCGCGTTACCGTAACCTGTCGGGCTGCCCGTCATGGCGCAAGACTAATGCCGCGGGCCGTGCGACCGCAGCACCTCAACGCCCCCGCCGTTTCGCAGAGCCGCCCCGCCGGGCGGGCCGGCGATAGCGGAAGATAGAGGACATGCGGTTCGTCCATGACACCCTGCCACAGCGCGTCTGCTTCGGTTCCGGAGAGGCGGCGGCCAACGTGGGCAACGAGATTGGCAACCTGGGCGCGAGCCGGGTCATGCTGATCGCGGCCCCCGCCGAGTCGGACCTGGCCGACACGATCGCCACGCACCTCCCGGTGGCGCTGCGCCATGACGACGTGGTGATGCACGTGCCCGTGGAGGTGGCGGACCGGGCGCGGGAGGCGGCCGCGCAGCACAACGTCGACGCCCTGGTCAGCGTCGGCGGCGGCTCGACCACCGGCCTGGCGAAGGCGGTCGCGCTGACCACCGGCCTGCCCATCGTCGCGGTCCCCACCACGTACGCGGGCTCGGAGGCGACGCCGGTCTGGGGCCTCACCGAGGGGGCGAAGAAGACGACGGGCACCGACCACCGGGTGCTGCCCAAGGTCATCGTCTACGACGCCGCGCTCACCATGTCGCTGCCGGTCGAGATGAGCGTGGCGTCCGGGCTGAACGCGCTGGCGCACTGCGTGGACTCGATGTGGGCGCCGAACGCCGACCCGGTCAACGCCGCGTTCGCCGCGGAGGGCATCAGGTCGCTGGCCGTCGGGCTGCCCAGGGTCGTGACGGACCCGATGGACCTCGACGGCCGCGAGCACGCCCTGTACGCGGCGTACCTGTCGGCCACCGCGTTCGCGTCGGCCGGCTCGGGCCTGCACCACAAGATCTGCCACGTGCTCGGCGGCAAGTACAACCTGCCCCACGCCCAGACGCACGCGACCGTGCTCCCGTACGTGCTCGCGTTCAACGGCCCCGCGGCACCCGACGCCGAGCGGCGGATCGCCGCAGCGTTTGGCGCGACCTCCGCGCTTGACGGGCTGGTCGCGCTCAAGCGGGAACTGAACGCGCCGCGGGCCCTCGCGGACTACGGCTTCGCCGAGGACTCCATCGCCGAGGCCGCCGAGGCGATCCTGCCGTCGGTCCCCCCGTCCAACCCGCGCCCGGTCACCGCGGCTGACCTGCGGGCGCTGCTCCGCGCGGCATGGTCAGGCGCCGACCCGGAGACCGTCTTCTGAAAAACCGGCGAGGCTACGGGTGTCACCTGCGCACGTTCTGGATAATCGATTTCGATCACTTTCCAGAAGGGCTTCCCAGGAATGGAGTCGCCGTGCGCTCCAGGAATATCGCACTCGGCTGCGCGCTTGCCGGGGCGCTCGGGCTGACCGCCCTGCCCTTGACCACGACGCACGCCGCGAGCCGCCCGGTGACGGTCAGCGCCGCGACGCGGGCCGCGCTGACCGGGCCGACGCTGCCCCGGCCCGCACCGGTGACTACCGCGGTCCTCGCCCGGAAGACCGCGCCGGCGCTTTCCATCCGCACAAGCGCGACCACCTATGTCTATGCGAGCCGGGTATGGCTCACCGTCAGCCTGGGCCGCACACGGGCGAACCGGACGGTCGCGATTTACGCCGCGCCCGTCGGAGTGCGCGAGTGGCTATGGCACCGGGGCAAGGTCAACTCCGCCGGGAAGCTGCGGGCGTATTTCCGCCTCACCAGGACCACGACGTTCACCGTCGCGTTCGGCGGCGACGCGCGCGACGCTCCCGCCAGGGCGAGCCGCACCGTGCAGGCGCTGGCCCGGGTCGCGGACGGGATCTCCGGCTATTACGCGAGGACCAGGGTCGGCGGCACCGCCTACTACGTCTTCCATGCCAGTAAGCTGCTCGTCCTGCACGCGGCGGTCTCGCCGAACAAGCGCGGCGAGTGCCTCAAACCGGAAACGGAGCAGTGGGACACGGGCGCCGGCTGGGACGACGACACCGCCTACGGCTGCGACTCCCTGGACAGCGGCAGCCATGACAGCGCGCCGTTCAACCTGGCCCAGGCGATCGGCGACCGGTACCGGATCCGTGCCGACTACGTGCGCGGCCCGCGGGACCTCGCGAACCTCAGCGCGGACGGCCCGTGGCTTTACCTCACGGTGGTGAGGTGAGGCGCCGGCCGGGACGGCGCAGGCGGCCCGGCCGGCGCCGGCTTAGCCGGCCGGCGGTTACCCTGGCATCGTGACGCCTGAGCAACTCGCCAACTTCGCTCACCTGCGCCGCGCCCGCGACCTGATGGACCGCGAGTACGCGCGCCCGCTCGACGTCGCCGCGCTCGCCCGGGCCGCGCTCATGTCGCCCGCGCACTTCTCGCGGCAGTTCCGCGCGGCCTACGGTGAGACGCCCTACGCGCACCTGATGACCCGGCGCATCGAGCGGGCGAAGGCGCTGCTGCGCCGCGGCGACCTGTCGGTCACCGAGGTCTGCCTCGCGGTGGGGTGTACCTCGCTCGGCTCGTTCAGCGCGCGCTTCACCCAGCTGACGGGCGAGACGCCGACCGCCTACCGGGCCCGCGACCACGGCGAGCTGGTCAGCGTGCCGGGCTGCATCGCTAAGGAACTCACCCGTCCCAGCCACACGCCGAGCAGGATCGGAGAAGCACTCGGCGCTCCGGCCCGCTAACGTTGCGGTCATGGAACTCACTCTTTCCACATGCTTCCTTCAAGTCCAAGACCCAGATGTCGCACTGGCGTTCTACCGCGACACCCTCGGCATGGAAGTGCGCAACGACGTCGCCAACGGCGGCTTCCGCTGGATCACCATCGGTTCCCCCGCCCAGCCCGACGTCTCGATCGTCCTCACGAACTACCTGAACGGCAGCCCCGACGACAACGACATGATCGCCGCCCTCATCGCCAAGGGCGCACTAAACGGCGTCCACTTCCGAGCTGACGACCTAGACGCCGCCTTCGCCAAGGTCCGCGCCGCGGGCGCCGAGATCGTTCAGGAACCGACGGAGCAGTTCTGGGGCACCCGCGACTTCGCCATCCGCGACCCTTCAGGCAACATGGTCCGCGTCGACCAGCCCCCGGCCAAGTAGCAGCGGTGCCGCTACCGGGAGACCGCGCCGCGATCGGGTGGCGCCGCCCGGACCGCGGCAGCGGCAGCGCCTTATCGATCCGGGTGCCCGAGGCCAGCGGTGAATGCGACCAGTAGTGCCCGCCCGGTTTCCCAGACGCCATGTCCGCTCGCGGTGTTGATATGCCCGCCGGTACCGATGCTGACGTGGCCGGCGCCCCATCCGGCGGCCAGCCGCTGCGCCGCCTGCGGCGCGCAGTACGGGTCGTCGTCGCTGCTGACCACCAGGGCGGGCACCGGCAGCGGCGCGGCCATGAGCGTCGTGAAGCTAGGCGCCTCCACGGCCGGGAAGTTCGGCCCGGCGGTGTCCGGCGGCGCCACGAGGAAGGCGCCGCGGATGCCCGGCCGCGCCTGCCGCAGCCAGTGGCCGGCGGCCAGGCAGCCCAGGCTGTGCGTGATGAGCAGCACCTCGGCCGGCTGGTGCTGCTGAGCGGCCCTGTCCAGCGCCAGGCACCAGTCGGCCAGGTCGGGCTCGTCCCACGATGACGGGCCGATCCGGGAGGCCGACGAACCCCACGCGTCCTGCCAGATGCTCTGCCAGTGGCCCGGGCCGGACCCGTTGATCCCCGGGACGATCACGAAGTGCATGGCGTTTCCTTCCCTTACCGCTGCCGTGACTGCCACTCCGGTCTGGTCAGCGCGTACTCGACCTCGCCCTGCTCGGCGCCCTCGATGGCGTCAGGTCCCTCGTACGGGAAGGTGCGCACAAGCGTAAAACCGCATTTCTCCATGACGTGCCGCGACGCGGTGTTGACCGTCATCGTGTGCCCGAACACCCGCTCGGCGCCAAGCTCAGTGAAGCCCAGGCCGGTCAGGGCGCGCGACCCCTCGGTGGCGTAGCCCTTCCCCCACGTGGACCGGCGCAACCGGTAGCCGAGCTCAAGGTTGGTGATGTCCTCGCCGGGACCTGGGCGCAGGTGGAACCAGCCAAGGAACTCCCCGGTATCCGCGGACTCGGCCGCCCAGGTGCCAAGGCGGTCAAGCCGGCCGTAGACCGCGAGGTGGAACGGGATGATCGTGTCCCTGATCTTCTCGCGCGTCGTCGGCTTGCCGCCGGTGAGGTAGCGCACCACCAACGGGTCGCTGTTCAGCTCGAACAGGTTGTCCACATCGTCCTCGGTGAACTGGCGCAGGGCTAGGCGGTGCGTTTCCAGGATGACGTGCATGCACTGAGTATCCCAGTGCCCGCAAGCCGGTTGACGGCTCCTGGCCGGCCAGGACAGCGTGCGGACGGGCGTGGGGAACTAATGGAGAAGCACGCCCGTCCGCGAGAAGGGCGTGGCTTAGTGGCGATTTATGCAGAACTGATGAGTGGCCGGGATGAAGTCACTCGCGCCGCAGTTCAGTTGGAGGTGATACTCGCCGGGGCTCGGGTTGAACGGGTTGTACATCACGGGCGTGGGTGTTATCCATCCGCAGTAGCCGCCGCCAGTCAGGTTGACCACCTGGTTGTCCCCGCCGAATACCGCTGATCCGCCCGGATCGAACCCGCCCACGGCGAACGTGGCACCTAGCTGGAAGGGCGTGCCCCGCAGGTTGATGTTTCCCGCGCCGGAGGTGTCTCCAGGGCCGGCGCACGACATGGCGGCGCCGTACGGCATGCTCGTTACGGTGGTGCCACTGCCGCTGTGGTCCAGCGAGCCAGTGGACGTTGCGAACGTCAGGTCGCCGATGTCGACGGTCAGCGTGGCCGGATCGATGCGGAGCTTGGTGAACATCGTGCGGACATTCGTGCCGGGTGACGCACCGCCCGCGGTGTACTGCGAGTAGTTCACGTTCGCCCCGGTCTGCGTGAGGCTGATGTATTCGCGGGGAGTTCCCGCCATGTCGTAGCAGTACACCGTGAATAGGGTGCTGTCGTTGTAGAGTATGTAATTCCCGTCCTTGGCTTTCGGGTCTTGCTTGTGAATATCCGCGCAGGTGCCCGGGAGTGGCTGGTTGCGTGCGGGCGCCGTAGCCACGTTGCTTGCGTGCGCCGTAGCCACGCTGCCTGCCAGGGGAAATGCGACGGCCAGCGCCAGGACAAGTGCCGACCGGCGGAACGGAAATTTCGACATGAATGCTCCTGTCCTCTATTTCTGGCGCCCGGCGTCCCGTGCCGGGCGTTTCCGCGCTCGGCTTACCCTTTGAAAGTCAACGCAAAACGCGACGTCATCTTCCAGCGCATTACGCGACGCTAAGGCTATTTATTCCATCGCGATTTAAGCGGGGTAAATTGGTGACGGATGACTCACACCGGGCCGGAGCCCGGCCGAAGTGCTGGCGCTCATGCAGCCGTGGATGACCCGCGATCACCGGCAAGGCCCCGGGGGCCTCCGCGCGGCTTTCAGGCGTGGAGGCGGGCAGGTCTCCCCCGGCCGGGGTCACCCGATGGTGGGCGGGGCGGTTCTGGCGCGGTGGCGGAGCAGCCAGATAAGGGCGCAGGTGAGCGCCAGCGAGAGCCCGGCGGCGATCGCCATCTGGGTCCAGGTGGCGGCGCGGTCCCCGAGCATGGCAGAGAAGAAGACTCTTTCCAGCAGGAACATCAGGGTGATGGCGGCGAGCGGTCGCACGTCGGTGACCAGCCAGCAGACGGCGATGAGCACCGGGACCAGGGACAGGTAGGTGTAGTAGGGGTCCAGGAGGACTTCCAAACGGAACTCTGCGATGGGGAGCGGCAGCAGTTCGGGAATGTGCAGCCCAGACCCTGCGGCGAGTCCCTCGAGGAAGCTCACGGCCAGGGGCAGGCACGGCAGCCACAGCAGCGAGGCCGGCAGACGCTCCGCCCGCTTGGTGAGTGGCAGGAGGACCACGAGCGCGAGCACAACGGGTGATGCCGCTTGTTGCAGCAGGGTGTTTCCCTGCCATTCGGGGACGACAGACCACCAGGCGACCGTGGCGAGAACGGCCGCGGCCACGGCGGCGGCCACCAGCCAGCGACGCCCGCACCACGCCGCGGCCAGGGCCGTGACTGCCAGAAGACTGGCCAGGACGAGCCCAGGCACCAGGGCAGACAAGACGGAACCGGGGAACGGGTTAGCGATGTCCAACCCGACCCGGCCAAGCAAAAAGGCCGGACTCCCGGCCATGGTCATGGCGGCGGCGAGGATGCCCACCTGGCGCAGGCTCGCGCCCAGGCCCTGGCTCAGGTTCGCGGCCCGGCGGGCGCGCAGCCCGCCGCCGATCACCGAGGCCACCTCCCGGGCCGGCGGCCAGCCCCGGCCGGGGCGGGTCGTGTCCAGCAAGGTGCCGAGGATCTCCTCGCCCCGGTGCGCCCGGTAGGCCTTGGGGTAGCAGCGCAGCAGCAGCCGGGTGCGCCGCACCAGCAGGCTGACATCGAGGTCGCTCACGTCGTCCTCAGCTTCCCGGCCGCGGTCCCGGCCTTCTTCCCCGCGCCGCTGCCGGTCACCAGGCGCGCCGCCTCAGCCATCCGCACCGCCTCCGCCCGCAGCGCCGCCGACCCGCCCTCGGTCAGCCCGTAGGTCCGCCGCACCCGCCCGCCCACCCGCTCCTCGCTGACCAGCTGCACGTGCCCCTCAGCGGTCAGCCGGTCCAGCGCGGTGTACAGCGTTCCGGTCGCCAGCCGCACCCGCCCCCCGGACAGCTCCTGCGCCCGCTTCATGATCGCGTAACCGTGCAACGGCCCCCGCAGCAGCGCGGCCAGCACGAAGTACGTGGGCTCCCTCATCGGCGGCTCTGCCATGCACCCCACCATAGGTAGATCACCGACATGTCGGCAACCGGAATAACAAACTTCACCGGGCCTCCGGCCGCCCAGACGAAACCCATACGAATTTCGATCGCGTGGTAGGCCTGGCCAGGCTTATGCCAGGCTGGCTGGTGTGAGCCGGATTGCGTATATCTCTGGGCGGCCAGGGGCGGGGAAGAGCACGCTCGCCGTCCCGCTGGCAGCGGAGCTTGGCTACTCGCTCGTGATCAAGGACCTGCTCAAGGAGTGCCTGCACGATGCCTTGTCCGTTCGGGGCGAGAGCGACCTGCCTTGGTCGCAGCGGCTGAACATCGCCTCGTGGGAGATGCTGTGGACGGTCGCGGCCCGCGCGGGCGACATGGTGATCGAGGCCAACTTCCACTCACAAGCCGCTGATGAGCTAGACAAGCTGCGCCGCCTGGGCGCCCGCCTGGTCGAGGTGAACTGCGCGTGCCCCACCGAGCTCGCCCAAGCCCGCTACAACGCCCGGATCAGGCACCAGGCCCACTCGGTGACGCTGCCGCTGTCCGCGTGGGGCAAGTACGACGGGCCGGTCGGCGTCGGTCCGCTGATCACCGTGGACACGACCAAGCCGGTCGACATCGCGGCCGTCGCCGTCGAAGTCCGCCGCCTGCACGCCAGTCGAGATCCGAGTTCCTGGATCTGTGGTCACCATGGCGCTGCCTTGATCTAAGAACGGCCAAATTCGAGCCGCCAGAACCGGAGGATGCGGGCGCCGACGAAGATGAGGCGGGCGAAAGCGCCAGCTAGCGGGGGCTTTGGGGGTTGAGCCGCCTATCGGAATCGAACCGATGACCTACGCATTACGAGTGCGTCGCTCTGACCGACTGAGCTAAGGCGGCGGGCTGTCCACGCGGACGGCGCTCAGCAAGTCTACCGGTTCTTTTAGGCACGTTGGGCGCGAGCGCCGGCGGACACAGGGGACAATCGGTAGGTGAGGCTGACCGAGGAAGAGACACGAACACGACTCGCCGGCGCCCGGGTGGCGCGGCTCGCCACCGTCGGGGGTGACGGGCAGCCGCACTTGGTGCCGGTCACGTTCGCGGTGGACGGGGACCTGATCTACACCGCGGTGGACTACAAGCCCAAGAAGTCGGCCAACCTGCGCCGGCTGAAGAACATCAGGGAGAACCCCCGGGTGGCGTTGCTTGTCGATCACTATTCGGAGGACTGGGACGAGCTCTGGTGGGTCCGCATCGACGGCTGGGCGAGCGTGGTCGAGGACGAACTTGGGCTGCAGGACCCGCTCGACGTGCTCGCTCAGCGCTACGAGCAGTACCGGGAACTCCGCCCGGCCGGTCCCGTCATCCTGATCCAGGCCGACCGCTGGAAGGGCTGGTCAAGCAGCTGACGGCACCGCCGTCACACCGGCACCAGCTGCCCCCGTCCGCTGCCCGTTAACGGGAAAACCCTGCTTATCACGTAAATTCCGCACGTGTGAGCGGTGCTTTACTTACGTGATAAACGGAACTTACGTGCTAACCGGGGATCCGCGCCGCGGCGGCGCGCCAGCCCGCGGGCAATCAAGGCGGAGCCGCCCGCGCGGCCGGCGACGCCACCCGCAAGGCCCCGTCCTCGCCCCGCCACCCTTGAAACCACGCGACGAACCTAAACTAACCGGCGCTGGCGCTAGCCCTCGGTCCGCCAGCGGCGGTAGAGGTCCGTCAGCTCGGTGCGCATCGCGGGCGTCAGGTCTTCCGGGGTGAGCCGGCCGGCGAGCCGGATCGTCTCGCGGATCTGGGCCAGGTACTCGGTGCAGTGCGCGCAGCCCGGCAGGTGGGCCTCGAGGCGGCGATGGTCCGCCGGGGGGAGCGCGCCCTCCAGGTAGTCGGTCACCATCTCGACGACCTCCTGGCAGGGCACTTCCGCCGGCCGGGAGCGGAACCGGAGCAAGCCGGAAAGGAAACTCATCGCGGCTCACCTCCTAGTTCCGTCTCGAGTACCTGCCTGAGCCTGCTGCGGCCGCGATGCAGCAGGACCCGCTGATTGGCCTCGCTGATCGCGAGCACCTCGCATACTTCCGCGCTGCTCATTCCCTCCACGTCGCGGAGGACCACTACCTCGCGCTGCCGGCCCGGCAGCCCGTCGAGGCCGCCGCGTACCAGCCCGGACAGCTTAACCGCGTCAATGCGGTTCTCCGCCTCCTCGGCCCAGGGCTCTGGCGGCACCGCCCAGGCGCCGTTCGGCCCGAAGCGGGAGGCGTCCACCACCGGCCCGGGGTCGGCGATGGGCACCGATCGCGCCTCGCGCACTCCTGTGGTGCGCGCACGGTTGACCAGGATCGTGAACACCCAGGTGCGCAACGACGAGCGTTCCTCGAACCGGTTGAGGCCACGCAGGACCGCGAGCCAGGTGTCCTGCACGACCTCCTCGGCGACCGCCTGGCTGGACACGAAGGACATGGCGAGCCTGAGCATGGACGGGTGGTAGCGCTGCACGAGCTCGGTGAACGCCTGCTCGTCCCCGTCCCGCAGCCGCCCAAGCAACATCGCGTCCGCATCCATCGCTGGCAGCGTACCGCGAGGCGCCGTCGCAGGAGCGAGAGCCGGCCGTCCCGTTATCCCGGCCTCCCGGCCGGCTCCGCTCGTTGAGGCTTCGCGCAATCGTCAGGCCGCCGCGATGCCTTCGCCGCCGGCCCCGCCGGGCACGGTGACCGAGCCGATCGACGTGAGCGACCCGTCGGCCGCCACGGCGAACTCGTCCACGATGCCGGCCTTGCCGGTCTGCACGTAAAGGAACCGGCCGGACGCCGCGGAGGCGGCGTCCACCGTCCCCGCGTCGGTCGCGGTGTGGCCGAGCGCGGTCAGCCCTCCGGACCACCCGGCCTCGTAGCCGCTCACCGAGCCGCTGCCCGCGTTGGACGCGTAGAAGAAGGCGCCCGCCTTGACGATCCAGCAAGTCGCCATCTGCCCGGTGTCAGCGACGGCAAGCTGCGCCAGCGTGCCGCCGGGCGACAGGCGATAAGTCGCGACGGCGTTCGGTCCCGCCTCGGCGAGCACCACGTGCCCGTTCGGCCCGAACGCGACCGCGAACGGCACGGCGCCGGGAAGCGCGTTGACCGTCGGTGCCGAGGAAAGTCGTCCGTCGCCGCGGACCGCGAACACGTCCACGTCGTTCCCCGTCGCCTTCGTGGTCACCAGCAGCTGGCTGCCGTCCGGCGTGAACGCCACCTGGCCCGGCGTCGCGGTGAACGCCGACCCGGCCGTGGTCCCGAGGCCCAGCGCGCGGTACGACCCCTGGACCGGCGCGAGCCGGTCTCCATCGATGCGATACCCGTAGAGCGACCCGCCGCCAAGCGCATTCAGAACGTAGGCGTGGTCCCCCTGCACCGTCACGCTCACCGGGAAGTCCCCGCCGGACGGCAGCACCTGGCGCAGCGTGAGCCGGTCGCCGTCCACGCGGAACACGGAGATGGTGTTGCTGCCCGGGTTGACCGCGATCAGCAGCCCGCGGTCCTCGTCGTAGGCGAGCGCCCCCTGCGACGCGGTGTGGTCGACCACCGACCCGGTGAGGATGCCGCCGAGGCCGCCGGTCTGGTAGCTGCCCGCCTGCGACAGCGTGCCGTCCGGGGCGCGGCGGTAAGCGATCACGGCGTTGCCAGCGGTGTTGTCGGTCAGCGCGAACACGGCGCCGCCCGCAGCTTGCCCAGAGCCATGACCGCTCCCCGACGTGGCGGCGGACGCGGCAGGCGCCGCGAACGCGGCGACCGCCATCGCCGCCGCGGCGGCAGGGATGATACGACTGAGTGCCTTCACAAGGTTCCCCTTCCGGGGGACGAGACCTGACTGGAACGCAGCTGCGCCGTTCAGTCTCGGGAAGGCCGAAAGCGTTACGCGATCATTCTCCCGGCGAGCCGTGCGTCGACTCGTAGGCCTGCCGTGAGCCGCAGACGCTGGCCACCGAGCAGGCGCAGGTACTGCCGTCGGCGGACAGCTTCACGACCACGCTGTCGGCGGGGACGCTGTGCCCGACGACGGTGCCTGGCCCGTCCGGCGTCTCCACCCGGGTGCCCGCCCGCGGCGCCTTCTTCTTGAAGTCCACGTACAGCGGGTGCTCGTACTTGAGGCAGCACATCAGCCGCCCGCACGCCCCCGCGATGCGCATCGGGTTGACCGGGAGCTCCTGGTCCTTGGCCATCCGGACGGAGACCGGCTCGAAGTCCTTGAGGAAGGTCGCGCAGCACAAGTCCCGGCCGCACGGGCCGATGCCGCCCTGCAGGCGGGCCTCGTCGCGCGGGCCGATCTGCTGCAGCTCGACGCGCGCCCGCAGCCGCGCGGCGAGGTCCCGCACCAGGCCGCGGAAGTCGACCCGGTGCGGCGCGCTGAAGTACACGACGAACACGTTGCTCGCCGACAGGAAGTCCACCGCGGTGAGCTTCATCGGCAGCTCGTGCTCGCGGATCAGCCGGCGCGCGGCCAGCCGCCCTTCGGCGCGCCTGCGCCGGTTCTGCTCGTCGCGCTCCACGTCCTCCGGGGCGGCCAGGCCGGCGCAGACCGGCAGGCCGTCGACGTCCTCCGGCATCCACTGCGGCGCCCACACGGTCTCGGCCACCTCGGGGCCGCCGTCCGTGGGCACCAGGACCTTGTCGCCGATCTTGGGCTGATGGCCACCGGGGTCGAGGTAGTAAAGCCGCCCGTACCGCTCGAAGCTCACTGCCATCATCATGCCCACCGGCCTAGCGTAAGCCGGTACCAGCCTGGGCGACAGGTCACCAGCCCACATAAATCACCGCGCATGAACAGAGGCCGGTAGGTAATGCCCGCGTCAGCCCTGCATCAGCGAGATCGTCAGCTCCTCAACGGCGAGCAGCGGCGCCACGTTCAGCGTCACCCGCTCCCGGCACCGCATCACCGCCTGGATACGGCGCAGCGTGGCCTCTGGCGTGGCGCTCCCGGCCAGCCGCCGCAGGTCGTCGAGGCGATCGGCGTTGGCGAGCTCAATGTCGGCGCCGACCTGCACCATGAGCACGTCGCGGTAGAACGCGGCGAGCTCGAGCAGGGCGCTGTCCAGGGTGTCGCGCTTGACCCGGGTGGCCCGCGACTTCTGCCTGTCCTCCAGGTCCTTCATGGCGCCGGCCATGCCGCGCATCGCCTTGGCGATGCCTTTGCCCGTCGATCCCTCGCCGAAGGCCAGCCGCAGCGCCTCCCGCTCCGGCTCGTCGAGCTGCTCGGTCACCGACCTGGCCTCGTCCTCAGCGGTCTTGACCAGGGTGGCCGCCGCGGCGAGGGCCGGGCCGAGCGACGCGGACCGCACCGGCACCTGGAGCACGGCCGCACGGCGGGCCGCCGCGGCCGGATCCGTCGCTAGCCGCCTGGCCCGGCCGATATGCCCCTGCGCGGCCCGGGCGGCGGCCAGCGCCTTGTCGTAGTCGACGCCGTCGCGCTCCGCGAGCACGGTGGCGACCGCGGACGACGGCGGCACGCGCAGCGTGACCACCCGGCACCGGGACCTGATCGTGGTCACCAGGTCCTCGGCCGACGGCGCGCACAGCAGCCAGACGGTCCGCGGCGCGGGTTCCTCGATGGCCTTGAGCAGCGCGTTGGCGGCGGCCTCGGTGCACCGGTCGGCGTCCTCGAACAGGACGACCAGCCAGCGGCCGCCCGACGGCGCGCCCGCCGCGCGCAGCACCAGTTCCCTGGTCTGCTTCACGCCGTAGGAAAGCCCCTCGGGGCGGACGAGTCGCAGGTCGGCGTGCGTGCCCGCGTGCACCTGACGGCAGGACGGGCACTCGCCGCAGCCACCGTACGGGCAGAGCAGCGCCGCGGCGAAGGCGCGCGCCGCGACCGACCGGCCGGAGCCGGGCGGGCCCGTGAACAGCCAGGCGTGGGTCATCGCCCCGGCCACGGCGCTCTTCAGCTGCGCGACGACCGCCTCCTGCCCGGCGAGCTCAGCGAAGACTGTCACCGACGCTCCACGGCTCCACTACATCCGGGATGGCGGGGAACGAACCGGTGTTCGCCTCGGTGGCGCGCGGTACCGGGTCGGGCAGGATCTCCCGGACCCGGTCCTTGATCCGCTGGCCGATCTCGTCGAACGGGAGGTTCGCGTCGAGCACCAGGTAGCGGTCGGGCTCGGCGTGCGCGAGGTCGAGGAACCCGGCCCTGACCCGGCGGTGGAAGTCGAC
>Ga0265337_1000695_pt1 | contig 17776 bp, 10 predicted proteins | sample 42122metaG_FD_192441 | JGI IMG/M metagenome (GOLD analysis project Ga0265337, IMG submission 192441) | Rhizosphere microbial communities from Carex aquatilis grown in University of Washington, Seatle, WA, United States - 4-21-22 metaG | ecosystem: Host-associated > Plants > Roots > Rhizosphere >... | reverse complement strand
CCGACTACCAATTTCAGCATACCCATTCAACATTATATTTTGCTTAAGGTAAGACTTGAACTTACAACCTAAACATCTTCAGAGTTCCGCTCAACCAATTGAGCTTCTTAAGCCAGAATAATTTTTTTAATATTTAATAAATACAATTTAAGACCTTCAGGACTTGAACCTGAATAATAATACTTAAAAGGTACATGTTTTGCATTAAACCAAGGTCTCTATAATAAATAAATTCAAACTTTATTCATTATACTTATAATTAGATTATAATATTTCTATTAGTGATTTGGAGAATTCAGGACTTGAACCTGAATTGTCGATATGCAAAATCGTAGTTCTACCAATTAAACTAAATCCCCTTATTATAAGATATAACCCATAAGGGGATCGAACCCTTATAAAAACATTGAAAAAGTTTTGTCTTAACCATTGGACGAATGGGTTTTTTAATTAAAAAAAAATTTTTTGTATTATTTAATAATTTATATACCATCTTATCCGAGAAAGGAATTGAACCTTTATGATATAATTATCAACGAAGCTTAAGTTCGTCCTGTCTACCAATTTCAGCACTCGGATTTAAGGTTAAAATGATTTGAACATTTATCTGAGCTATTATGAGCAGCTAGCTTTGCCAATTAAGCTACAACCTTTTATGTGGCAAAAGGATTTGAACCTTAGTTTCTGGAGCATGAGTCCAATATGTTAACCATTACATCAAACCACGTAAAAAGTTAGCCCTGTACAAGATTTGCACTTATTTCATCCGATTACAAAACGGGTACATTACTATTATGCTAACAAGGCTACAATTCACTTGAATAAAAAAGGAATACATTTGTTCCTTTTTAATTTTATTAGTTAAAAAAATGGCGTATATCTAGTATATATATATGTTTTCACATATTTCATTAGTTCTTTAATTAAAAAGCCTATTATTATTTATGTTTTATTCTAAAACAATGAAAAAGTATTCTAAGATAAATATCGTGCCTATATATATTCAGCGCTTATTTCTAATTAATGTAGCTTTTTTGCTTTGCTTATATAAATAAACAGCAAATATACCATGGATTAATATACCCAACTCCTTTCGTACGAAGGGGATCTTCTTATTTTACTTTTCTTCCCCTAGAAGATAGGAACCATACTGTCTCACGACGTATTTAACCCAACTCGTGTGGCTCTTTAATTGACGAACAGTCAAACCCTTCATGGCTCTTACATTCATGTGGATGAGCCAAGTCGACATCGAGGTGCCAAACAACGCACCCAATTTGTACTCTCTGGCGTCATTGGCCTGTTCAATTTGTTTATATAAAAATGAATTTATATTCCATTTTTTTCAAAATGGTTCAGACTATTTATTTACTTTTTTTATACTTTTTTACTTTTTTTAGAGAAGATATTTTTTAATTACCTCCTTTATTATCACTTAAAATGTATTATGATAACTTTTTATACCAAAAGATCCATTACGATTATAAGAATTAACATTTAGATAATCTAGATTAGATTTTTCGAATCCTTTAGATAACATAGCAGATTTACCTTGATAAGATGAAAAAATATTTTTCATTGTACCAATATAAGTCACTTTAAACACAGATCTGGATGCTGTTAATCTTCTTGTTAATCTACCTTTTCCTTCTAACCGTATACCAATAATATGTATATTTTTTATAGATTGAAATATATTCTTTTTTATAGTTTGCATACAATTAGAAATTATATTTTTATACATTATATTTTTATAATTTAATTCTAAAGTCTCTTGTATCCATTCATTAGCTTTTATTAAAAGTAAAGGATGGATAGAAGGTATTTTACTTAAGGTAATAGCTTTTCTTAATACTTTTAAAACTCTTTTATTTCTATCTCTAAGCTTTCTTACAATAGCGTCTATAAATAGACCATTATCCATATGTAAATATTTTACATTAATTATATTCACTATAACTTTTTTATTATATATATTAGAAATAATTTTACTTACATTAGATATATTTATAATATTAAATTTAAAAGTATTTATATATAATTTAGATAAATATTTTTGGTATAAATACACAATATAAATCCTTTCTGTTATATTTTCTTTTATTCCTTTATATAAATATTTTATATTATTATTAAGATATTCATTATTATAATAATTATAAATTGAATATAATTTTTCTGGTTTATTTATTGTTAGACTATGTAAATTTTTATTTGTAAATAATAACATGGTATTATTTTTAATGCTTAGAATTTTTTTAGAAAATATATTAGTTTTTTTAGATAAACTATCTTTTGTTCTCTTGTTAACTATTTTTTTTAACATTCATATTCTTTTTAAATAAAATAACTTTTCTTTATTAAAAATATAAATATTAAAGATTATAGTATTCATATTATATTTAATGTCAGATAAACCTACAAAAATTCTTCTCAAAGAATAAAATTTATCCTCTTTAAATGGAGTTAAGTTAAAATAACTATTTAATAAAGTATTTATTATTTTTTCATTTATATAAGTATTTAAATTATATTTATTAAAACTGTAAATACTATTCCTTCATTCATTTATTGAAGGATTAAATTTATTATATTTGAATTTAGTTAAAATTTTTGACAATTTATTCATTTTTTTTTGTGAATTAAAAATCTATTATTACATATGTAAAAAAGTATAATTTAGTACTGGAGTTATTATATCTATTAAAAGCAAAAATTAAATTTTGTTTTAATAAATGAGTCGTTTAACGCAAAATATATTATTATTAATAATAATAATTTACGTTTCAAATATACTTTATAATATTTTTTGAAATTAATCCAGTTATGTTCAATATTTCTAATATTGAAGGACTACATTTAATCCCTAGCGTAGCTTTATCCATTAATCCAAAACCTTTCCTTACTGTGTTTTGTGATCATATGCCCCGCTTACGCGACTGAAAGATTTGTAAATCAAACAGTAAAGCAAGATTAAGCCATTAAACTTCAAGTTTAAGTTCGTATATTTGTAAATATATACGATATATTATTAAAAAATTATTTTCCACATAATTTAAATCTTACTAAAAATAAAAAAAATTCCTAATTTACAGTAGAATATGTACATGAATTATATAAAAATAATACCAAAATATAATTACAATTTATTAAATATTATTCCCAAAAGACTAATATTTATTTAATTGTTCTATATTCATATAAATATATTATACTAATTAACATTAGATATACCCAGTTACTATTTATGGGATCTGTGCCCCGCATAAACTGTCTCCTAATAATTGTCATATTCTTTTCTATAAAAAAAGTATAGAAAAGGTTATTTTTCTATATAACTATAGAAAACCTAACTATATTTGATTCATATAAATAAATACTTAGAAAAATTTATACAGTCATCTTAAAAGATGTATCTGTATAAACATATGTTACTATATATGATAAATAAAGGTGTTCCACCTTTATTTCTTTTTAGATAAATTATCTAAAAAAAAATTACCTTATCCTCTAGAACTTTCACATATAGCCCAATAATTAGTAACAGTAAAGCTGCATAGGGTCTTCCCGTCTAACTAGAGGTAAGCAGTATCTGCACTGCTATTATAATTTCACTGAGATAATCATTGAGACAGCTGTTGTATCGTTATATCATTCAATCAGGACCGCATTTAACGGCCAAGGTATTACGCTACCTTAAGACCCTCATAGGTAAGGCCGACATTGATCGAGGGTTTAAATATATACCTAATATATATTCTATACTAAGAATATTAATTAGCTGTACGATATAGGGCAGAAATCACACTCAATACTTAGATTTCACATCTTATGCAAAGTGCTTTGTTTTAATTAAACAGTCGTACAACACCATTATGTATCTCCTTATCCTTAATTTTAAAGGACCGGCAGACCTTATCCCTAAGTTACGGAATCATTTTGCCGAGTTCCTTAATGATTATTATCTCAATTACGCCTTCGTATTCTCTACTAGCTTACTTGAAGTCAGTGTCTAGGCACGGTTTTTTGTTTTTAATTTTTTTAATCTAATATTATCAGATTTATAAAAATAACTCATCATTTAATCCTTTGGGTATTTATTAAACTAAGAGGCCGAAATACTATCAATACCATAAGCTTTAGGCGAGTTATGTTTGCAATCCTTTTATTTACCATAGAATAATTTACAACCAAATACACACATTTTTAAGATGTTATGTAATTAAATTATAGATATCTATTATCAAGTAAATTATAGTATTTATAACTTTTTCGTTACTTATATCAGCATTATCACTTGAAATATATATGTATATAATAAATATTATTATATATAATATTTATTCAACGTTCTGCTAATTTATTCTTAGTTTATAAAACTAAGAAAATACAAGATATAGGTATATTACTTAGATCCGTTATATTATTGGAATTTTTAACTTAATAATATCAATTTTGATATTATTATATCAGTGCTCTGTTACGAGATCTTTAAAAATTGGCCGATTCTAAGCCTATTTCCTGATAGTTTTCGCATCAAACATCCTTTTTCTTCACTTAGCAATAATTTTGGAACCTTAATTACTTGCATTGGGCTGTTTCCCTTTTGACATATAACCTTACAGCACTATGTCCGATTATTTAATTAATATCTTTACCCTTCCGAGGTCTAAAACTCTCTGATAAAATCTTCACGATCCCCCAATATATGCAAATAAACAATGAAAAATATTCATGGAAATATTTGACGAGATTAAATACTGTACCTGTTAAGATTATAATTAAATTACCTACTTATATAGGTTTCGCAGAAAACCAGCTATCCTGGTTAGAATTGTATTTCACAAACTTACCACAATTCATCGGGTATCTTTACGACGATAATCCGTTCGGACTATTCTAATCCTGATCATGGTAAGATCACCAGGCTTCGGGTCTAATACTATATACTAAAAAAATCATATTTATTTAGCTAAGATATAAATTACTTACTTTAAGTATTAATAATATACTTAAAAATAAATATGAATATTATATCAACTTGCTTGCATATAACATTAACTTGCTGATCCATTATGCAAAAGGTACACTCTTATTTATTTAACTCGAGCTACTTATAAAATTACTGTTAACTCTTATAACCTCACGGGTATGTATGCTACAGCTCATGTATATTATTTAGGCTTAGAGGAAGGTTCCCCTATATTCAAATAAATTTTTAATTTATTTTATTTGTTGTGAAGCCTATTTACTAACTATATTATAATAGTTAATAAATCTCATTTGATTTCTGTTTCTTTGGCTAATAAGAATCTTCACTTAACCAAGATTAATAAAAACGATTTCTCTTAGGATCCAATCTTTAAAGAAAGGTTCTTTCCTACTATACATGGCACTAAGAATTGCTAAACTTTGTATCCGAGTAATTTCTTATTTTACTAACTATTGTGTATATCACAATAAGATATAAAAAGCATATTATTATGTAGAGTAAAGAATATTTACATCTATATACAATAGTTATATAACAATATACATCTTATATAAATTTATATTGTTATACTTCCTCGTAATCTATAAAAAGCAACTAATATACCTAAACCTATAGCAGATTCAGCTGCTGCTATTACTATAATATATACAGCAAAAACTTGTCCTAATATATCTTCAAAAATTCAGGAATTTATTAATATTATTAACGTAATAGCTAAAAGCATTATTTCTATAGAAATTAACATTAATATAATATTTTTTTTATTTAAAGTAAACCCTAGTATACCTATTAAAAATAGTAATAAAATAATCATAATTTATTTCTATTTTTTTCCATCTAATATTTTTATTATCTTACTTTTAAAGTATTAAAATTAAACCCTAATTTTAACTATGTTAATTTTGTTTATTTTTATTATACAATTAGTAATTTTACATTTTCTAATCATATAATAAAGAATTCTTCATTATAAAGTATTATATAGAACACCAGTTACACAATAATTTAAGCCGTCCATTATTGGTACAGGGTAAATACCTAAAACTACGGTAATTACAACTAATGTAATTAATATAATAAACTCTCTATAAGTTAAATCTATAATATTTACTATAAAATATTTAGAGTAATTACCTCCAAATGCTATTCTATTAAACATATACATTGTATATGCCGCAGATAATACTATAGAACTAGAAGCAAATATACCTAATATTGGTAATCTTTCAAATGTACCATATAAACTTAAAAATTCACCTATAAAATTTATAGATAAAGGAGTACCCGCATTACTTAAACATAGTATAAAGAACAATATAGAAAATAAAGGCATTATTTGAGCTAAACCTCTATAAACTGAAATTAATCTAGTATGGGATCTATCATATAATATACCTCCCACACATATAAATAAACCAGATGATACAAAACCATGACCTAAACCCAAGATAATACTTCCTTCTAATCCTTGTACAGTATTACTAAATACGGCTAACAAATAAACTGCAGCATGTGAAACAGAACTATATGCTATTAATTCTTTAATGTCTATAGTTCTTAAAGTACTTATACTAGCATAAATTATGGTAATTACACATATCATATATACTATATATGTGTAATTAATAGATGCTTTAGGTATAATAGGTAAAATTAACCTAAATACACCATATAAGCTTAATTTTAAAACTATAGCAGCCAATAATATACTACCACCTAAAGGAGATTCTACATGTGCTTTTAATAATCAATTATTAAGAAAAATTACAGGTGTTTTTACAGCAAATGCTATAAAAATACCATAAAATAATATTAATTGAGTAGTATAATTTAAATTTGTTTTGAATAATACATCAAAATCTGTCATTCCTATTAATGACATTATATACAATATAGATAATAATAAAAATAAGGATCCTAATAACGTATATAAAAATAAATAAAAGCTGGCTCTTACTTTATTATATGATCCATATATACCTATTAATAAAAATAAAGGTATTAATGTACTTTCAAAAAAAATATAAAATAAAAATATATTTAATACTAAAAATACAAATATTAATAACATTTCTAATAATAATATGATAATCATATACGTTTTTATATTATCTGAAATTGAATATCAATTTGATAATATAACTATAGGAGTTATAAAGGTAGTTAATAATATAAAATATATAGATATACCATCTATCCCTATATAAATATTAAGTCCATTAATTTCTGTTATTTCTTGAATAAATTGATAATCAACATTAGAATTATCAAATAATATATAGATTATAAGAGAAATGCATAAATTAAGTATAGATATAAATAAACTAAAAGTTTTTATATTGTTTATTTTATTACGATTTATACTAGATAAAAATATTATACCCAGTAAAGGTAAAAGTACTAACGAATAAATTAACATGAATGTAAAATGAATTTTTTTTTCTATGTTTCTAAACAATTCAATATGCATATGAATAATATATATATACTCTTTTTTTATTGAAAAATTATAATTTAGATTAAAAAGTATAAAATATTTTTTTTTTTTGTATTTATATTTAATAAATACATAAATATTTATAATATTTGAATAATTATGTAATTACATAAATTAACCTAATTAATTCTTGATCAAAAAACATAAATAACAATGTAAATAAAGTTAATATAGATATTGTAAAAGATAAATAACTAGACATACTTACATTATAAGGATTAATAAATAATTTGCTTTTATATATTTCATTATTTAGCTTATAAATACTATCCTCAAAAAACATAAATTTCACTAAAACTAAATAATATACTGCACTAATTACACTAGTTAATATAGCAACCAAAGTTATAAATAAATATCCTTTGTCTAAAGCTGCAATTAACACCATCTGTTTACCAAAAAATCCAATTAAAGGGGGTATACCTATAAATGAGAAAAGAGTTAAAGCTAAACTAATAGCAATCATAGGATTTATATGAAAATAACCTTTTAATTGAATTATGAATTGTACAGGTGAATAATTGTCAGTTTTAATATTAATATTTTTCTTAAGAACATAAAAATATAAATTATAACCTATTGTTATTAAAATAACAAAAGCATTTAAATTAGACAATGAATATTGTATTATATAAAAAAATAAAGCTCTAGAAGATTCTAGAGTATTAATAGATAAAGCTAAAAGAATAAAACCTAAATGAGATATTGTACTATAAGCAAATAATCTTTTTATTCTATATTGTATAAGACCTAAAATCGATCCTATTAATAAAGATAATACGGCAGATAATACAATATTATTTAATCAAGATAAAGTTTTTATATTACTATCTGTATAAAATGTTAATTCAAATAACAAAATAAGTATAGATATTTTTGCTATTATAGCAACAAATGTAGTTACATTAGTAGGAATTGCATCATAAACATCAGGGCTTCAGAAATGAAAAGGTGCAGATCCTATCTTAAATAGTAATCCTACAGACATTATAGCTAAAGGAAGTTGAATATAGGTATATTCTCTATAAATATCTGTATAAATACTATGTACATTTACATTTTCATATAAAATATTATTAGCAAAAGTATTAGAAATGCTATTTATCATATAAATATTTTCTAAACTAGTATTCCCCGTATTTATATACAATAAACTTATTCCTAATAATATAATACAAGAAGACAATCCCCCCAATAAAAAATAAGTTAAACCTGCATTAATAGAAGACTCGGAATTTCTATGTATAGAACATAATAAATATAATCCATAGCTTTGTAACTCAATTGATAAAAATATAGATACGATATCATAACTACATAATAAAAAAATAGCACCTGTTAAACAAAATAATATGATTAAAGGATATTCTATTATTCTGTATTCATGTGTCATTATATTTAATTTTTTTATGTAGTTTTCTCGTATTTTATGATTATAAGAGAAATCACTATCGTCTTTTAGGGAATTCTCATAAGTGTAGTTACTCTTTTTTTCTTCTATTTTATTAGTAGTTGATTGTTTACTTATATTAATATTAGGCACTTTTTTTCTTAAATTAAAACTATTTAAACCTATAATAAAAATACTTAGCATTAAAATAAATAATATAAAAAGAAAAATATGAGATTTTATCATAAATAGTCCTCCATATAAAATTATTCCTTCGTTTATGAAATTAAAATTTAAATTGATTGACAAAACAATCAATGAAGTTATTAAAGCAAGAATAGTAATTCTGCTAAATAAAATAGAACTATCTCGATTATTATTAACGGCAGTAGATAAAATAAGTATTATAATTGAGTAAATTAACATTTATTGACTTTGTAAGTAAAGTAAGTATTTTTCTAAGGATACAGATTGTATTACTATAGGCATACCACTATGATATATACCACAAATTTCCGAGCATTGTCCATAATAAGTTCCTTCTCTGTTTCCAAATACAGATATTTGACTATTTTTATACGGATATGCATCACATTTTAATGCTAAACTAGGACAAGCTAAAGAATGAATAACATCAGTAGATGATATATTAAATCGTGCATGAGATAAAGTAGGTAAAATAATTCTATTATCAACTTCTAACATTCTTAATCTTCCATCTTCCAATTCAGATTCATTTATCATATAGGAATCAAATGAAATTAATTCATCATCACTATTTAAAAATTCTGGAAATTCATAACTTCAATATCATTGATGCGCCTCCACTTTTACTGTTAAATCTGTTTCTGTTACATCATCAGTTATGTATAATAATTTAAAAGAAGGAAATGCTATAACAATTAAAATAATAGCAGGTGTTATCGTTCATATTAATTCTATTAATGTACCGTGTATTATATAAATATGACTAAATTTTTCGTCTGCAAAATTATATACAATCGATGACATAATTCATAAAACTGCAAATAAGATGACAAATAAAAAATACATTATATAATTATGTAATTCAATTAAAGCTTCCATTTGAGGACTACCGGAGTCTTGAAAATAAAGACCTCAAGGTTTAGGAGTATCACAGTTATAAATAGATAAGAGTAAATTCATTATCTTTTATAACTTATATGGAAAAAATTCAATATATAGGTAAAGTTTAATAAATTATTTTTCTTTTAATAATAAGTCTATATAAACCAAATATAATTTAGATAAAATATAATATTTAAAAATTATATTGAATAAACATTATATATAATAATATTATATAAAAAAGATATACAAGGTACAAATAAAATTATAGCTATAGTTAAAGGCAATAATTCTGTTCAACAACATGACATTAGTTTATCAAATCGTAACCTAGGATAACTAGCTCTAATTAATATAAATAAAAATACTAAACTAAAAGATTTAATACCTAAAATTAAAGGATAAAGCAGACTGAATATATTATTATTGGACGATATTTCAGATATACTCTTTAAATTTACATTTTTTGATTCATATTTTATATTATTTAATATTTGAGACACTTCAGCTTTATTATCAAATATATTATTTATATTTGATATATTATCTATTAAGGTATCTATAATTGAATATAATATAAGTATAATAGGCATTATGAATTCTAAGATAGTATCTGTTAGACCTAATATTTCATATCCTCCTAAAAATACTATAGTTATAAGAATACAAATTAGTATAATACTAGCATATTCCGCTAAAAAAAAGAATACAAATATACCTGCAGCATGTTCTGTCATAAATCCACTAACTAATTCAGATTCTGCCTCTGCCAAGTCAAAAGGTGCTCTATTAGTTTCAGCCACTGCTGCTATATAAAATATGATATATAATGGAGGTACTAGAAAAAAAAAATAAATAGATTTTTGTATCTCTACTATAATACTTAAGTTAAATGTACCGCTTAAAAAAACTAAAACTAATAAAGCAGAACTTAATATTAATTCATAACTAATTAATTGAGCAGTACTTCTAAGAGAACCTAAAAAAGCATATTTAGAATTAGCAGATCAACCTGCCAATAGTATACCATATGTGGCTAAAGAAGATACAGCTAACATATATAATATCCCTAAATTAAAATCAGATATTGCTATACCGGGCCCATATGGTATCATAGCATATCCATATAAAGAAAAGAGTAAAGTAATAATAGGACCAAGAAAAAATAATACAATATTAGCTTGAGTAGGTGTAATATATTCTTTAATCAATAATTTCAAAGCATCAGCAAAAGGTTGCAAAAGTCCATAAAATCCAACTAAATTAGGTCCTAATCTTCTTTGCATACTAGCCATAGTTTTTCTTTCTGCAATCGTTACAAATGCTACAGATAATAAAACTGGTAATATAGTAACAATTACGTATAAAATATGGAGAATGTTATTAGAATATATAAATAATAAAACAAAAATAAAAATTAAATTATTTATTCAAACTGTAAAGAATATTATTTAAATTTATAAAAGGAAATAATATCATATATAACTCGCGAAATAATAATATGTAAATTTAGAGAAGAAAATCTTCAGGATTTTCTCCTGAATAATACTTTAAAAATATATATTTAACTTTATTAAGGCGTACTTAGGATAACAAACATGTATTAAAAAAAAAATACTAAGGTATTATGAACCTCAATAATATATAAATATATATAAAAATAATCAAACTATATCCACAAAATGTCAATATAATATTCCTGATTCAAAACCTAGATGGTGGTTATCTGTTAAATGATAGGCTAAAATTCTTCAAAAGCCTGCAGCTATAAAGATTGTACCGATTATTACATGTAATCCATGAAATCCTGTTCCAAAATAAAAACAAGAACCAAAAATACCATCGCTAATAGTAAAGGATGATACACTATATTCTAATCCTTGTAAAGCAGTAAATAATAAAGCTAATATTATTGTATAAACAAGACCATACAATGTATTAGCTCTATTTCCTTCTATTAAGGAATGGTGAGCATATGTTACAGTAAGCCCAGATGATAATAAAATTACAGTGTTTAATAAAGGTAATTCAAAAGGATCTATAGCCTGGATACCCATAGGAGGTCATTCTGCCCCAACCTCTACGTCAGGACTAAGAGCACTATGAAAATAGGCTCAGAAAATGGCTAAGAAAAAAAATATTTCTGAAATTATAAATAATACTATACCTATATATATACCTTTTTGTACCGCTAATGTATGATTACCTTTATATGTACCTTCAGCAATTACATCTCTAAATCATAATATCATAGAATAACATACTAGACATAAAGCAGGAAAAAAAATATATTCACTAGTTAAGAAATTGTGCATACTTAATACTCCTGAAGTCGTTAATATTAACAATGAAATACTTGTAAGTATAGGTCAGGGTGAAGGTGATACCAAATGATAAGGATGAGCTTGATAGGATGAAATAGAAGTTTTTACTTCTAATAAAGGTTTAATATACATAATAAATTAATATAATAATAAATAATCAGAAATGAAATATTGAGTTTAGACTAAATAGTATATCAAATAAGATTTTTTTTTTAGTACTCTAAGTTATCTTTAATTTTTTTTTTTGATATTTTCATTTTCAAATAGTCATTAATTTTTTAGCATTTTCTTATTGCTTTTATTGTAAATTATATGAAAAATTGGATTAGTTAAGATATTTATTATATTTTTTTTTCGTTATTCGTCTTTTCTTTATCTATTCTATGCAAAATTAAAGTATGTGTACTTAATATATTTTCCAAATAAGATATAAACGGTGTTACTAATAAAAAGTATAAGAAATAAATTAAAGTAAATAGTTGACCCAATTCTATATAAGGACTTTCTACATGTCTTGCTCCTAAAATCATTAATCCTATAAATATAGCAATAAAAGAATAAAAGGCTACTTTACTTACAGGTCTGTATTGAAAACCTCTAATTTTATTAGTATCTAAAAAAATCATAGACATTATTATTAATATAGCTGAAAACATAGCAATCACTCCTAAAAGTTTATTAGGTATAGATCTTAATATAGCATAAAAAGGTAATAAATACCATTCAGGTACTATGGCAGGGGGTGTTTGCATAGGGTTAGCCATAACATAGTTTTCACTATCTCCTAAAAGATTAGGAGCAAAACAAACCAATCCAGATAATATAAAAATAAAGATAAAAATTGTAATTAAATCTTTAAAAATAAAATAAGGAGAAAAAGTAATTCTATCTACATAATTTCCTATACCTAAAGGATTTCCCGATCCAGCTTTATCGTGTAAAGATATTAAATGTAAGAGAACTAATACGGCTAGTACAAAAGGCATTACATAGTGTAAAGCAAAGAATCTGTTCAATGTAGCATTATTTACAGAGAAACCTCCTCATATAAATTCTACGATATCCTGTCCTACTCAAGGTATAGCACTCATTAAATTAGTAATAACTGTGGCTCCTCATAAACTCATTTGACCATAAGGAAGTACATAACCTAAAAATCCTGTGGCTATCATTACTATTAATATAATAGTACCTAGAATTCAAACTAATGCTCTCGGTTTTTTATAAGAACCATAATATATACCTCTACCTATATGAAGATAAACTAAGAAAAAAAAAGCAGAGGCAGTATTAGCATGTAAATATCTTATTAATCATCCATTATTTACATCTCTCATTATATGTTCAATAGAATTAAATGCTTCTAATACACTAGCATTATAATGCATAGCTAAGGTTACACCTGTTACAATCTGTATAACTAAGCAAAAAGCTAATAATGAACCAAAGTTCCATAAATAACTTATATTAGATGGCTGTGAAGCATCTATTAAGTAAGAATTTAATAATTTTAATATAGGGTGTGTTTTTAAAATTCTCATTATAGTATTCTATATAATATTATTATTATTATTTTTTTTTTAGTTTTTAGTTAATAAATCGATATTTTATAATTAATTTATAATATGTATGACTAAAAATACGCGGTCTTTTAATATAATATTATTTTGAAAAACAAGACAAATTAGAATCAAATACGTTAATTAGATGCCATTTTTAGATTATACTTTTTTAATAGAATAAAAAATAAACTAATTAAAGCTATAAATATTAACTCATTTGTTATCATAGAATTTAACACAAAAATGTAAAGCACAAGACCTGATAAAATGTATAAAGCATATGTTGTAATAAGTCCTGAATCTAATTTAGCTAATTTATTACCTATATAAATTAAACTAACTTCCAAACCATATGGTCCTAAATATTCTACCGATCCTTTATCTAAAATTTTTGTAGATTGGCCTCCTAATTTTAATATAACTTCTGAAATAAATTTATTATAAAAAAGTTCTATAAATAAACGTTGGCTAAATAAATTTACAATAAACATTTTTACAATTATTATGCTTTTTTTCAACCAAAATATTATATTAAAATACCATGTATTATTATAAAATATAACTAATAATTTATACTTATTCTCGTAAATTAAGAATATAAATATTGATAGTATAATTACTAAACTAATATTAGTAATTATAGAATTTACTAAAATAGTATAAAATTCTGGCATAATTATATAACTAGGTAAAAAAATAAATAAAAATATATTATTTACATAACCATTAAAATAAAAAAAGGAAAGTAAGGTTATTATTATAGGTAGTATTTTTATACTAAAAGGTAAAGAGAATTCAGTTTGCAACATTATTTCATGTATTGGATGTATAAATATACTATTATCTGAAAAAAAATCTGAACCTAAGCCTATAAATAAATCTTTAGATACATATCCAAAAAAAATAGAAAATACAGCTAATATTATTAGAGGTAGAATCATGTATAAATCACCTTCATGTGCTTTTTTATAATCAGTCATATATCCATTAGGTGTACTTATAAAAGTTAAATATAGAATTTTTATAGAATACAAAATAGTAAAGGTAGCTCCTATTAAAGCTAAAAAATATATTATTTTAGATGAATAAAAAAATTGACCATATGAAGATTCTAAAATAAAATCTTTGGAATAAAATCCAGACATAAACGGTAATGCTATTAAACTAAGAGAAGCTATTAACATTACTGTATATGTTAAAGGTAAAAATATTTTTAATCCTCCGTATTTTCTAAGATCTTGATTGTCAGATACAGCATGAATAACTGAACCTGCACCTAAAAATAGTAATGCTTTATAAAAAGCATGATTTATTAAATGAAATAAAGACACGTTATATGAAGATAATCCTATAGCTAAAACCATCATTCCTAATTGGCTCATAGTAGAATAGGCTATAATTTTTTTTATATCTTCTTGATAAAATCCTATCAATGAACTAGACATAGTTGTTATTCCTCCTAATCATAAACATATAAGTAATACAGTATCACTATATTCTATTAACGGAGATGTTCTTATTAACAAATAAACTCCAGCTGTAACCATGGTAGCGGCATGAATTAAAGCAGATACAGGCGTAGGCCCTTCCATAGCAAAAGGTAATCATACATGTAAACCTAATTGAGAACTTTTTGCCATAGCACCTATTAATAAACATAATCCTATAATAGTTATTATATTATTATTAATATAAGGAGATAAAGAAAAAATTGTATAATAATCAATATTACCGAATGTTCATAATATTGCAAACATTCCTATTGTTAAAAAACAATCTCCTACTCTATTTGTTAAAAATGCGGAAAGAGAGCTTTGATTAGCTGCTATTCTGGTAAATCAAAAACTAACTAATAAATAAGAACATACTCCCACACCTTCTCAACCTACAAACATAACTAAAAAGTTATTTCCTGTAACTAATATAACCATCATAAAAGTGAATAGGCTTAAATAACTAAAAAATCGTTGGTTATGTGGATCATTACTCATATAACTTATTGAGTAAATATGTACTAGGCTGGATACAATTAGTACAGGTATTAACATAGATACTGTTAAAGAATCAAAATTAAAACTTCAAAATATAATAAAAGATTCTGAATCTATTCATTTAAATAATTTAAGTTCAACAGGTATAGAATTTATACCTACTTCCATAAAAATAAAGATAGATAAAATGGTAGTAAGAGAAATAGATATGCAAGTAATTAAATGAGTACCTTGTACTCCTATTTTCCTTCCTAGAAATCCAGGTAGTAGAGAACTCAATAAGGGTAATAAAATTAACGTTAGGTACATAAAAATTATACATGTCATGTAATTAGACTTATCTTTACCTATGAAATATAATATTTATAGTTTTATTTTAGTTTTTTATATTAGAATAACTAATTTCTGTTTAGAATAAAAAAATATATGCTTAAAGCTAAAATATTATAATAAAAAGGAACTGTATTATGAATTTACAGATTTATTATCTAAATTTATAACTATAGCTCCTACCATAGATAATAATAAAATAAGTAATGATATAATTAATCATAAAGATATGTTAGTATATATTATATTACCTATAGATACTATGTCTATATTTTCAGTTAAAAATCCTTCTCAAGTATCATGATTAACATAGACTGAATCTTCTTTTTGATTTGTATTTAATCATACATTCATATTAAGTATAGGATTAGTTAAACCTATTCCTAATAAGCTACCTAAAATAAGATTATTCATAGTTTCTGTTTGTAATTCTGAAATTCTAATATCTATTAACATTAATATAAACAAAAATAAAATAGATACTGCACCTATATAAACTAATAAATACGATATACCTATGAAATATATTCCTATTAATAAAAGATATAAAGATACAAGCAAAAATAACCCTATAAGATATAATATAGATAAAATAGGGTTTTTACTAAGTATTACAAAAATACCAAATAAAATGAATGTGAATTCCAAAATACTTAGAGTTAATATTAATCCTTCGCTTAGGTTATTAATAGTTAATATAAATAACATAAGTAACAAAGAAATTCCTTTAAAGAAAATATTATCATACAATCGGGAGTTAATAGATTAATATATTTATTTATAATATGAATAAACATAGAATTATTACCTTTACAATACTATAACTTGTCAGTTAAAAGTAAGAAAAGGGTTACTCTATTTATTATTAAAAAGTTATAATTATTGATAACTTATATATATATATAAGTATTTATAAATTAATAAATAAGAGATTTGAACACTGTTCTTCGAATATATTTAAATATTCGATTGCTTTACCTATTAAGCTAATTTATTGATAAGTTATAATACACTCGACTATATTTAGAATGAATATATAATTATACAAAACTATAACTAAAATAAAAATATTGAATTTTTAGTTAAACAATTTATAAAAAATATTATATTTATAAAAAGAATATATTGTTATAAATATAAATAAATAACTTAATGTAAATCTAAAGCATCTTTTATATATCCACAGGTTAATACTACAAATACCTGAGCTTGAATAAATGCTATAGCTAATTCTAAACCAGAAAAAGCTATAATGAAAGATAATGGTAATAAACCTAATATAAAAAATAATATACCTGAACTCATTATTTTAAACGTAAATCCACTTAATATATTAAGTAACATATGTCCAGATAACACATTAGCTGCTAATCTTAGTCCTAAAGATACATTTCTAGCTAAATATGAAATAAATTCTATTAATACTAAAACTGGAACCAAGGCTAACGGACAACCTGCTGGTACAAATAATGAGAAGAAAACTAATCTATGTTTTTGTAGCCCTAGAATAGTAGCACCAAATACTATAGTAAAACTAATAGAAAATGTCAAAACAAAATGACTCGTAGTAGAAAAACTATAAGGCACCATACCTATTAAA
>Ga0265337_1000693_pt1 | contig 17780 bp, 17 predicted proteins | sample 42122metaG_FD_192441 | JGI IMG/M metagenome (GOLD analysis project Ga0265337, IMG submission 192441) | Rhizosphere microbial communities from Carex aquatilis grown in University of Washington, Seatle, WA, United States - 4-21-22 metaG | ecosystem: Host-associated > Plants > Roots > Rhizosphere >... | reverse complement strand
CGGCTGCTCCCACCACGGCGCCCTGACCACGGCTGCGGCCGGTCGCGTAGCGTCGGCGACCGCCGCGGCCTGAACCTCATTGGCAACGCTCATCGTGATCCTTCCTTCACGCCTTTATCGCCTAAAACGCGGCCGTCGGGCAGACCGGGCCTTTCCATTCGCCGAGCTGCTCGAGCGCCTTTTTGGCGAAAGTGGTGTCGACGATATCGTCGTAGGTCGGCGTCTTGCCTTCCTTGATGTTGCCGATTTTGGTCATCAGCTCGGCGGTAAAATTCACGCGCTCGGCGCTCAAGCCGCTGTTGGCGTCCCAAATGCAGTTCGTCACCATGAAGTCAAAACTCTCGGACAGGATCTTTTCCGGATAGCCGGTCTGCTTGATCAGGATCGGCATGATCTTGGCCTTGTCCGTGTACATGATGCGGGTCGCTTCGATGTTTGCCGTGACGATGGCCTGCACCATCGCCGGCTTTTCCTTCATCGTTTTTTCGGTCGCCGACAGGAAGGTATAGAGCGTCTTCGGCTGCAGCTCCCACATCCGCCCAATGGCGTGCAGGTCCGGCACCTTGCTCTTGGCGAGCATTTCCTGCTCGACATGCAGGATCGCGGTGTCGACCTGGTCCGCCACCAGCGCCGGCACGTCTTCGCTCGCGATGCTGACGAAGTTGACGTCCTTGGGGTCGATCTTGGCCGCGCGCAGCACGCTGCGGCTGAGCAGGTCGGCGAAACCGCCGGGCTCCTGGATGCCGATGCGCTTGCCCTTGAGGTCGGCCATGGTCTTGACGTTGGCGCGTACGATCATCGAGGCTTCGAATTTCGGCAGATTGGCGGAGAGCCCCTTCACGGTGGCACCGTTGGAGCGGCCGATGATGGTCGGCGCACCGGGCGTAAGCCCCATATCGATGTTGCCGGAGAGCAACGCGCGATAAACCTTCACGCCGTCGCCGAGCGAGACGATCTCGACATCGAGGCCGGCTTTTTTGTAAAGGCCGAGCTCTTTAGCGACGATCACCGGCATGTGGACGATATTGGGCGGCGAGGTCGGGATGCCGATGACGACCTTCTGCTGTGCGTTGGCCGCGCCCGGCAGCGCCAGCGCCACAACGGCAATCGCCGCCAGCGTCGAATACAGTTTGCGCATGTGTATCCTCCCAGATTCCTTTTTAAAGCCTGTCCGAAGCGCCCCACGACATCGAATGGATCGCAGGCTTACCCGCAAGAGACGCGATATTGCCCGATTGGCCCTCCAAAAACAACGAACAAGGCCCGCGTGATCCCGTCACCAGCCTCAATAATTGGCCTTTGACCGGAGCGACGGGCAAAGGTTAATTGCAACGCGCAACGCAAAAAGGCCGATGGCAGTCATGGCGGAATTCGTCGTCGAATTCGGAAAATCCGGAGCGCCGCCTGCGCCCGACGGACGGCTGCATGGCCCGGCCTTTCACCGCAACCATGACGCCATCTGGTCTGCGATTGCCGGTTTCCTGAGCAAGCAGAACGGAAACGTGTTGGAACTCGGCAGCGGCACCGGGCAGCACATTGCCGAGTTTGCGCGCCTGGCGCCGGACCTCACCTGGTGGCCGAGCGATATTTACCCATCGCATCTCGCCAGCATCGAGGCCTGGCGGCGGCATGCGGGGCTTGCAAACCTGCGCGCGCCGCAGCGGATCGACCTTGCCGATCCTGCTTGGTCTTGGACGGCGGATGGGCAAGCGGGGGCTGCGCTCGCGGCAATGCTCTGTATCAACGTACTGCACATCGCGCCCTGGCGCGTAGCGCAAAACCTGTTTGCCGGTGCCGGCCGTTATTTGCGCGCCAATGGCCGGCTGTTCGTCTACGGCCCGTTCATGCGCGATGGCGCGCACACCGCGCCGAGCAACGCCGCCTTCGACGCCAGCTTGCGGGCGGAAAATCCCGAATGGGGCGTGCGCGACCTGGCCGATCTGAACGCGCTCGCGCAAGGCGCCGGCCTGACGGCGGCCGAGATCGCGCCTATGCCGGCCAACAATCTGGTCCTGGCGTTTGCGCGCAGTTCGCCAGAATTGATCAAATGACAACAGCGCACTAGAACGGTCCGATGCAACCCGAACCTATTTGCGACATCGCCCATCTCGGCCATGTCGAAATCCTCACCGCCAAATTCGCGGAAAGCCGCAAGTTCTTCATTGACGTGATGGGCATGACCCAGAGCGGCGAGAAGGGCGACAGCGTTTATCTGCGCGGCTGGGACGACTATGAGCGCTATTCGCTCAAGCTCACCGCCGCGAAGACCTCGGGCATGGGACATGCGGCGTTCCGTACGCGCAGCCCGCAGGCGCTCGAGCGGCGCGCGGCGGCGCTCAAAGGCTCCGGCTTCGATGTCGGCTGGAGCGACGGCGACCTCGGCCACGGCAAAACTTTCGTCTGCAAGGACCCAGACGGCCACGTCATCGAACTCTACTACGACACCGAATGGTACCAGGCGCCGCCCGGCGAGAGGCCGGCGCTGAAAAATCAGGCGCAGCGCTATCCGGCGCGCGGCATTAATGTGCGACGCATCGATCATTTCAACGGCCTGGCGGTCGACATTAAGGCCAACCGGGAATTCTTCCAGAACTATCTCGGCTTCATGCTGACCGAGCAGATCGTGCTCGACGACGGCTCTGAGGCCGGCATGTGGATGACCGCCACCAACAAGTCCTACGATTTCGCCTATACCCGCGACCACACCGGCACCAAAGGACGTTTTCACCACGTCACCTACGCGCTGGACAGCCGCGAGGACATCTTGCGTGCCGCCGATATTTTCCTGGAGAACGGCGTGTTCATCGAGACCGGGCCACACAAGCACGCCGTTCAGCAGACCTTTTTCCTTTACGTTTATGAGCCGGGCGGCAATCGCGTGGAGGTCGCCTGCGCCGGCGCGCGGCTGGTGCTGGCGCCGGACTGGAAGCCGATCACTTGGACCGAGGCCGAACGCAAGAAGGGCCAGGCCTGGGGCCTGCAGACCATCAAGTCGTTCCACACCCACGGCACGCCGCCGGTGCCGGGCGTTCCGGAGTCGTGACGCCGACCATGAATGAAGAAGTATTAGCTGCCGATCGCGCTCTGGTGGCCGCACTGGCGCAGGGCGACGCCAGCGCCGCTGCAGCATTGCTCGATGACGATTTCACCTGGGTGGATATTAACGGCCGCGTTCTCGACAAGAAGCAAACATTGAGCGCATTGCCCACGCCGCCGCTTGGCAGCGAAGCAGGCCTTGAGCCGATAGGCTATCACTACGGCGATGTAGCCACCATCGCGGTCGATCGCGACAAAGTGTTCGTGCTGCGCATCTGGGTCAAACGCGCGGCGGGCTGGCGGCTGCTCGCTTATCACGAGGTCTCGCAGAATTTGCCGGCCGCGCCGCATGGCCCCGGCCGCAAGGAATGGGACAACCCGTGCAAGAGCATTCCCTATCAACCGCGCAATGCCGACGAGCGTGATTGTCTCGCCTCCTGGCAGCGGCTGGAAATCGCGGTGATGCAGCACGAGCCCGAAGTTTGGGCGCAGCACGTGGCCGACGAATTCATGGTGGTCGGCGCGGCGCGTCGCCACAGCAAAGCCGACCGCAAGGCGGTGATCGAGGAGCAGAAACGCTCAGGCGCCAATTCCGCCCCGGCCCCGCTGGTGTCGGTGCGGCTGTTCGGCTTTAAAGATGCGATCGTGATGACCTGCGAGCACCAGCCGTTCCACGGCAAAGCGGCGCGCGTCTCCCGCGTCTTCGTCAAGCGCGACGGCCAATGGCTGATGGCGGTGAGCTTCCAGACCACGCGGCAGGACGCGGAAGTGAAAACGATCTAAAATGGAAACATCATGACCCGCCGCAACACCCCGCGCGTTTCCTTCATCGGCTTCGGCGAGGCCGGACAGGCGATCGCCGCCGGCCTGCATGAGAGCGGCATCGAGCGTATCGCCGCCTGGGATATTCTTTTTCCCGAAGCCGGCGGCGCGCGGCTGAAAGCGGCCGGCGAGACGATCGGCGTGCGGCTGGCGAATTCGGCGGCCGACGCGGTCGCGCAAACCGACATGATCATTTCCGCTGTGACGGCGGCCTCCAGCCTGGAGGCCGCCCGCTCGGTCACGCCGCATCTCACCGGCTCACCCTATTATCTCGACATCAATTCGGTCTCGCCCGGCCGCAAGCAGGAGACCGCCAAGCTCTTGGGCGAGCGCGCCCGTTATGTGGACGTGGCGGTGATCGCGCCGATCCATCCGCTGCGCCACAAGACCCCGCTCTTGATCGCCGGTCCGCATGCGGAAGCCATTTCGCCGCTGTTGAATGAATTGGAGATGAAACTGAGCGTGGTCGGCGCCGAGACCGGGCACGCCGCGGCCATCAAGATGATCCGCAGCGTGATGATCAAAGGCATCGAGGCGCTCACGCTCGAATGCTTCCTCGCCGCCGCCCGCGCCGGTGTGCTCGACGAAGTGACGGTGTCGCTCAAGAACAATTACCCGACGCTCGATTTCACCAAGATCGCCGAATACAATCTGGAGCGCATGGCGAACCACGGCGAGCGCCGTGCCGCCGAGATGGAAGAGTCCGCCGCTACCTTGCGCGAACTCGGACTCGATCCCCTGATGGTGGACGCCACCGTTAAGCGTCAGCGCCAGATGGGCGCGCTCGGCAAGCATGAAACGGTGCGCGCAACGCTGAAAGAAGGCCGCAACGCGATGCTCGATGCGATCAGCATGGCTGCCAAGAATCGGCATTGAGCCAGCTTTAACGCAAGCGCGAGATAGAAACGTGAATATGCGTTCAGAATTTTTGCGCTGCAGCGGAGCCTAAATTTCTTGTAATTTTTTCGAGCCCTCCTCTACTATCGCTATCTCAACTCTGGGGAGGAAAAAATGAAACTTAGAAGTCTTGGATATGCTGCCGTCGTCGCCGCCACCGCTGCCGCTTTTGTAATCGGCTCCGTGAACGTTGGCGAAGCTAAAAGCAAGAAGAAGGCTGCTGCCGCGGCGCCGGCCCCGATGGGGCTTTGCTTCTCGCCGGACGCGAAGTATTGCGCGGTGAAGGGCGGCATGAAGTTCACTTACGTCAACAAGTGCACCGCGAAGGCCGAAGGCGCCAAGATCATTTCGAACAAGGCATGCCCGGCGCCGAAGGCCGCGAAGGCCAAGAAGGCCAAGAAGGCGAAGGTCAAGAAAGCCGCCAAAAAACCGGCGAAGAAGTAAGCCGCGCGCATTCGTCATTGCGCGACGCGCAAAACAAAACGGGCCGCTGCCAGAAAGCGGCCCGTTCCGTTTCTTGCGCGCCTGAGCGGCGCGCGGTTATTTCTTGCGCGGCGGGATCTGCAGCAACTCCGCAATCTGTTCCTTGGTCAGCGGCTTCTCCAGGAATTTGAGCTTGACCGCATCGGCGATGGCGCCGTCGAGATCCTCGAACTTATCGGTTTGCATGGTCTCTATCGGCTGGAACTTGGCCATCGACTCCTTGAGCAGTTCGATCGGGCGCTTGATCTTGACGGAATACATCTCGACCGCCTTGGGATCGGAATACATCCAGTCCACCGCCTCGCGATAGGCGTCCATGAAACGCACGATGGCATCGTGCTTAGTCTTCAGTGAGTTAGCGTTCACGATCAATGTGCGCGCCGTCTGCCCGCGCAGCGAGGGCACGTCGCTGCCGCGCGCCACGATGCGGATCTTGCCCTCCTTGATTTCTTGCAGGCCGAACGGCGGTGCCGCCCAGCCGATGTCGATCTGGCCGGACATCACCGCGGTCAGCGTGCCGGGAGGACCGCCGGTCGCGGTCGGCTTGGCCTTGGCGCCGAGCTCGCTGATGAAGGCTACGACAATGTTGTTCGAGCTCGATCCGCTGGTCGAATAGGCGATGGTGGTCTCGGGCGTCGCGTCCTTCAAGCTTTGGATCTTGGAATCGGACCGCACGTACCAGAACAGGTCGCCGGTGCCAGTGAACATGGGCGCGAGAATCCGCACCGGCGCGCCCTTGGCGAAAGCGCGCATGATGCCGGCGGCGCCGACGCCGGCGCCGATATCGGCTGAGCCGGTGATCACCGCCTGGATGGTTTCGCCGGCGCCTTGCGAGCCGGTGTTCTCCAGGATCAAGCCGTGTTTCTTGAAGATGCCGGCGTCCTGGCCGAGCGTCGGCGCCTGGTTTTCCCAGTTGTTGATCTGGCCTATCACCAGCTTGAGCGTATCCTCGGCGCAAGCCTGCGTGCCCGCCAGCGCCAGAGGCACGATGAGCCCGAGCGCGGCGACGATGTTCTTGAATTTCTGCATGCGATGTTCTCCCTCACTTATTTTTTCTATCGTTGGAATTTGACCATTCAACACCGAGTGCCGTCCACGGGGAAAGCCTAATTTCTCATCGCCGCCGCAATTTACGACTGCGGCGCGACTTTGCCGCCGCCCGCGCCGATTTGGCTTTCTTGGCCGCGGTCGGTACCCCGCCCGCCAAGTTCCCAGATTTGCCGACCCGCATCGACCAGTATTCCCACGAGCGCGTCAGGCCAGTGGTCTTGGCGGTGATCTGGCCGGCCATTTGGGCTTCGCCCGGCGACAGCGAGGCGACGGCGCCGCCGATCGCCAAAGCGCGCACATGGTATTCGGCGTTGCGCGCCGAATAGATCGAGCGGAATACGCAGTCCTTCACGCTGGTGCCGGCGACGGTCACGCCGTGCCGCTTCATCAACACCATCCATTGGCTCCCCAATGCGAGGGCGAGCGAGGCCCCCTCCTCCGGTTTGACCACCAGCATGTTGGTGTCGCCGAACTCGTCGTGCTGGTCCCAGTAAGGCGGCTTGATGCCGCCGACCGCGCCGAGATGGAAAATCGGCACATAATCGGTACCGGTGGCGAGTAGCGGCATGAAGGCCGGACAATGGTGATGGCACACCGACATCACGTCCGGCCGCGCCTTGTAGATTTCGCCGTGGATCACCCGTTCGGAATATTGCCCGACGCCAGGGTCGCGCAGCGGCCGGGAGTCGAGGTCGTATTCGACGAAGTCTTCCGGCGTCACCAGTTCGGGCGCGCGCGAGCGCGACAGCAAATAGCGGCCCGGATTGTCGGGATGACGCATACTGACATGCCCGAAGGCGTCGATGACACCTTCATGGGCGACGATGCGGTTGGCGAGCGAAAGGTCGGCGCGGGCTTCCTTGAGCGTATTGGCCACTGACGTTTCCTCTTCTTCCCATTTGCGGATTTATCGTTGCACTGTCCCGCATTATAGGACAACGCCACCGCCGAAACAGCGCCGACGGCGCTTGACAGAAGGCGGCCATTGGGGAGGCTTCATGCCGCCATGGCCCTGCAATCGCAAATTGTCATCGACGGCGTCAGCCACCTGTATCGCCCGCCGCGCGGGCGCGAGGTGCTGGCGCTCGACCAGGTGTCGCTTGCGGTGCAAAATCGCGAATTCGTTGCGCTGCTCGGGCCGTCCGGATGCGGCAAGTCGACGCTGCTCTATCTGATCGGCGGCTTTCTGCCGGTCGAGACCGGCACGATCGCGATCGACGGCAATCCGGTCGCCGGCCCCGGCCCCGACCGCGGCATCGTGTTTCAGCACTTCGCGCTGTTTCCGTGGAAGACCGTGCGCGGCAACATCCTTTACGGGCTGGAACGGCAAGGCATGGCCAAGCAAGAGCGCGAAAAGCGCGCGCAGGATTTCATCGAGCTGGTCGGCCTGCATGGCTTCGAGGACAGCTACCCCTCGCAACTCTCCGGCGGCATGAAGCAGCGCACGGCGATCGCGCGCACGCTCGCTTTCGACCCGAAAATTCTGCTGATGGATGAGCCGTTCGGCGCGCTCGACGCGCAGACCCGCGGCTTGATGCAGAGCGAGCTCTTGCGCATCTGGCAGCGCACGCCGAAGACGGTGATCTTCGTCACCCACGATGTGCAGGAGGCGGTCTATCTCGCCGACCGGGTGGCGGTGATGTCGGCGCGGCCCGGCCGCATCAAGACCATCGTCGACACCAAGTTCGACAAGACCGATCCGCACGTCCACAAGGCCAAGGCCTTCGTCGAGAAGGTCGACGAGATCTGGAACCTTGTGAAGGACGAAGCCATCAAGGCGCAGGGAAAGCGCGCGCCATGAAGCAGATTACGCGCTATCTCCCGCTCCTGCTGCTGGCGGTCGCCTGGGAGCTGGCCGCGCGGCTGGAGCTGGTATCGACCACCGCACTGCCACCTCTGTCCGAGGTGGTCATCGCCTGGATCGACATGATCAAGACCGGCGAACTCGTCACCAATGGGCTCGCCTCGCTCTATCGCGCCGGCGCCGGGCTGGCGCTGTCGATCGCCATCGGCGGTGTGCTCGGCATCGCCATGGCCTGGTCGAAGCCGGTGAACGTGCTGGTCGCCCCGATCGTGGAAATCTTCTATCCGCTGCCGAAATCGGCGCTGATACCGGTCACCGTGATCTGGCTCGGCTTCGGCGACGGCTCCAAGATTCTGCTCATTTTCCTCGGCTGCATGCTGCCGGTGACGATCGGCGCCTTCAACGGCGCGCGCTCGAGCGAACAGGTGCTGGTGTGGTCAGCGCGCAGCATGGGTGCCCACAAGCTGCGCATGCTGTGGGACGTGGTGGTGCCGAGCGCGATGCCGGAACTGCTCAACGGCATCCGCACCGCGCTGGCGCTCTCCTTCATCCTGCTGGTGTCGTCGGAATTGATCGTGGCGCAGAAGGGCTTCGGCTATCTGATCGGCTATCTCGGCGCCAACGGCAATTATGACGCGATGTATGCGGTGGTGCTGACGGTGGCGTTTCTCGGTTTCGCCGCCGACCGGATTTATCTGCTGATCACCAAGCGGACGCTGGCATGGCGCGAGTAGAACCCGCATCGAGCGCGCCGACGACGCCGGACGGCTGGCCGGAAAAGGCCGCGCGGTTCACATACATCGTGGTGACCCGCTTCTTTTCCATTGCCGTGCTGCTGGCGGCCTGGGAAATCCTGGCGCGCAGCGGCACCTTCACGCCGTTCCAACTGCCGGCGCTGAGCAATGTGCTGCTGCGAATCTGGCAGGACGCCGTGTCCGGCGACCTCGCCATCAATACGGCGCTCACGCTCTACCGCGCGCTGGTCAGCTTCGCGATCTGCGCGGTCGGCGGCGTCATCATCGGCATGGCGATGTCGCGCAACGCGATCGCGAACTGGTTCTTCGATCCGATCATTTCGGTCGGCTTTCCGATGCCGAAGATCGCTTTCCTGCCGGTGGTGATCCTGTGGCTCGGCGTCTACGACATATCCAAGATCACCATCATCGTCATCGACGCCATCTTCCCGGTGATCGCCGCCACCGTCATCGCCATCCAGGGCGTGGAACGCGAACTGCTCTGGTCGGCACGCAACATGGGCGCCAACGAACGTGAAATGCTCTGGCAGATCGTGCTACCGGCGGCGGCCCCGCAGATCATGACCGGCTTGCAGGTGGCGCTGCCGCTGTCGCTGATCGTTGCGGTGGTGGCCGAGATGCTGATGGGCGGCTACGGGCTGGGCGGCGCCATGATGACGGCCTCGCGCTTCGCCAATTCCACCGGCGTGTTCGCCGGCATCGTCGAGATCGCCGTGATCGGCTATGCCCTGGTCAAGGCCATGGCCTTGATCCGCCGCAGGCTGTTGATCTGGCACCAGGAAGCCAGCGAGCCGACCACGGCCTGACCGAAATTATTGCAGACCGCCCGCCGATCGTGTGGGATAATGCCCACAGGCAAAAAAGAACAAAACGTCGCCAAAGGGGAACGCTTTGACCGAGCTGGCAACGCCGCTGCAAGGCGCGCTGCAAGAGACGCATGCGGGTCGCCGCCGCGGTGTCATGGCGGCGGCCTGGGTGTTGTTACTGCTCGCGATCCTGACCTTCCTGGTGGTCTATCCGCTTCTCACTTTGCTTCTTGGCGCGCTCACCGACACCAATCCGGTGGTCGAGGGCTTCAGCCTGGCCCATCTCTCGATCACGAACTTTCTCACCGTGCTGAGCAATCCGAATGTCGGCGAGGCGCTGTTCAACACGCTGGTCGCCTGCGGCGGCGGAACCTTGATCGCGGTAGCGATCGGACTGACGTTTTCCTGGATCGTCGTGCGCACCAATACGCCGTTCAAGCGCTTCATCGCGGCGGCCAGCATCCTACCGCTGTTCGCCCCGCCGCTGGTCGCCGGCGTCGCCTGGACGATCCTCGGCTCGCCCAAGACTGGCCTGATCAACACCCTGTTCAAGTGGATGCATCTCGATTTACATGTGGATTTTTATTCGTTGACCGGTTTGGTCTTCGTGTTCGGCATTTATTACGCGCCCTACGTCTACATGTTCACCGCCTCGGCGTTGCGCAACATGGACCCGAGCCTGGAAGAGGCCGCCGAAATTTCCGGCGCCAGCGCCTTCGCGACATTGTTTTCGGTGACATTCCCGCTGATCATGCCGGCGATCATCTCCGGCATGCTGCTCTCCTTCATCGTGATGCTTGGCATCTACGGCATTCCGGCGGTGCTCGGCGCGCCGACCAACATCAACGTGCTCACCACCTACATCTTCAAGCTCACCAACTGGTCGCCGCCGCTCTACAACACCGCGGCGGCGGTCGCGATCATTCTGATGGTGGTGACCGGGGCGCTGGTTTTTCTGCAGCAGAGGGTGCTGAGCGGACGCAGCTACGTCACCGTCGCCGGCAAGGCCTACCGCCCGCGCAATCTCGATCTCGGGCCGTGGCGCTGGCTCACCTTCGGATTCGGCATCGTCTACCTGATCGTTGTCGCCGTGCTGCCGACGCTGGCGCTGATCGTGGCGGCGTTCCGCAAATTCATGTTCATCCGCGATGCCGCCAGCCTGTTCGACATGAAGCAATACTCGCTGATGCACTTCCACAGCATTTTCGACAATCCGCTCACGCTCAATTCGATCTACAACGCGGTCGAGGTCGGCGTCATCACCGCGCTGGCAGGCGGCGCGCTCGCCTTTGCCATCGGCTACACGATTCATCGCACGCACGTGCCGGGCCGGCGCTCGATCGATCTGTTGTCGACCTTGCCGGTCGCGATCCCCGGCCTGGTGATCGGGGTCGCCTATCTGTGGGCCTGGATCGGCATTCCGGGCGGGCTTTACGGCACCCTTTGGATTCTCGCGCTTGCCTTCATCGCCCGCTTCATGCCGGACACGGTGAAGGCGTTGTCGACGTCGTTTCTGCAAATCCATCGCGAATTGGAAGAAGCGGCCTGGGTCTGCGGCACCGGGATGCTCCGCACCATCCGCACCATCGTGCTGCCGCTCGCCAGCCCCGGGGTGATCGCGGCGATGACGCTGCTGTTCGTGCTGGCGATCCGCGAATTGGGCTCGTCGCTGTTTCTCTACACCAGCAACACCATGGTAATGTCGGTGCTGCTGCTCGACTACTACGAAGGAGGCAATCTCGGAAAGACGGCTGCATTCAGTCTGGTGCAGACGGTTTTACTTGGCGTGCTGATTGGGGGCGCGAACTGGCTATCGAGAGGTGCGGCGCAGGGCAGCGTGGCCCGCACCGGATAAACAAAACCAAGGGAGGATTGGCTATGAAGAAAAAAATCGTAATGATGGCCGGCATCGCCGGCTTGGCCGTCGCGCTTTCCGCGCCGGCCATGGCGCAGCAGGAATTCGGCTCGCCCGAGCTGATCGCGGCGGCCAAGGCCGAAGGCAAGCTGGTGTACTACACGGCGAACTTCGCCGAGGTAGAACAGCAAGTCATCAAGGCGTTCAACAAGCGCTTCCCCGATATCAAGGTCGAGATGGTGCGCGCACCGGGCGGCCAGTTGATCACCCGCATCAAGACCGAGGCCGCGGCCGGCAAATTGATCGCCGACGTTGTCGATCATTCCGACCGCGCGCTGATGCTGCCACTGGTCGACATGTTTATGGATTACGCGCCGCCGAATGCCGCCGACTACAATCCGGACGCACAGATTTCGCCCAAGCTTTGGCCGCGCGCCACGCTGGTATGGTCGATCGCCTACAACACAGAGCTCGTAAAAAATCCGCCGAAGAGCTGGATGGATCTGACCAAGCCGGAATACGACAAGATGACGGGGCAAGTTTTCGCCCAGTCCGGCGGCACCACCTGGACCCGCATCATGTTCGAGCGCCAAGTGCTCGGCGAGGACTATTGGGCGAAGCAGGCGGCGACCCACCCAATCCTCTATCCCTCCGGCGCGCCGATGTCGGACTCGATGGTGCGCGGCGAAGTCGCCATGGGCCCCCTGCTCTACAATGCGATCTATCCGAAGCAGAAGGACGGCGCACCGATCAAGATCTTCTTCCCGCCCGAGGGCACGCCGGTCAATCCCTACGCTTCGGGAATTCCGAAGACGGCGGCGCATCCCAATGCCGCGAAGCTGTTCCTCAACTGGTGCCTGTCCAAGGAAGGCCAGACCTTCATGATCAAGGAGCTCGGCAATCTCACCTCGCTCAAGATGGCGCCGGTCTATCCGGAAGGCTTCGATCCCAAAGTGGTCAAGGTCTGGTTCCCGAAGTTCGACGAATACGTGAAGCTGCACGGGCCGTGGGTCGCGGAATGGGACAAGACCTTCGGCTATCGCCAGTGACCGTGACGTACGTGAAGCCCAAGTGAACCCATGACGGCGACGCTCGACGTCACGGGCCTGCGCAAGCAGTTCTCGGTCGGCCGGCCGGCAATCGACGGAGTGAGCTTCGGCGTGCCAGCCGGCGAGATCGTGGTCCTGCTCGGCCCCTCGGGCTGCGGCAAGACCACGACTTTGCGCTGCGTCGCCGGGCTCGAGCATCCGACCGCCGGCACCATCAGCATCGCCGGCCGCGTGGTGTCGTCGCCCGCGCACGGCATCCTGCTGCCGCCGCGGCTGCGCGACATCGGCATGGTGTTCCAGTCCTACGCCGTCTGGCCGCACATGACGGTGCGCCAGAACGTGGTCTATCCGCTCAAGCATCGCAAAATCGGGCGCGCCGATGCCGGCCGTAAGGTCGACGAGGTGCTGGAGCTGGTCGGCCTGTCCGAATATGCCGACCGCCCGGTGGTCGCCCTGTCAGGCGGCCAGATGCAGCGCGTGGCGCTCGCGCGCAGCATCGTCTACCGCCCGCAACTGCTGCTGCTCGATGAGCCGTTGTCCAATCTCGACGCCAAGCTGCGGCTGCGGCTGCGCGACGATCTGCGCCGCATCCTGAAGACCACCGGCATGACCGCGCTCTACGTCACTCACGACCAAGCCGAAGCTGTCGTGCTCGGAGATCGTATTGGTGTCATGCGCGACGGCAAGCTGCTGCAAATGGGCACGCCGGACGAAATCTACAACCGGCCGGCCGACCTGTTCGTGGCCAACTTCACCGGCGCGACCAACGAAATCACCGGCACACTGCTCGAACGCAACGGCGCGTTCGGCGTGGTCGATATCGGCGGCGGCAATCGAGTCGACGCCATGATTCTGCACGGCATCGGGGCGGGCGAGAAGGTGCGCATCGCGCTGCGGCCGGAAAACATCGCGCTCGGTGCGCACAACGGCAGCAACGCATTTCGCGCGCGCGTGCTCGACCGCCGCTATCAGGGCACGCAGACCGTCTACGACATCGATCTCGCCGGCCACCGCTTGGAAGCGCTCGAACTCGGCACCGCCGCGCGCCATGATATCGGCGCCGACACGCAGGCCACGCTGCCGCGCGACGCGTTGTGGGCCTATCGCGACCAGGGCACCGCGCGCGATAGCTAGGGCGCGCACTCGTAAGTAGGCGGTCAAATTCGGAATATGCTAGGTTCTAAACCTTACACAAGGCGTGTTCTATGGGGGGAAACATGCAGCGGCGTGAGTTCATCGGGCTTTTAGGCGGCGCGGTCGCTTGGCCGATGGCCGCTCGCGCGCAGCAGGGCGAGCGGATGCGGCGCGTCGGCATCCTCCTGCCCGCGGCGGCGGACGATGCGGTATGGCAGGCCCGCGTCGGGGCATTCCAGCAGGGGCTGGCGCTCTTGGGCTGGACCATCGGCCGCAATGTCCGCATCGAAACCCGCTGGGCCACGACCAATGCGACCGAGCTTCGCAGGCAAGCAGCGGAATTGGTTGTGCTCGCGCCTGATGTCATCCTGTCCGCTGGCACTTCGCCCGTGGGGCCATTGCTGCAGGCGACCCGCACCGTGCCGATTGTGTTCGTGCACGTCATCGACCCGGTCGGCACCGTCGATAGCCTGGCGCGTCCGGGCGGCAACGCCACCGGTTTTAGCAATATGGAATACAGCCTGAGCGGCAAATGGCTGGAGCTGCTCAAAGAGATCGCGCCGGGCGTGAGGCGCGCGGCGGTCCTTCGGGATGCCACACAAGGCTTTGCAACCAGCCAGTTTGCCTCCATCCAAGCCGTGGCGCCGTCGCTCAGGGTGGAAGTCAACCCTGTCGATATGCGCGATGCCGGTGAGATCGAGCGTGCCGTCGCGGCCTTCGCGCGCTCTCCCAATGGCGGTCTGATTGTGACGGCGAGCGGGTCGGGAATTCGTCATCGCAATTTGATCATCACGCTGGCAACCCGCCACAAACTGCCCGCGGTCTACTTCGATCGTGTCTTCGTCGCTGCCGGCGGACTCGTCTCTTATGGGGCTGACCTGATCGAAGAGTACCGCCTTGCAGCCGGCTACATCGATCGCATCCTTAAGGGCGAGAAGCCGGCCGACCTGCCGGTGCAGGCGCCGACCAAGTACGAGACGGTCGTCAACCTGAAGACCGCCAAGGCGCTCGGCCTCACCGTGCCGCAGGCGCTGCTCGCCCGCGCCGATGAGGTGATCGAATAGCTGTACCGCATGGCGGGTAAAACCCCGCGTCCATGACGCTTGCCAAAATCGGTTGAACGCCCGACAATCTTTTTTTTCGCGGTGTGAAGCTTGCCTTAGTAAACGCGCAAGCGCGGCGAAACTGGGAGGAAACGATGCGCCTCATGAAATTCGCGCTGGCCGGCGTGTGCGCGCTCGGCCTGCTTAGTGCTGGCACCGCCAACAGCGCCGAGCCGGTGAAGATCCGCATGGCGTGGGTGGCCCCGGTCGCCAACTGGGCCTCGATCATTCTGGAGAAGAAGGACCTGGCCCGGCACATGGGCAAGTCCTACACGCTCGAATCGGCCCGCTATCAGGGCACGCCGCAGATGATCACGGCGATCGCCAATAACGAGCTGGAGGTCTCCAACCTGGCCTATTCCTCGCTCGCCATCGCGATCGAGAACGCCGGGCTCGACGACATCCGCGTGATTGCCGACGAATTTCAGGATGGCGTGCCCGGTCACTACAGCAGTCAGTTCTACGTGCGCAAGGACAGCGGCATCAACAAGGTCGAGGACCTCAAGGGCAAGGTGATCGGCACCAATGGCGGCGGCAGCGCCATCGACGTCGCCATCCGCGCCATGCTGAAAAAACACGGGCTCGAGGAAAAGCGCGATTACACCATGCTGGAAGGCCCGCTGCCGGCGATGCCGACCATGCTGCTGGAGAAGAAGGTGGATCTGATTCCGGCCGTGCTGCCGTTCTCGTTCAATCCCAAGCTCAAGGAAGAAGGCAACGTGCTGTTCGAGCAGCGCGACATACTGGGCGTGACGCAGATGATCGTGTGGGCCGCGCGCAAGTCGTTCATCGACAAGAACCGCGCCGCCATGGTCGATTTCATGGAGGACATGCTGATCATCACCCGCTGGTATCAGGACCCGAAGAACCACGACGAAGTGGCCCAGATCGCCTCCAAGATCACCAAGGCGCCGCCGGAGCGTTTCGGCTGGCTGTTCTCCAAGGCCGACACCTATCGCGATCCCAATTTGATCCCGAACGTGGAAGCCTTGCAGCGCAACGTCGATACCACCCAGGACCTCGGCTTCGTGAAGAAGAAAATCGACATCAAAAAATACGTCGATTTGAGTTTGGCGCAGGAAGCGGCCAAGCGTCTCAAATAGAGACCAGGCAAGATAAAGCCGCCTCGCCGGTTCTATGGCGGGGCGGCTTTCTATTGAGCGCTGAATTTTCGGCCGCAGGCGTTTTAGCTGCGCATGATTTTATCCGAAAACCGGTCCCACTTTTCGGGATCATGCGCTAGAGCCGCTTGATCGGAATGGCGCCCAGGAAGTCGCGCTTGCCGAGTTCCACGCCGCAATGGCGCACGATGGCGTAGGCGGCGGTGAGGTGGAAATAGAAATTCGGCAGCACGAAATGATTGAGGAAGTCGCCGCCTTTCATCTGGCCCTTGGTCGGCCCGAGCGGAAAGGTGATTTCGCGGTCGGCTGAGGCGTCGATCGCCTTGGCATCGAGCCCCTTGATATAGGCCAAGGTCTTGGCGATGCGCTGCTTGAGCTGCTCGAGGCTCGTTTCGGTGTCCTCGAATTTCGGCGGCTCGACGCCGGCCAAGCGCGCGGCGCCGTTCTTGGCCTGGTCGCAAGCGACCTGCACCTGACGGGCGAGCGCGAACATGTCGGGCGCCAGGCGCCAGCCGAGCAGCACCGCGGGGTCGACTTTCTTCGCCGCAGCGTATGCCGCGGCCTTGTCGAGCACGGCGGTCAGCGCATTGAGGCCGATCTCGAAGACCGGCAGGGAAGCCTGAGACATTGAAAACGGCATGGGATCTTGTCCTTGCAGTATAAACGCGCCCCGGCAAACGCCGGCGCGGCGGACGATGCCTGCAAAGACCTAGCGGTTCAATCCGGGTTTGACGCCTTGCCATAAAGTGTAATGTTATAGTATTACATTTTCCAGCCTGGTTCGGCGGCGTTCAAGAGGGTTCCATGTCGTTGGGGTTTCATCGCGCCCTGCTGCGGGCGGCGTCACCGTTGGTCTTGCTGGGCGCGTTGGCGGCGGCGGCCCAGGCGCAAGTCGCTTTGCCCGAGGTCGTGGTCAACGCGCCGAGCCCGATCCAACGATCCGGGCCACCGACGGGTAATACCGATCAAGGAACGCCGGCGCCCGAGTTGCAGGGCAATCTGCCCATCGTCACCGACCAATTCGCCACCGTGACCGTAGTGCCAAATGACGAGCTCCGTCGCAACGGAGCGGCCACGCTCGGCGATCTCTTGTTCTCCAAGCCCGGCATCACCGGATCGAGCTTCGCGCCCGGCGGCTCCAGCCGGCCGATCATCCGTGGTCTCGACGTCAACCGCGTGCGCATCCAGGAAGACGGCATCGGCGCCAACGGCGCCTCCGATCTCGGTGAGGACCACTTCGTGCCGGTCGATCCGCTCACCACCGATCAGGTCGAGGTGATCCGCGGACCGGCCACCTTGCGCTTCGGTTCGCAGGCGATCGGCGGCGTGGTGGAGGCGACCAACAACCGCATTCCGACCATGATCCCATGGCGCGGGATCAGTACGGAGTTTCGTGGTGCCGGCACATCGGTCGACAACGGCATCGACGGCGCGGTGCTGCTGGACGCCGGCGCCGGCAATTTCGCGTTTCATGCCGACGCGTCCGGCCGCAAGACAGAAGACTACCGCGTACCGCATTATCCGTATCTGAACGATGCGTCGGGCGCGCCGAACGCGACCCAATCCGCCGCCTTCAACGGACGGCAGCCGAACTCAGCCGCGCGCAACGACGGGCAGGCGGTCGGCGGCTCCTACATCTTCAACGAAGGTTTCCTCGGACTCGCCGTCATTCAGAATAATGCGCTCTACAACATTCCAGGAATCGACGGTGAGAACACAAATACCCGCATCGACGGGCATCAGACCAAAGTGCTCAGCAAGGGCGAATGGCGCGCGCCAAATTCCTTCATCGATGCGATTCGCTTCTGGGGCGGCGCCACCGACTACAAGCACAACGAGATCGGCCTCGCCGACCCAACCAATCT
>Ga0265337_1000692_pt1 | contig 17784 bp, 19 predicted proteins | sample 42122metaG_FD_192441 | JGI IMG/M metagenome (GOLD analysis project Ga0265337, IMG submission 192441) | Rhizosphere microbial communities from Carex aquatilis grown in University of Washington, Seatle, WA, United States - 4-21-22 metaG | ecosystem: Host-associated > Plants > Roots > Rhizosphere >... | reverse complement strand
TCGCCGCCGGCGTACGGCCGTTCGACGGCGGCGACGATGGGCTCGCCTATGATGGTCTCGGTCGAACGATATTGCGTCAGCTTCTCAACGGAGACCTCTGGAATTTCTTGCGCGGCGACGAAAGCTTCTATTGGTATTCTCCCGGTTTACGATATTTCCGCGCGCTTGAGCATATTGTGTTCGGCGAAACCTACCTCGGCTACCTTTCGCTCATTCTGGCGCTGCCATTCATTGCCTATGCGGTCTTTCGTCGATTCCTTTCCGAGCGATGGGCGCTCGTGCTGATCATCCTTTTCGTCGCGCTGCCGCTCGGCGTGCTGTTTGGCACAAGCTTTCTGCAATATGAGAAATGGGCATCACGCGGCTTTGCCGATCCGGCGGCTTATATTTTGCTCATTGCTGGAATTTTGCCGATCGTTGGTGGCACGCGCGCGGGCCCTCATCCCGGTTTTGCATTCGGATTTTTCGGGGCCCTGCTGATGTCGCTAGGCGTGTTCATGAAACCTGTTATCTGCTTAAGCGCTATGGTGTTGCTAGCAGGAGCGGGGATTGTTGCACTGTATTATCGACAGTGGCCTCGTTTGGCGGGCATGTCGATCGCGACCTTTCCGGTCTTTTGGATGCCTTTTCATAACTGGTATTTTGGGCACGTCTTCTTACTGTTCAGCTCAAATGTTGGCGAAACTCAAATTCTGGTCATGCCACCTTCTGCTTATGTGCAGGTTGTTCATCAGCTATTTGCCTTCGACTTTAGCGGGATTGGCCGAGTACTTGGGCAAATTGCGAACTGGCTGAGCGGCCCGGCGGAGTCGTATTGGACCATTCCGCTCAATGCCGCCGGCGTCGCCATCCTGGTCTATGTCGTCGCGCGCGGCCGCGCCTTCGATCCATGGTTGCGGCTGATCGGCGCGGCGGCGCTACTTCAGCACGCCGCTGGCCTGTTCTATCGGGGCGATGTCGCCCGCTATCATTTCCTGGCCTGGTTCCTCACCATGCTGGTGGTCATGGTGTATTTTCGCGAGGTCGGAATTGGCTGGGTCGCACGGCGTTTTCCCGCCCTTTCCACGCGCTTTGCCGGCCATCCCTTGACGTTGCGGCTTGCATCCGGCCTGTCGCGGCTGCAAAAGATATCCGCATGAGCAAAGATACTGTCGGCATCGCCAACGGCCTCACCAATTACGGCGACCCCGATTTCTCGCTTTATCTGCGGCGCTCGTTCGCCCGCTCGATGGGCTATTCCGGTGCCATGCTGGAAAAGCCGGTGGTCGGCATCGCCTATACGCCGTCCGGCTTCAACAATTGCCACCGGCACTTCCCCGAAATGCTTGAGGCGGTCAAACGAGGCGTGCTGGCGGCCGGCGCGCTGCCGATCGAATTTCCCACCATCTCGCTCGGCGAGGTGTTCCTCAATCCGACCAGCCTGAAATTCCGCAACCTGATGTCGATGGACACCGAGGAAATGGTGCGCGCGCAGCCCATGGACGCGGTGGTGCTGATGGGCGGCTGTGACAAGACCGTGCCGGCCCAGCTCATGGGCGCGGTTTCGGCCGGCCGGCCGGCGGTGATGCTGCTGGCAGGCCCGATGATGACCGGCCGCCATCACGGCGAGCGGCTGGGCGCCTGCACCGATTGCCGCCGGTTCTGGGCGCAATACCGCGCCGGCAAGATCGACGACAAGGAAATTTCCGAAATTGAAGGCAAGCTCGCTACCACCGCCGGCACCTGCGCGGTGATGGGCACCGCCTCGACCATGGCCTGCCTGGTCGAGGCGCTCGGCATGGTCCTGCCGGGCACTGCCGCCATCCCCGCCGTGCATGCCGACCGCTTGCGCGCGGCGGAAGCGACTGGCGCCGCGGCGGTACGGCTGATCGGCTCCAAGCTCACGCCAGATGTCATCATCAACAGCAAGTCGATGGAAAATGCGCTGCGCGTGCTGCTCGCCATCGGCGGCTCGACCAATGGGATCATCCATCTGACGGCGATCGCCGGCCGCGCTGGCTTTCCGGTATCGCTCAAGCGGCTCAATGAATTGTCCGACACCACGCCGGTGCTGGTGAACCTGAAACCGGTCGGCAACGGCTACATGGAGGATTTCTTCGCCGCCGGCGGCATGGGCGCGCTGATGCGGGAACTGAAAGACCTGCTGCACCTCGATGCCATGACGGTGACCGGCGAAACGTTGGGCGAACGGCTTGCACACGACAGCGACGCATGGATCGACCGCACCATCATCGCGGAACGCAAGAAGCCGCTGGAGCCGCAGGGCGGGCTAGTCGCGCTGTTCGGCAATCTTGCGCCGCAAGGCGCGATCCTCAAGCGTTCGGCGGCCGACTCCAATCTGTTCGAACTCGAGGGCAGGGCGGTGGTGTTTTCTTCGCTCGCCGATCTCGCCGCGCGCATCGACGATCCCAAGCTCGACGTCGAGGCAAAGGATATTCTGGTGCTGCAAAACGCCGGCCCGCATTCGCCCTCGGCGATGCCGGAGGCGGGCTATCTGCCGATCCCGAAAAAGCTCGCGACCAAGGGCGTCAAGGACATGGTGCGGGTCTCCGATGCGCGCATGAGCGGCACGGCGTTCGGCACCATCGTACTGCACGTGACGCCGGACAGCGCCTCCGGCGGCCCGCTCGGCCTGGTGCGCAACGGCGACCGCATCCGTCTCTCGGTGAAAGACCGCCGCATCGATCTCGTGGTCGATGACGCGGAACTCAAGCGCCGCGCCGCCGTCGCCAAGCCTGCGGCGGAAAAACCCGCGCGCGGCTATGCCCGGCTCTACGCGCAGGAAATCCTCGGCGCCGATCAGGGCTGCGATTTCGCTTTCCTGAAGCCGCGTTGAACGGCTGCCGCAGCGAGCAGGCGGCCACCATCGTGCGCGCGGTGATCGCGCTCGGCCACGGGCTCGCTCTGCCGGTGGTGGCGGAGGGCGTGGAGACCGAAGAACAGCTCAAGTTCCTCGCCGACGAATCCTGCAACGAGATCCAGGGCTATTTCGTCGGCCGGCCCAAACCGATCGCGGACTATGCGGCGTTGGTCGGGCGTCCGTACGCGCCGAAGATGAAGGCGCTCGCGGCCACCGGCTGAACGATCAAGGCCGGCGGGCGGGACACAGACTCAGGCAATGCGTAGCGCGGCACGGCCCGTCACTTTTCCGTTTTCCACCAGCGCATGCAATTCCTCGGCCTGCTCCATCGGCCGAATTTCGCTGACCAAGGGCCAGACTTCGCCACGCGCGACGAGCTCAAGCGATTCGATCACTTCAATACGGGTGACATAACGACTGCCGAGAATCTGTTGTTCCTTGTGCAGAAGATCCATGGCGGAGAGCTGGAATGGCTTTCCCGCGCCGCCGAGGGTCACCAGCCGGCCGCGCTTGCCGAGCGCCTTGGCGCCAGCCTCCAGTGTCGCCGTCGATGAGACATAGTCCACTGCGACGTCCACGCCGCGGCCGCCGGTCAGATCTTTCAGGGCCTCGACCACATCGTCTTTCGACGCGTCGACGATCTCGTGTGCCCCGGCTTTGCGGCAGGCCGCAAATTTGTCCTTGGCGATGTCGACGGCGATGACACGGGCGCCGGCCCAGTTCGCCATCATCAGCTGATGGATGCCGAGCCCGCCGCCGGCGCCAAACACCGCGACGCTTTCCCCGGCCCGGATGCGCGCGCGCTTGAGCACTTTGTAGGGCGTCGCGAGCGCGTCGGTGACGACGCCGATTTCCGCCGGGTGCGCTTTGTAATCGAGCCCCTCCGGAAGGCGGATGAAGTTGCGTTCCGGAAGTTTTATGTATTGCGCATAGCCGCCGTCGCATTCCTTGCCGACGAGGCCGTTGAGGTTGTCGCAAAGCGGTTCGAGATTGGACAGACAATATCGGCAATGGCCGCAATTGAGATAATAGTAGGCCGTCACCGGGTCGCCCACCTTGAGGCTCGTGACGCCGGCGCCGATCTCAACGATCTCGCCGGTGATCTCATGACCGATGATGCGTGGGAAGGTGAGCCGCGTTCGCCCGGCCTTATAGTGCTGGATGGTAAGACCGGAGCCGCATGCCAACACGCGCGCCACCGCTTCGCCGGGACCGGCGACCGGATCCGGCAAGTCAACGAGGTCGAATGGCGTATTGGCGGCTCGCAGCACCAATGCCCGCATGGCGGACTCCTCAGTTGAACATGAAATTGGCGGCCTTCAGGAACAGCGTGCGGTTGACACCGTCCGAATGGAGGAAGGCGGCGGCGTCGCGCACCAGCTTCTCGACACCGACTTCCTTCATGTAGCCGTGACCGCCGTGAATCTCGAGCGTCCAGGTGGCGATCTTCCAAGCGGCCTGCGACGCCATGGCCTTGGGCAGAGCGCCAAGGGTTTTGTCCCAGCCTTGATCTTGGTGATCGGCCAGCCAGCAGGCGCGATGGATGTAGGAACGCGACGCGTCGATCAACATCTTCATCTCCACGAGCTGGGCGCGGATGCCGTCATGCTCGATCAGCGGTTTGCCGCCCTGCACGCGAACCTTCGCCCAATCGATCGCCTTTCGGTGCAGAGCGACCGCGACGCCGAGGATGCTCGCCGCCGCATAAGAATTGCTTGATGGAAAAAAGCGGGCGAGGACGTCAAAACCCCTGCCGACTTCGCCAACGCGGTTTTCTTCTGGAAAGAAACAGTCTTGAAAGATCAGTTCGGCGTTGTTGGCGAGCCGCTCGCCCATCTTGTCGTGCACGCGACCGATGGTGAAGCCCTGCCGCCCGCGCTCGAGCAAAAAGCAAGTCATGCCTTCGGCCATCGGCTTGTTTTTCTCGGTCTGGATGAACACCAGGTAGAAGCTGGCGCGATTGCCGTTCGAGATGAAGTGCTTCATGCCATTCACGATCCAGCCGCCCTTGGTTCTTTCGCCGGTGGTGCGCATCGGCGTCGGGAAGGGAAGGAAATAATTCGATGCATTGTCCGGTTCGGTAATGCCGATCGCCAGGACGCCCTTCGGATCCTTGGCGAAGATCGCCAGCGAGCGTTTCTGCTGTTCCTCGTTGAGCGCCTTTTCCATGATCTGCGCCAGCTTCAGGGTCTGCGCCATGACCACCGATATGCCGAGGTCGCCGACCGCCAGTTCCTCCACCACCATCGCGGTGGTGAGGGAGTCGGTGCCGAGGCCGCCATACTTCTCGGATAACGTCATGGTACGGATGCCGACGGCATCGGCGGCAGCGACGATTTCCTCGGAATAGCCGGCCGCCGGATCGGTCATGGCATCGAGCGCCGGCGCCTTTGGCGTCACCACCTCTGCGACGAAACGTCTGACGGTTTCAAGAATCGCCCGCTGCTCATCGGATTGAATGAACATCTCTTCCATCGAAAATCTCCCATTTATTGTCAGTAACTCTATCACGCCGGCACATGGCGATGCAGCCGCGTGCGGGCGGCCGTCCCGGCTGTTTCGGCGATGGCCGATTATTGATCCTCCGAGGCGCGATTGATGCTAGGAATGCTCGGCTGTGGATGAGCGGCCGGATCATCGGACGCTCGATGGGGCGCGGTGCAATGCAGGTAGCAATTCTCGAACAACCCAGAAAATTCGTCGTGCGCGAGCGCCCGGTTCCGCGCGCCGAAGCGGGCGAGGTGGTCGTGCGCATCGCCGCCACCGCGGTTTGCCATACCGATCTCGATTTGTATCGGGGCCGCCATCCCGGCGTCCGTTATCCCATTGTGCTCGGGCACGAAGCGACCGGCACGATCGCGACGGTGGCCGCGGACGTGAGCGGGTTGCAGCCGGGTCAGAACGTCATCATCAACCCGGTCATCAGTTGCGGGCGCTGCGATTGTTGCCGGCGTGGCGATGAACATCTGTGCCGCAATGCCGGAATTATCGGTCGTGAATTCGAAGGATCGCTCTGCCAATATGTTCGCCTGGCGGCGCGTTACGTCCATCCGCTGCCCGCGCACTTGCCGCTTGCCGAAGCAACGCTCATCGAGACGCTAGCGACCGTGCGGCACGCGCAGGTGCGCGCCGGCATCGCGGCCGATGAGTCCGTCGTCGTGCTGGGACAGGGAACGACAGGTCTACTGCATACGCGCCTTGCGGTCCTCACCGGCGCCAAACAGGTGATTGCGATCTCCCGCACGCAGTGGAAAATCGACTTGGCGACGCGCATGGGCGCTCGCCATATTGTGCGAGCCAGCGTGGACGAGGCGGTGGGCGAGGTTCAACGGCTGACCGATGGTGCCGGTGCTGACGTGGTTATCGATACGGTCGGTGGCGCGGGTACGTTGCGCGCCGGGATCGACATGCTGCGGCCGGGCGGGCGCTTCGTTTCATTTTCTTTGAACCATGAGGATTTTTCCGGACTGAGCGCGTTCTGGCTTTATTTCAAGGAAATCAGCATCATTGGCGCGCGCGCCCTGACGCATGTCGACATGGCGCCCTCAATCGAACTGGCCGCATCCGGCAAGATCGACATGTCGGTTTTCGTCACCGCCCGCTATCCACTTGAGGAGGTTGCCGCCGCTTTCGAGGAATACGAGCGCAACCCGAGCCGGATCTTGCGCATCGTCATCGATGCAGGCGGCGATTAGCTGTCAGCTCACTTCAAGAGCGTCACGTCCGCGACTGTGGCAAGTCCGCAGGCGGCGTGCATCGCCAGCGGCCCGCTCGCTCTGGACGGCGAGCTGAAAGCATATTAGCGGATTTTTTGGTCGGCCTTGCGCTGCGCTGTGTGCTGGTCGATGCCTTGCCGGCCTTCCTCAGTCTCGGCCTTCCAGATGTTCTGGTGGGCCTTGTACTTTCCCTCGTCCCATTCATGCGCAACGCTTTCACCCATGAACACGACGAACACCTCGCAACCATCGGGGTACTCGTAGGGGCCGTGCAATTCGTTCCAGCCGAACACGTAGTCGCCGGGACGCAGATCCTTGCCGGCCACGCACATGCGGCCTTTGAGCACGACAATGGAGTGCCAGCTCTTATGGGCATGCTCGGGCTCGACATAGCCGGGCGGAAATTTGACCTTCATGTCGATCCGCCCCATCGCCTTGTCGTGGGCGAAGATTTTGACCTGCACGCCGTCCGGCAGCTTCAGAACGGATTTTGATCCTTCCTGCCACGGAATTTCATCGTCGTGGATGGCACGAAAGGTATGGTCGTAGTTCGCTTGTTGATAAGGCTTCATTGTCTGTTCTTGGAAACTAACCATGCTCTCGCTCTACTCGGTATTCTCCAGATGAATTCTGGAACGGCGTAAACGATAGCAGAACGGTTTTGTTCTAAATAGCACGTCAGGTCTGCGATACGCGGCCGGTCACTAATTTAGTGTTTGAAAGCGGCGTTGATCGGGCGAAGGACGATGGTGCTGCCGCACAGGATTGAACTGTGGACCTCCCCCTTACCAAGGGGGTGCTCTACCACTGAGCTACGGCAGCAAAAGTCGCGCAATTAACATCGGCCGGCGCGAACGCGGCGGAAACTGCCATACCGGCCCCCATTGGCGCAATGGTAAAGCCCCAACTTGCGAAGCCGCGTGGCAGGCGGATAATGCCGCCATGACGCGCGCGAGCGAAGACGACAGGAAAGCTAAGAAAACCGGCCGCCTGGCGATCGCGTTGCGGGAAAACCTGCGCCGGCGCAAGGCGCAGGAACGGGCGCGCAACGTGCCGCAGGCGCCGGAATCCCGTTCCCCGGCGCCGCGCGACGACAAAGGGCGCTGAAAAAGCGGGGCGGACAGGGGTCGGACTTTCGCCGCATTTGCCCGGCGAAGGTGGTAATCTTCCGACATATCAGGGTATAGGCGGGGCGTCATGGATCGAATTCGCATCGTCGGCGGACAGCGTCTCAACGGCACGATTCCGATATCGGGCGCCAAGAACGCTACGCTGCCGCTCATGATCGCGAGCCTGCTCACCGAGGATACCCTGATCCTCGACAACGCGCCGCGGCTTGCCGACGTCGAGCTGCTGCAGCGCATCCTCGGCAATCACGGCGTCGACGTCATGATCGCGGGAAAACGCCCGGGCGACGATCCCAATTCCGGCCGCACCCTGCACATCTCGGCCAAGAACATCATCGACACCACCGCGCCCTACGAGCTGGTCTCCAAGATGCGGGCGAGTTTCTGGGTGGTGGCGCCGCTGCTGGCGCGCATGGGTGAGGCCAAGGTGTCGATGCCGGGCGGCTGCGCCATCGGCACGCGGCCGGTCGATTTGCTGATCATGGCGCTGGAGAAGCTCGGCGCCGAGATCGAGATCGAAGGCGGCTATGTGATCGCGCGCGCGCGCAAAGGTCTGCGCGGCGGCGACATCGTGTTCCCCAAGGTGACCGTCGGCGTCACCCACACCGCGATGATGGCGGCGGCGCTCGCCAACGGCACCACGGTGATCGAAAACGCCGCGCGCGAGCCGGAGATCGGCGACGTCGCGGACTGCTTGAACAAAATGGGCGCCAAGATCGCCGGCGCCGGCACGTCGCGCATCGTGGTGGACGGCGTGGCGAGACTCCATGGCGCGCGCCACGCAGTGCTGCCCGACCGCATCGAGACCGGCACTTACGCCATGGCGGTGGCGATGACCGGCGGCGACGTGCTGCTGGCGAATGCGCGCCCCGAGCTGTTGCAGGCCGCGCTCGACGTGCTGGCGCAAACCGGCGCCACCATCACGCCGACCAATGAGGGCATCCGCGTCGCGCGCAACGGCGCCGACCTGGCGCCGGTCGAGGTGACGACCGCGCCGTTTCCTGGTTTTCCCACCGATCTGCAGGCGCAACTGATGGCGCTGATGACGCGCGCCGGCGGCACCTCGCACATCACCGAGACCATTTTCGAGAACCGTTTCATGCACGTACAGGAGTTGGTGCGGCTCGGCGCGCATATTCAGCTTAACGGCGAAACCGCCACCATCGAGGGAGTCGAGCGCCTGCAAGGCGCGCCGGTTATGGCCACGGATTTGCGCGCCTCGGTGTCGCTGGTGATTGCGGGCTTAGCCGCCGAGGGCGAGACCATGGTCAACCGCGTCTACCACCTCGATCGCGGTTTCGAGCGGGTCGAGGACAAGCTCGCCAGGTGCGGGGCACAGATTGAGCGCATTAGCGCCTAACCCGAGGACTTAGCCGTGCCGGCTGCAATCAAAGTCATGAGCGCCGGCGCCGTGCAGTCGATGGTGGAGGCGCTCGGCCGTGAATTCGAGCGTGCCAGCGGCACCACGCTCAATCTCATTTTCAACACCGCCGGCTCGTTGCGCGAGCGCATCGCCGGCGGCGAGAGCGCCGACCTCGTCATCTTGTCGGAATCTCTCATCGCCTCGCTCGACAAGTCAGGCATGTTCGTGCCCGGCAGCATCATCAATCTCGGCCGCACCGTCACCGGCGTGGCGGTGCGCGAGGGCGCCCCGGTGCCGGACATTTCTACGCCCGAGGCGTTCAAGCAGGCGCTGCTCAAGGCCAAGACGGTGGCCTATACCGATCCGAAGGCGGGCGGCTCCGGCGGCATCATGTTCGCCGCAATGTTGCAGCGGCTCGGCATCGCCGAAGCGGTCAACAAGAAGGCGGTGCTCGGCCAGCGCGGCGCCGAGGTGGCGCGCTCGATCGCGGAAGGGCGGGCGGAGATCGGCACCACTTTCATCAGCGAAGTTCTGCCGGTGAAGGGCGTCAAGGTCATCGGCCCGCTGCCGGGCGAGTTGCACACCGCCAACACCTATACGGCAGCGATTCCGGCCGGCAGTGCCTCGCATGCCGCGGCGACGGCCTTGCTGCGCGCGCTCACCGATCCCGCCACCCGCGCGCGCTGGACCGCTGCCGGCCTGGAGCCGGCGTTTTAATTATTTTCCGTTCGTCCCCGCGCAAGCGGGGATCCAGGGGCCAAAATTTCCGGCGCCGAGTTCATATCCCTGGATTCCCGCTTGCGCGGGAATGAGCGGACGTGACCCATCTTGCGCCGCCGCGCGGCCTTGCCTAGTTACGCAGGGACCGGGAGTGCGAAGGCCCATGGACCAGCTCAAATTCGTCGTCCTCGACGAGGAGGACCTTGAGGTGGTTTCGACCCACCTGCAGGACGCGGTGGCCAAGGTGGCCGACGTGCTGTGGCGGCCGCAGGAAAAGCGCCTGGTGTTGGCGGTCAACCGCTTCGACTGGGAAGGCGCCCAAACGGCCAAACCGGAATACCACCGGCGCCGGGCGGCGCTGCGCTTCGAGCGGGTGCTGTCGTGCAAATGCCGGGACGTCAACCCGGCCGGCAAGGATGCCGTGCTCAACCTGCTGGCGGTCGAGTTTTCCGAGACCGATGCGCCGTCCGGCGTGGTGACGCTCACCTTTTCGGGCGGGGCAGCGCTCCGGCTGGAGGTCGAGTGCCTGGAAGCCGAATTGGCCGATCTCGGACCGTCCTGGACCACGGCGGCCTGCCCGGTGCACGCGCTAGCCGAGGATGGCCCGCCGAGCAAGGTCAGCCCGAAGCGCGTCTAAGCCATCGCGCAACAACAAATTTCGGTTCAGAACTCCGCGCGCGACGCCCGTTTAAGCCGCGCATTGCTTGATATTTCAAAGTTCCAATGGCGTACTGGCGCGGTTCCTCCAACAGGGATGAGACCATGCGCAAAATCGTCATTCTCGCGGGGCTGCTGATGGGCGCCGCGCTGTTCACGGGCACGCCGGCCAAGGCCGATGTCGGCTGCGAATGCTATAAACTTGGAGCGGCGCCGGTGTGCGTGGCCGGCGTCTCGGAATGCACGGGAATGGGCGGCGTCTGCCTCCTTCCATGCGACTACAAGGCGCCGAAAATGCACAAGCACCGGCATCACAAGAAGAGTAAAAAGTAAGCGGTCGCAATGTTCTGCGATAAAGGCTCCGCCGCGCGGCGGAGCCTTTTATTTTGGGCCCGGCCGCAAGCCGCGCGAAAGGGTTGACGCGACCCTGCGCATCACCCATTGACCTGTCATCCGGGCGAGCGCGTGATCCCGAAAAGTGGGAACCGGTTTTCGGAAAAGATCACGCGCCAGAAAAAATGTTAGGTAGGGATCCGGTTTAGCCATTGCCGGTTAGATTTCAGGCCATGCCGCTTCGATTGGATAGTCAAAGCGCCGACTTCTCGACGCGTTTCCGCGCCTTCCTCGCCGTCAAACGCGAGGCGGCGCAGGACGTGGAAGAGAGCGTGCGCCGTATCCTCGCCGAGGTGAGGGCCTATGGCGACCGCGCGCTGTTGCAGCTGACGCTGGAATTCGACCGTCTCGATCTGGCCAAGGTCAGCATGCGCGTGAGCGCCGACGAGATCGACGCGGCGGCGACGTCCTGCGAGCCGCAAGCGCTGGCCGCGCTCAAGCTCGCGCGCGAGCGCATCGAGGCCTATCACCTTCGTCAAAAGCCGAGCGACGAACGCTTCACCGACGCACTCGGCGTCGAGATGGGTTCGCGCTGGACCGCGATCGAGGCGGTCGGGCTTTACGTGCCGGGCGGCACCGCGGCCTATCCATCGTCGGTGCTGATGAACGCAGTGCCGGCCAAGGTCGCCGGCTGTGCGCGGCTGGTGATGGTGGTGCCGGCGCCGGACGGCAAGCTCTCGCCGCTGGTGCTGGCGGCGGCCAAGCTCGCCAGCGTCGACGAGATCTATCGAATCGGCGGCGCGCAAGCGGTGGCCGCGCTCGCCTACGGCACCGAGACGATTGCGCCGGTCGCCAAGATCGTCGGGCCCGGTAACGCCTATGTGGCGGCGGCCAAGCGCCTTGTGTTCGGCCAGGTCGGCATCGACATGATCGCCGGCCCATCCGAGGTGCTCATCCTCGCCGACAAGACGGGAAATCCCGACTGGATCGCCGCCGACCTGCTGGCGCAGGCCGAGCACGACGCCAGCGCGCAGTCGATTCTGATTACCGACGACTCCGCGCTCGCCGATCAAGTCGAGAAGGCGGTGGAGGGCCAACTCAAGACGCTGCCGCGCGCCAAAGTCGCCGGCGCGTCGTGGCGCGATTTCGGCGCCATCATCACCGTTGCGACACTTGCCGACGCGGTCGCGCTGGTGGATCAACTGGCGCCCGAGCATCTCGAGGTCGCCGCCGAGAACGCCGAGACGCTGGTGTCGAAAATCCGCAATGCCGGCGCGATCTTCATCGGCGCGCACACGCCGGAAGCGATCGGCGACTACGTCGCCGGCTCCAACCATGTGCTGCCGACCGCGCGCTCGGCGCGTTTCTCCTCGGGCCTCGGCGTGCTCGATTTCATGAAGCGCACTTCGTTGCTCAAATGCGGGCCCGAGCAGTTGCGCGCGCTCGGCCCCGCCGCCATCGCGCTCGGCGAGGCGGAGGGCTTGACCGCCCACGCCCGCTCGGTGGCGATCCGCCTCAATCAGCGATGAATCCTTCGAAAGCAATGCCCGCCGCGGGCAAGCAGCGCCTGGTCTCCGTCACCCTCGACGAGGCATCGATCGGCCGCTCCAACGAGGACGTCGAGCACGAGCGCGAGGTCGCGATCTACGATCTGCTCGAGCAGAACGTCTTCGCGCCGGTCGGCCATGACGGCGGTCCCTATGCGCTGCATCTGAGCATCAACAGCAACCGGCTGGTGTTCGACATCCGGCTGCAAGACGGCACGCCGGTGATGGCGCATCTGTTCTCGCTCTCGCCGCTGCGCCGGATCGTCAAAGACTATTACCTGATTTGCGACAGCTATTATCAGGCCATCCGCACTGCGACGCCCGACAAGATCGAGGCCATCGATATGGGCCGGCGCGCCATCCATAACGACGGCTCGCACATCCTGATCGAGCGGCTCAAAGACAAGGTGACGGTCGATCTCGACACCGCGCGCCGGCTGTTCACCCTGATCTGCGTGTTGCACTGGAAGGGCTGAGGCGTGGGCGAATCCGAACGGCGATCGCGCCCCCAGGCGGTGCTGTTCGCCTGCGGCCTGAATGCGGTGCGCTCGCCGATGGCCGCCGGCCTGTTGCAGCAGTTGTTCGGAAAATCGATTTATGTCGGCTCCGCCGGCGTGCAGAAGGGCGAGCTCGATCCGTTCGCGGTCGCCACCATGGAGGAGATCGGCATCGACATTTCCCGGCACAAGCCGGTCACCTTCGAGGACGTGGAAGACCTGGAAGGGCTCAATTTCGATCTGATCGTGACGCTGTCGCCGCCCGCGCACCACAAGGCGCTGGAGCTGACCCGCACCCATGCGGCGGAGGTCGAATATTGGCCGACCATCGACCCGACCGGCATCGAGGGCAGCCGCGAGCAGCGGCTCGACGCCTATCGTAGCGTTCGCGACGAGCTGATGGCGCGGATACGGGAGCGCTTCGGGAGCAGGACGGGCGGCGGGAATGAATGAGTTGTGAAAATAGTCCCGTTCCGCTAGTTTCCGCGCGCATTCGCAACGGTTTACCCCTCCACTCGGCGCCGCAATACACATGATCGGCCGGCCCAAATTCGTGCTCGCTTCCGGTTCGCCGCGCCGGCTCGCGCTGATCAATCAGGCCGGTATCGAGCCGGATGCGCTCAAGCCAGCGGATATCGATGAAAGCCCGCTCCGCGGCGAGATTCCGCGCGCCCATGCCAACCGGCTGGCGCGCGCCAAGGCGGAAGTGGCGCTGGCCAACGTAAAGCTCGACGACGAACTGCGCGGCGCCTACATCCTCGCCGCCGACACCGTGGTGGCGGTGGGCCGGCGCATCCTGCCGAAGGCCGAGTTGCTCGACGAGGCGGCGCAGTGCCTGCGCCTGCTATCGGGGCGCAATCACCGCGTCCATACCTCGATCTGCCTGGTGACGCCGAAGGAGGCGTTCCGCCAGCGCCTGGTGGAAACGCGCGTGCGCTTCAAGCGGTTGTCGGACGAGGACATCGAATCTTATCTCGCGTCGGGCGAATGGCGCGGCAAGGCCGGCGGCTACGCGGCGCAGGGTATCGCCGGCACCTTCATCGTGAAGATCGTCGGCTCCTACAGCAACGTGGTCGGCCTGCCGCTGTACGAGACCATGAGCCTGCTCGGCGGCGAGGGCTACCCGATCCGCTTCGGCTGGCTCAACGCGACGTGAACGCGCGTGATCCCGAAAAGTGGGCACCGGTTTTCGGATAAGATCACGCGCAAACAAAATGTTTTGCGGGGCAAAATATGAACCTCGCGCTGTGGCTTTATCGCGCCGGGCTCAGTCATCCGTCCCTGCCGGCGGCGGCCTTGGGCACGCGGGTCGTCGCCACGTACGGCGAGCTCGCCGCGCGCGCAGCGTGCTTGGCCGGCGCATTGCGCGATCGGCTGAAGCTGAAGCCCGGCGAAAGGGTCGCGATTGCCGCCAAGAACTCGCCCGACTATCTCGCATTACTCTATGGCATTTGGCACGCCGGCCTTGCCGCTGTTCCCGCCAATGCCAAGCTGCACGGCGCCGAGCTCGACTACATTCTCGAGCAATCGGGCGCGCGCGTGTGCTTCGCCTCCAAGGGTCTCGACGCCGACATCGCACCGCATGCGCCGAAAAGTCTCGAACACCTGATCGCCATCGGCGGCGTCGACTACGAGGCGCTGTTCTCCGCCGATCCGATCGCGATGGTGCCGCGCGCGGGCGGCGATCTCGCCTGGCTGTTCTACACGTCCGGCACGACCGGGCGGCCAAAGGGGGCCATGCTCACGCACGACAATCTGCTGGCCGCAAGTCTCGCCTATGGCAGCGAGGTCGATCCGGTGACACCGGGCGATTGCATCCTGCATGCCGCACCGATGAGCCACGGCTCCGGCATCTACATCATGCAGCATGTCGCGCGGTTGGGCGTGCAGGTGGTGCCGGAAAGCGGCGGCTTCGAGCCGGAAGAGATCGTCGCGCTGTTCAATGCTTGGCCGCGCATGTCGATGTTCGCCGCGCCCACCATGATCAAACGCCTGGTCGCCTGTCCGGCCGATTGCAACGCTGAAAATATCCGCACGCTGATCTGGGGCGGCGCGCCCATGTATGTCGAGGATGCGCTCGCCGCGCTCGACCGCTTCGGGCCGCGGCTGGCGCAGATCTACGGGCAGGGCGAAGCGCCGATGACCATTACGACCCTGTCCAAGCAAGACATCGCCGACCGCGCGCATCCGCGCTGGCGCGAGCGGCTGGCCTCGGCCGGCAAGCCCTATTCTTGCGTCGAGGTCATGATTGCCGATAGCGCGGATGCCCCGGTGGCGGCGGGAGAGACCGGCGAGATTTTATGCCGCGGCGTGATCATGGCGGGTTATTGGCAAAACGCGCAAGCCACGGCGTCGTCGTTGCGCGGCGGCTGGCTGCATACCGGCGACGTCGGCGTCTTGGACGAGGAGGGCTATCTCCACCTCAAGGACCGCTCCAAGGACCTGATCATTTCCGGCGGCTCCAACATCTATCCGCGCGAGGTGGAGGAGGTGCTGCTCACGCATGGCAAGGTGCGCGAGGTCTCGGTCATTGGGCGTCCCGACCGGGAATGGGGCGAGGTGGTGGTGGCCTATGTGGTCGGCAATGCCGATCCCGCCGAACTCGACGCGCTGTGCCTGGCGCATATTGCGCGTTTCAAGCGGCCGAAGGATTATGTTTTTGTCGACGCGCTGCCGAAAAACAACTACGGCAAGGTTCTCAAGACGGAACTGCGCGCCATGGATGCCGAAAAGACCCGCACAGTATGAACGAAAACGACCGCAAAACTTCTCTCCCGCGCTGCCCGCTCTGCGGCAAGGCGACCGAGCCGGCGTTCAAGCCGTTCTGCTCGAAACGTTGCGCCGACATCGATCTCAATCGCTGGCTCAGCGGCGTCTATGCGGTGCCGGTAAAAGAGGATGAAGACGAGGACGGCGAGCGCCCGGCCGAGGGCGAGCCGGGTGAGAAATCATGAGCGCGCCAACCAATTGGCCGGACCGGCTGTTCGCGACGCTCAAGCGCGCTGACATTCGCCAGGTCGGCTACGTGCCCGATGCCGGCCATGCCCGGCTGATCGATCGCTGCCGCGCTGATAGCCAAATCCGCGACGTCGTGCTCACCACCGAGGAGGAGGGCGTGGCACTGGCCGCCGGCGCTTGGCTCGGCGGCGAACGCGCCGCGCTGCTGATGCAGTCGAGCGGGCTCGGCAATTGCGTCAATATGCTTTCTCTTGCAAGGACCTGCCGGTTTCCGCTGCTGATGCTGATCACCATGCGCGGCGAGTGGGAGGAGTTCAATCCCTGGCAGGTGCCGATGGGATCGATCGTCGATCCGGTGCTCAAGCTGTGCGAGGCGGAAGTCTATCGCGTGACCAAGCCAGACGAAGTCGAAGGCGCGGCCGAGCGCGCCGTGCAGCACGTATTCGGCGACGAGCGCATCGCCGCCGTGCTGCTGTCGCAGCAACTGATCGGCAAGAAGGTGTGGACCAAATGAGATTGGAGCGCCGCGCCGCCATGGCCACGCTGCTCGCCGATCGCGGCGACGATCTACTGGTCGTGCCCGGCCTCGGTTCGACCACCTGGGATCTGGCCGCGCTCGGCGACGACGACCGCAACTTCTATCTCTGGGGCGCCATGGGCGGCGCCGCCATGATCGGGCTCGGCCTGGCGCTGGCGCAGCCCAAGCGGCGCGTCGCGGTCATCACCGGCGACGGCGAGATGCTGATGGGGATGGGCTCGCTCGCCACCATCGGCATCCAGCGGCCGGGCAATCTCGCGATCGTCGTGTTCGACAACGGCGTCTATGGCGAGACCGGCATGCAGCCGAGCCACACCCAGAGCGGCGTCGATCTCATCGCCGTGGCCCGCGCCTGCGGCATCGGGACCTGCCTCGACGTGGGCGACGAAGCGGCTTTGCGCGATCTGGCCGCCCGCCTGAAAACCTTGCGCGAGACTTTGTTCGCGCGCGTGCTGATCGCGGCGGACGAGCCGCCGCGGGTGCTGCCGCTACGCGACGGCGTGGAGCTGAAAGACCGGTTCCGCACGGCTGTTGGGGTAAAGCCCTGATCCGGGGGCCGTTCTGGACAGTGCGGAATCGAGCCTTTATAACGCCCGCGCTTCTGTTACCCGCTCACTTTGAGCGGACTTGGCGCCCAGGTAGCTCAGTTGGTAGAGCATGCGATTGAAAATCGCAGTGTCGGTGGTTCGATTCCGCCCCTGGGCACCACGTTCCTTATCGACGTCTGATCGAACAATCACTTAACCCCGAAATGTGTCCCACCGCCGCGCTTAGCGACGTTTAGGTGGGACACTTTTGTTCGCCTTTTGGTCGGCCGCCAACTTCGCCATCGCCCGCTCGGCGAGGATCTCCTGCCGCGCCGCCCGCGTGTAGCGAGTGACTTCCTTCGAGGTGCGGTGGCCGGTCGCCTGCTCGCCTCATTGGATCGATGCCAGGCCATGATTATACGGTCGAACTCCAGGATCTGCTCCTTGAGCCTGCGCAGTTGAGCCCCGAGTGCAGCGAGACACGCACGGGCTATCGCAGGAACTCGCTTGTCGCTCGGATCGGCGACGACATCGAGCAGTTCCTCGACCCCCTTGCGTCCGACCGGCGCGACGATCCCGAACTCGGCAAGATGGGCCCGGATCACATTGATCACAGCGGTTTGCTGGCGGATGAACAGATGGCGCGTACGATGGAGCATCAGGCAACTCTGCTGTTCGGGCGTCTTGCTCGCGACGAACCGCATGTTGACCCTGGTGACTGCTTCGCAGATGGCCTCCGCGTCCGCCGCATCGTTCTTCTGCCGCTTGACGTAGGGCTTCACGTAGGCCGGCGGCATCAGCCGCACGGTATGGCCAAGCGCCTTGAGCTCGCGCGACCAATAATGTGACGAGGCGCAGGCTTCGATGCCGACCAGGCATGGCAGCAGTTTCTCAAAAAACGCCAGGACGTAGCGGCGTTTCAACTGCCGGCGGACGATCAC